>Ga0222712_10002626_pt1 | contig 20331 bp, 14 predicted proteins | sample C33_657DmetaG_FD_165043 | JGI IMG/M metagenome (GOLD analysis project Ga0222712, IMG submission 165043) | Estuarine water microbial communities from San Francisco Bay, California, United States - C33_657D | ecosystem: Environmental > Aquatic > Marine > Unclassified | place: USA: California... | reverse complement strand
CATGCCTACGAATTTGTTAAGGAGGACATTACTAAGTGGTGGCCTAAAGTGAAACCAGGTGGTTGGTTATGTGGGCACGATCATCTAAGTATTAAATGGTGGGAAGATAAAGCGTTTCATGAGAATGGTATTGACAAACACATCTGGAGTGGTGACATCTATCATGGAGTGTTTGGTGTCAATCCTGCTGTTGAGGAGTTTTGCAAAGAAACAGGAAACAATGCTTATATTACGAATGAATTTTTTGGAAGCTGGTTTGTAAGAAAGAAATAACTATATGCAGAAGATGCAAAGAGCTTATGTTCTCTATGGGACAGAAGCGTATCTACCAACGCTAGAGCAGTGTGCTCTATCAATCAATGCTGTGAGTGATGTACCAGTGTTGGTTTATTTGATGGGTGGTAATTTTGATAGTGATTATTACATAAATAAAAATGTTACTGTCGTCCCTTGGGACATCCAGCTCTCTGAAAAAGATCTTTACAGTAAAGATGAGAATGGAAACTTCTACATCAAGCGTGAGAAGAAAGACATCTACAACATTCTCACTGAACGCATAGCAGTTATTGAAGACGCATTGCTCAATCATGCAGACGTTGTTGTATATGTTGATAGTGACTCTATAGCCACTGAATACCTAGACAGAATATTCCACATGTATCATGGAGAGCCTTATGTACTTGCTACAGAAGGTATCTATGACTGGATGTTTTACGATGGTAGAGGTGCATGTGAGACCAGGAATGATATGACAGGTACAACAGAGCATCATGCATGTCAACTGTTTGGTATAGATCAATCTGTAAGAAAACATTATAGAACCACAAACCTGTTCATAGCTGGTCAACCATCTCTACCATTTATTGCTGAGTGGAAAAATATGTCCAAGCATCCAGAGATTCTCAAGAACAGAGAACTGTATGCCCCCTATCATGAAGAAACATTGTTGAATGTTCTGTTGTGGAAATACAACTATGTTAATGGACTGCCATATTTGTACATGAATGGTTCTGTAGAAGAGCTGAACAGTTATTACAATGGTGATTATAAGTTTCTTGGCTACACATACCATCTAAAGGAATGGCACAAGATTGCTGAATGTAAAGAGAATGTTCTTGTCATGCATGGCGAGAAGCGGGTTGACAAAATGAAAGAAATGCGTGAGATTGTCAACCAACACAACAATCTAAAAATTTTATTCCTAGCACCACATCTATCAACAGGTGGTATGCCATCAGTATTGCTAAAGAGAATACAAGCTCTTGAAGGATTCGATGCAGAGATTATTGTTGTAGAGTATTCCAATCACAGCGATGAATACGTTGTCCAGAAGAATGAAATCAAGAAGCTTGCTACAAAGGTGTATACACTTGGTGAGAATAAGATGGAGCTAATGAACATCATCAGGAGACACAACATACATCTTGTGCATGTAGAAGAGATGGTGGAAGATAGTGTCAACAACTTCCCTATAGATCTTCTTAATGAGCTCTATGATAATGACAGAACCTGGAAGATTGTAGAGACATGTCACAATGTTTATTTCAAGCCTGATATAGAGAAGAAGTATCATCCTGATGCTTATGTGTTCTGTACAAAGTATCATCTAGAGACATTTGCAAACATGCCTTCTCAAAAGTTTGTTCTAGAATATCCAATAGAGAATAAAATTCCGTCAAAAGCAGAAAAGCTTTACGAAAAGATTATGCTTGGCATGGACCCACAAAAGAAACATGTACTAAACGTGGGACTGTGGACACAAGGAAAGAATCAGGGAGAGGGAGTTGAGATAGCCAGACAACTTCCTGATATGGAGTTTCACTTTGTAGGAAACCAAGCAATCAACTTCAAGCACTATTGGGAACCATTAATGATTGATCTTCCAGCTAATGTGCATGTATGGGGAGAGCGTAGTGATGTTGACAAGTTTATGACAGCCTGTGATATCTTCATGTTTAACTCCACATGGGAGTGTAATCCATTAGTTGTTCGTCAAGCAGCTAGTCATGGTTTACCAATACTAGCAAGAGATCTTCCGCAGTATTGTGGAATGTTTGATGATTGGATCACACCTTTGAAAGAAGATGATGTATTAAATCAACTTCTATCAATCAAAGCACCCACTAAGAAACCACTGAGTGAAGCATTGTTCAACTTCAAGGTGGCTCAGATGTTCATCTACAACACTGTTCTTACTAATGAGATGATGCTTCAGAAGATGAATATCAACATCAACTTTGTCAAGCAACCATTCCTAGAAATCACTGGTAGATCAAATAAGCAATACAGAACAAAGTTCTATGATGAAAACGAAATTTGTCTCTATGACAATACAATAAAAGCAAACCATTGGGTAAGACTGAGTAGACAATGGTTCACTGCATGGAATATAAAGATTTGGGAGAACAATGTCCTAGTGCGTGATTACAAGCTTGATCTTACTGGTGAGCGTGTTTACATATCACTAGAAAGCTCATCCCTAGGAGATAGCATAGCCTGGATTCCCTATGTAGAAGAGTTTAGAATCAAGCACAAGTGTCATGTTGTTGTTAGTACGTTCAAGAACTTCTTGTTTGAGAGTGTGTATCCAGAGATAGAGTTTGTTGAACCTGGTACAGTAGTGGGTAATATATTCGCAATGTATTCAATAGGGTGGTTTTATGATTCATCTAAAGAACCAGTGGAACCAAACCTCATTCCATTACAGCAAACAGCAACAAACATTCTAGGACTAGAATACAAAGAGATTAAGCCTAGAATAGCGTACACTCCTGAGAATATATTTGATGGTAAGATTGTAACAATAGCCACTAACTCAACAGCTGGTTGTAAGTTCTGGACTAGAGAAGGATGGCAAGAGCTGATTAATTATCTTACTAGAAAGGGATACAGAGTGATTAATGTTTCACTAGAGGACAACCCATTTGAGAACTGCGAACCCCTAGAGGATAGATCAATGCAGAATACAATGGATGCAATTGCTTCCAGTGAATTCTTTATAGGATTATCTAGCGGATTGTCATGGTTAGCGTGGGCACTAAATGTTCCTGTTGTAATGATTGCGAACTTCACAGAAGACAATCATGAGTTTGAATGCATACGAGTGACCAAAACAAATGTGTGTCATGGATGCTGGAATAGTCCTAAGCACAGATTTGACAAAGGAGATTGGAACTGGTGTCCTGTGCACAAGGGTACAGATAGAATGTTTGAGTGTCAGAATAGTATTACAGCAAGTGATGTGATTAGTTTGATTGAAGATCACTCACTTGTCTAGCCCATACTTAATCCACTTGTACCAAATCCTCTCATGAATAAAGTATTGCAGGGGTTTCCATAGTAACTCAACTATGCTAAACCCTGCACTTACAGATACTGATCCTGTGACAAACCACATTGCACAGAAGCCAATGGTTGTGCTAACTATTCTATAACTAATAGTTTTTGCTAAGTGTCGTTTATAACTTACCATCTTTTCTCATCTGTTCCCTAATCACTGTTGCAGATATTGCTTTAACATCTTCTGGGGGAACATGTTCTATTACATCATAACCAACATCTCTACCAATATTAATTGATTCAATGTTAGGTATTTTTATAATGCTAAGCTTACCAGATTCAATTAAGTCTTTTAACTCAACAGACAAGTTAATAAGTATCTCTTGCGCTGTCCAAGGATTTCTTTCATCTACAGGAACATCTCTTACACATAACAAAACTTTCTTGTTCTCATTAAGAGCCTGATCAATTAACCATTTATGTCCCTTGTGCCAAGGTTGCCACCTACCAATGAACATTGCCCATTCTCCTGATTTGATAGAAGCTTTTGCCAATAAGTTTTGCATATAGTTAATGATGTTTTTAATGAATGTTGAGGTGCCCACCCAGGCATCCAATGTTTTGGATTACTACATGTGTAAAATTGATATCCCTCTGGTATAACTGATGTATCGTGATAGGTGTATTCAATTCCTAGTGCTTTTGCAATATATTCAAAGCTGTATGCAACTCCAAGTCCAACATCATATTTTTTTCCTAAGAGAATATCGTAATGTGCTAAAGCATAGATATTAGCAGATATCACATCTTCTACATAAACAAAGTCACGTTTAGGTTCACCAGGAAAAAGTTTAGCACTTCCTGTTTTTATCATCTGATAGGCCATAGATGCCATTATACCTTTATGCTCTTCACCTGGTCCATATACATTAAAATATCTAAGAGCTACACCACCATTACTGATTACATATTGCTCAGCTACATACTTGCTCCATCCATACAGATTAGAAGGATGGCTACCATTAATCCCATAAGACGCAGCAGAAGAAGAATATACAATGGGTTTTCTATTCAATTTGCACCAGTCTGTTAATAACTTTGTGGATTCAAAGTTGACAGTCATCATGTAGTTGACATCTTTTTTTAAAGTGTTTGAGCATGCTCCTACATGAAACACAGCATCTGGTTTGTGCTCTTCTAACCATTCAATTGTAGCAAGTGCATCTTCGTTAATCTCTAGGGGATTGTCAAAATGCATCTTCAGGTTACCCCCTATGAAACCATTAGTTCCTGTGATTAATACTTTCATGGTGTACTTACGCCTCGTTTAGATACAACAATAGAACACATCTTGTTAGCAAAGGTGATAGAGTTTGAAATATCTCCATCTTTTAAATATCTTACAACAAATGCTGAAATAAATGTATCCCCAGCTCCTGATACATCTATTGTTTCTTTTGCTTGTACAGGATAGAGAGTGTTCATGTACTTTGCCCCTTTGTTTCCTAGTGTAGCAATCATCTTTGATAACAACACTGTTTCACTAGTTTGATTCTTGTTAAACTCTTCCTCATTAAGCTTGACAAATGTGTAGGCTAGAATTGTTTCTGAAGACAGTTTCTTTTTTGTATCTAGAAAACTTTTGTTAGCAAGTGTAGCTATTTCATAAATCATTTCTTCTGTAAGAAATCCTTTATTGTAGTCAGATACAATTACGGCATCAGCCTGTTTAATTAATTGTTTTCTACTTTCTGTTAGAGTGAACTGTGACATAGTTTCATATTCCTCTTCGTCCACTCTAAGGAACATATGATTACTTGACTTATCTACATATCTGGTCTTCACTATTACTTCTTGTTGATGAATACAATCAATCTCATATTCATTTGTAATAGCCTTTATGTTTCTTTCAACATTACCAGCCATTCCTTTTGAGACATGTTTTTCTATAGGTGTTAATACAGGAACAGGAGCTTCAGGACTTAACCTTTTGCATTCTCCATAAATGAAAACATCATGACAGAGTTCACCTATTACTACTATCTTTTTCATATTCTAGTATTGATGTAGTGGACATATTATCCACTCTATCGAAATATATAATCTTTGGTATAAACTCAGATCCTACAATTCTTTTACCCTTGTAATCAGAGCCAATCACCATTGCATCTGGTTGATATAATCTAATTTGTTCTACTAGTTCTTGCTCACTATCAAACCCCACTACATCATTTACAAAACGTAAAGATGTAAGAAATTCTTTCCTGTAATTAAAACAGTTGAAGGGTCTTGTAGAATCCTTTAGCTTCTTTATCCTATTGTCTGTATCTATCCCCACTCTAACATGCCCAATACTTGCTGCATGTTGTAATAACTTTAAGTGTCCTATGTGCAAAACATCAAATGCTCCATTCACCCATATCTTCATATCTCTTCTATGCGTTTTGTTTTATCACAGATTAGTAAGTCATAAGATGGTTTATGATTCATGATCAATTCACTATACTTACAGTTCCAGTTAATAAGCTGTCTCACTGTCAAACTAGTGTGATCAATTTTAGATGATTGTCCTCTAGCAGTCCAATAAACTATCTTATGTCCCTTATCAAATAAAGTATTGATTTTATCGATGTTCTCTAATATAGGAGCGGAGTGTTCATAGTCACTTCCTTGTGTGTGGCAAATAGTGCCATCTATGTCTACATAAATAACTAGTCTCCCTTCCATATTCTGTAGCTGTCTGAGTCAAAGTGCTCTGTACTCACTTCAAATACTTCACCATCCTCTAATGCTTCTAATTGATGAGGAATTCCTGGATGCTGTGTTACAACATCTCCAACACTCAAGTAGGTAAGATGCGTCACTCCTTTTTCTGTATCTATCCAACGATAAATGAATGTTCCTTTGTTAATATACCAAGTTTCTTGCTTAAGCATGTGATAATGCATCGAGAATTTACACCCAGCTTTGAATACTAATATCTTTCCACAATACTTTTCAGAATTGTGTATAATAAGTTCATGTCCCCAACCTTTGGGTATTTTGCATTCAGAGCACTCTTGAACATTTTTGATTGACATACTCATTGATTTCTTTAACACATTCTTCTAGTGATAACTCTGATGTATTTAAAGACAGAACATCTTCTTCTAATAAATCTAATTCAAAATCTTTAACGTGAAACTGTTCTCTACCTCTAGTCTCATGATAATGTAGAAACACCCACGCTACATTTTCTGTGAGATTGTTAAGATAGTCTCTAGCCTCTTTGTAAGGGTAGACAAGAGATAGGATGATGTTATCACCATGACTGTGTAGGTAGTGGGCAATGTCGCTAGCCCTGTTCAAGTTTCTAATGCGTCCTTCTCTACTGTAATCTTTATTAGCAAATAGTTCCCTGAGCTTGTCCCCATCTATGTTTTTATAAGAAGGAAACTGACTTGCTATTGTTGACTTACCACTATGTGGCTGTCCAAATAAAACTATTATCATTTTGAATATCTGAATTGCTTAAAGAACCATTCATAGTTAGTCCAAATCCAATCTGTAACATCCTTGCCTAGCAATGACTTTGCTTTTGAAGAAACAGGCTCAAGCTTTGTACGTATGACATGATCTCCAAATGCACCATAGATTTCATCATCTTCTTTGGTGACTTGTTCTATATTATCAAAGTCATGTTTAAAATGAGGGATGTCTAAGTATCTGTATATTCTCATCATCTCTGTATCAGGATACAAGCAAAGGTCTTCGAACTTAACAAATAAAACTTTTTCTGCAATTCCTGTTCTAAACATCTCACTTAGCCTTTCAATAGCTAATCCAACAGGTGGATTCTGAGCCCAAATATCAATGCGCTTAGGAACAGTAGTTCCTTGACCTTTAGACCAATCTAAAATCTCTGACTGCTTTTCAGGATGCTTTCTAAAGTTATTCTCCATAGAAGCAAAGATGTCACGAAGGTCTCTCACCATACAAATGATCTTAGGCTCTTCGTTTCGAATAAATTTAAGAAAGTCATAATGAATACCCCATCCTCTGCTTTTATCTATAACATACTTCTTATCTGTAATAGCATTGTAAAAAGCATTCATACCTTCTTTACAAAAAGATTGATAGCCCTTTTTCATAAGCTCAGCATCTTGAGCTTTGAACTCAGGAGAACTTGTGTAATTGGCTCTTGCTGCAAAAACTAATTCAAGTACACCACTTGTAGGGGTTGCATATATGTCAGGATTTTGAGCTAAGATGTTTTGCAACAATGTACTTCCAGCTCTAGGTAGAGAGCTTTGATAGAATATTTTATCCACGTTATTTTTGGTTTTTGATAGATGCAATTACCTCATCAACATTAAATATCTCAGACTCGTTGTTATATGGAAACTCTAACAGGTTTCCAGAGATGTCAAACTTCTGAAAATATGCATGTCTTAGCTCAGACTTCTTAGTGAATGGATTAGCTAAAATATTATCGTGTACATCATATCCAAACACTACAGGCGTATTAGCTATCCATAGCACTGTGGAAGGTTTATTAAGACCAGCAGCTGCATGCTGACCAAAGCTGTCCATAAGTAGACGCTTATCACTAATAGATATAAGAACAGCTAGAGCTCTAAAGTTGTCTGAAACAGGAGTGGTAAACTCATAACCTATCTGGTCTTCTCTCTTCATATGTACAATGTTATGTGTGTTCTTAAACTCCTCTATAACAGCCTGTACAAAATTTGTAGGAATGTCTCTAGCCCATGAATATCTAAGTTCTTGCCCCACACCACCACCATTAGTTTGTATAAGGAGGATGGGAACATCAGAAGCAAACTTACTAGAGAAGAATGTCTTCTCTCTTTCTGTAATGTATATCTTTGGCGTTACATCCTCAGGAGCCTTGATGTTAAACATCTCTGCCCAGGTTTTGGACAAGTGTTCGTTCTGCATCAGGTATTCTGTTTGTAAATATGGGTCATGTGCAAACACCTTGAATTCCTTGTTCTCAATAAAGTCTTGATAGAAGTATTGGGCTTGACCAAATGCAAATGAGCGGTCTACAAAGGGGTTGTTTAAAAAAACCTCTGGGTAACCGCTAATTACAATCAATTGACTATCAGGATGTTGTACCTTGATGGCTTCACATACAGAAGTTGCTAATATGCACTTTCCTATACCACCATTGATTTGAAAAATAATATTCATAAATTTAGTTTTACATTCAAATGTATTTTATCTGCATGAGAAAACCAAATTATTTTTTTAGAAACCAAACTGAGTTCCAACTACTATAGTTGATACAACTGATGTACCTAATTTAGCAGCAATTGCACTAAGAATAACTGAATCATCAGTTCCCCAAGAAGCTAACTCTTTGCTTACTAATTCAGTTTTAGAGCTTGTAACTCTTGTAAATTGTTGAACTTTTTCTTCAGAATTAGGTACAGATGATTCTACTAAATTACCAAATACTACTTCAAAATTAACTCTTGAAGCACCTAATGCATAAGGACGAGCTATTGCTGTCATATATTCAGCACTAATCTCGCTTGTTTCAAAAGGATTAACTTGTACGATTTGTTTAGCTACTGGGCTAATTTTTGCTAATAACATAATTTTTATTTTTAGTTTCAGTTATATATAAATATTAAATAGAATACAAAAAGTTACCATTGTTTACAAGTTTATAACTCCAATTATTAAATAGTTTAATATTCTTGTCTGAATAATGCAACATAGTTATATCATCAAAGTTGTTTCTTTTATATTTTTCAAGTTTTTCAGGCAATGGTAGATTCTTATAATCAATCCAAAAGTCAGTATCTTCCTTATCGCAAACATAATGATGCCTAACAAATAACATACATTCTTGATTAAGGCTTCTAATAAATTCATTATAAGTATCTCTCACTTCTGAATATCTATCAATTCCCACCTTTAAGACTTCTTCATGAAATGCAAATAATTGCAAAATTGAAATCATTATGGATGTTGCCTCTAATGGTTCCATAAATCCTGAACTCAAACCTATTGCAACACAATTATTTACCCAAGTTTCTTGGAAACACCCTGAGTTAAATCTTAAAGTGTTATTAAATGATACATCAATTCCTAAGTAAGACTTAACCTCCTCTTTAGCTTCAGCTTCTGTAATATAATTATTATCAAATACATATCCACAACCCCATCTATCTTGCAAAGGAATCTTCCACATCCAACCATACCCCATTGCAATTGCATCTGTCTTTACAAATTCTTCATTGTCAGTTCTTGCAAGAAAAAATGGAACAGCAGTATTTACTTTTAATTGATCTTCATAAGATGTCCAAGATGAGTTATATAATGCTCCTATTATTAATCTCTTAAATCCACTACAATCAAAAACAAAGTTTGTGTCTACAACAGTATTGTCCTTTAAAACTATACTTGTAATGTTTTTATCTGTGTCTAAATTGAAATCAACAACTTCTCCTTCAATAACTTTAACACCTCTCTCAATAGCAATACTCTTTAAGAAATCAGCAATTAATCTTGCGTCAAAATGATATGCATATGATTTACTATAATCAGGAGTGCCATCAGAATTGTATTTACGATTATTACCAATAAAATCATGATCAAACTTTGTACCATTACCTGACCAATTTTCAAAGTTTATAGCTGCCTTCTTAGTACTTTTTGTTTTTTCAATAAAAATAGATTCGTCAATCTCCAATAAATCAATTAACATTCTTTTCAAATAAGGAACAGAACCTTCTCCTGCTCCTAATATACCTATTTCAGAACTTTCAATAACTACAACTTCTTGTGAAAATTGAATCTTCTTTAAATATAATGCTGTCAACCATCCTGACAATCCTCCACCAACAATTGTTATATTTTTCATAATGTTATTTTAAATTTAGATGTTGTTCAATGGCTTCCAACCTTGCTCTTAGTGATACATTTTCTTCACTTAATTCTTGTAGTCCTTTTGTTAATATTGGAATAAGTTTATCAGGACTTAATGAATATTCTCCGTTATCAGCTTGTTTTCCTACAGCTTCAGGTATAATTGGTTCAACTTCCTGAGCAAGAAATCCAACTTGTCTATTACATCCTCTTCTATCTCTTTCTTGTTCATTCCAATCAAAAGATACAGGTCTAAGTTTATTGACATCACATAACCCATAAGAAATATCGCATATATTTGTCTTTAATCTACAATCTGATGCTTCACGAACAAGTAATCCATTTGTACCAACGCAAACCCCAACACTTGTTCCAACTAAATTGCAAGCCCATAATTGATTTGATGCAAAAGAACAAGCAATATTGTTAGTAACAGAACACCCAAATACACCTGAGAACATTGCTGATGCATTATTAGTTGAACCACCAAGTGCTGCTGAAAAATTACCACTTGCAATGTTATCACGTCCACCAAGAGAAGCTGCATAATTACCACTAACTGTGCTTGATTGACCTCCTCCTGCAAACGAACGATTACCACTTACAGTATTAAATAGTCCACCAACTATAGTAGTGTAATATGAACTTGCAGTGTTACAGTACCCACCTCCTACAAATGAACCCCCTGAACATGCAGTATTACAATTACCACCACCTACAAAGCTAAAGCTAGCATTAGATTTATTAGCACAACCTCCAGCTACTGTAGATAATAAACCATTAGCAGAATTTAGATATCCACCACCAATAAATGAAAAGTCACCCAAAATTGTATTTTGGCATCCACCACCAATAAATGAATACTTTCCCTTATGAAGCCAATATATTGAAGGCCCCATCCAACCATAATAGCCACTCCAACTTAAACACCCAGCTATATTATCAGCTCCACTTCCAACACCTGAATTATCACCAATACTCCAGTTATTTATTCCTCCGTTAATAGCAGCACCTATTCCTACTGTACATTGCTGAGCCAACCCTGCATAATAAGCAGATAAAGTACAACCAACTTTATTAGCAAAACCTCCACCAATTTTACTAAAACTTGAAAAAGTTGTACCATAATATCCTCCACTAATTGTACTTCCACAAGGCATACTTGTATAGTATATGTTTACACAGCATATATTATTACAAGTACCACCGCCAATAAATGAAGATGCTCCACTTGTGTTGTTACAGAACCCACCTCCAACAGTTGAAGAATATTGACTAATAAGATTACATTGCCCTCCTCCAATAAATGCAGTAGTAGAACAAGCACGGTTGCAGATTCCTCCTGAAACAATAGAATAATCACAACTAGCTAAATTTTGTTTCCCCCCACCTACAAATGAATAATTGCCGCTTGCATTATTAAAATAACCACTAACTAAAGCACTATAACATCCACTTACACTGTTGAGGTATCCAGCACCAACAAATGAGTTATATGCACTTGCAGTGTTATTATTTCCAGCACCAACAAAAGATTGACGGCCACTAGCTGTATTGCTATTACCTCCTACTACAGAAGAATTTATACCACATGCTTTATTAGAAATACCTCCTAAAACAGCAGAATAATTACAACTAGCTATATTATATCCCCCACCACCAATGAACGAAACATACCCACTCGCTGTGTTATTCCAACCACCACCAATAAATGAAGATTGTCCACTAGCAATACCATTTCTACCTCCAACAATTGCTGAATAAGATCCACACGCTTGGTTAGTATCTCCTCCACCAATAGTTGAGTTTTGTCCATAAGTATAGTTATAAGTACCACCTGCAATAGATGAACAGTCTCCTCCGTTCACATTATACCTTCCTCCACCAATAAATGAATAATTTGAAGATATAGTATTAGTTTGTCCACTTACTATTGCTGAATATATTCCACAAGCTGTATTATACATACCTGCTCCTATAAATGATTCACCAGCACCAGCCGTATTAAACAGTCCTGTACCAACAAATCCTCCATAATATGCTACGTTGCAATAACCACTACTAACAGTTGAATAACCAATACCAGCAATATTACACTCACCACCACCTATAAATGCGGAATATCCTGCTGATATTGTATTATATCTTCCGCCAGCAATAGCAGATGAGAGTGTATTACATGTTATGTTATTATTATATCCTCCACCAACAAATGATTGACACCCACCAGCTGTATTACATTGACCACCTCCTGCAAAGCTATAATTACCTGATGCTGTGTTATTAACACCACATCTAACAGAAGAACATGTACCTGTGCCATCAATAATAACAGCACTAGATCCTACGTTAATACCAGAACTACCAGAAGTACCTGATGTACCTGAAGTACCATTCACTCCATTTACACCGCTTGTACCGCTTGTACCCCTAGTTCCACTAGTCCCTGATGTACCTGTTGTACCTGAAGTACCAGATGAGCCACTGGTGCCAGTAGTACCGCTAGTACCTCCTGTTCCATCTGTACCAGATGTTCCAGAAGTGCCTGAGGTTCCACTAGTTGCAGAGGTCCCTGAGGTGCCTGAGCTTCCTGAGGTGCCTGATGTTCCAGGAATTGCTGCTAAACTTATGGACCATCCAGTAATAGAACCTGCATCTCCACAATATTGACAAGGAGTTAATTCTGTAACTCCTGTATTTGGATCATAGGATACTATTTTTCCATATATATATGCATCAACCCCATCGTAGAGTTGTATAAAATCATTTGCTTGAAATGCCAGGCCCGTTTGGACTGTAATTGTTATGTTTTCATAACATTCAGGACAAGGTGAACAGTTTAATGACATTTTTATATTGTTTTATTGATTAATAATATTTTTAACATGGAGCACTTAATGTTTGAATTAATCCACTATTATCTACTTGTATAGCAATGCCAGAGTTAGGAGACGAAACACTCTTATAATACTTGTTATTACCAGCAAGAACGGTGGTTAAAGCAACATCTGTGTAAATTGCTTTACCATCATTAAATACATCTTGGAATGTAGCTGGACAACCACCTACATTAGAGAAATACACAGTTAATGGTGTGCCAGTTCCATTACAAGCATCAATAGAGCTATCCCAACCTTGTGTTCCTGGTGATTGAGATGAGTCAAAGTATATAGTTAATGTACAAGGTGCTGCGGTAGTAGTAGTAGTAGTGGTTGTAGTTGGACACAAAGCCAAAGGTAAAGTTATAGTACTTCCACTTGTACCATGATAAAATGTAGAGTTACCACTTGAACCAGATGTACCTGAGCTTCCACTTGTTCCACTAGAGCCAGCTGTTCCACTAGTACCAGTGGTTCCAGAAGTGCCCGCAGTACCGCTAGTGCCACTTGTTCCTCCAGTACCGTCTGTTCCACTTGTACCACTTGATCCGCTAGTACCTGTAGTACCTGACGTACCAGAAGTTCCACTAGATCCACTTGTTCCAGAAGTTCCAGAAGTCGCAGAAGTTCCACTTGTACCTGTCGTACCAGACGAACCAGAAGATCCAGATGTACCACTTGTACCCCCAGTACCGTCTGTTGCAGAAGTACCAGATGTACCAGATGTACCAGAGGTACCTGTAGTACCAGAGGTTCCACTGCTACCACTAGTACCAGTTGTACCGCTAGTTCCACTAGTTCCTCCTGTTCCATCTGTAGCTGATGTACCTGATGTTCCAGAAGAACCTGAAGTCCCTGTTGTACCTGAACTACCTGAACTACCACTCGTACCTGTAGTACCAGAGGTTCCACTAGATCCACTTGTACCAGAGGTTCCAGACGTACCAGAAGAACCATCACCACCTGTAGCACCATCAAGATTAATATCCCATGCAGAATATGTTCCGCTTCCTACAGTTCTTGTAGGAGCTCCAAAACATAAGTTCCCTGTTGCTGGATTGTAAGATGAAACCTCACACTCTTGATAGTTACTATTATCATATGCAATGATTATAGATTGAGCTGTTGTATAAGATAGCCCTGTGGATACAGTTAAGCATCCTAAGTTCCCTAATGTAAAAGAGTCTGATGATATAGTTGCAAACCTGTCTCCAGACAAGCCAGAGGTACCAGATGTACCTGTCGTTCCACTGGTGCCTGAAGTTCCGCTTGTTCCAGTAGTACCGCTTGTACCTGATGAACCGCTAGTACCAGTTGTACCACTGGAGCCACTAGTTCCTGTAGTTCCACTAGTGCCAGAGGTACCACCTGAACCATCAGTACCACTTGTACCTGTAGTTCCACTAGTCCCTGAACTTCCAGATGTACCTGTTGTACCACTGCTTCCTGATGTGCCAGTAGTTCCACTAGTACCAGTAGTACCGCTAGTCCCTGCTGTACCACTTGATCCAGAGGTACCGCTTGTACCAGAGGTGCCACTTGTTCCAGAAGATCCTGATGTGCCAGTAGTTCCTGATGTACCTGAACTACCTGATGTACCACTAGTACCTGAACTACCTGACGTTCCTGAAGTACCAGCAGTACCAGATGTAGTGATTGGTAAAGAAACTAATGAACCATCACCAGCAATATATTGTGCATTCGTACCAGCTGCTGTAATGTTAATAGTTCCAGAAGTAGTTATAGGGCTATTGGCAACATTGAATGCTGGAGGCACTGTAAGTCCTACAGAAAATACACTTCCTGGTGTATAGCCAAGAATATTAGCAATGTCAGAAGCTGTAATAGGACTAGCTGATGTAACCAATCCCTTAGAATTGACAGTGAACTTCAGAGGAGTTATTGTTGGGTAAACATTTCCGTTTACGTTCTGTAGAAGAAGTGTAACGTTGCTTCCTGTAAATCCAGAACCAACAACATCTCCAACAAAGGATAGTGGTTGTGGAGGAACTACTAAAGCAGTTGTGCTTAGGTTTGTTACCAAACCTTTTGCGTTCACTGTAACAACAGGAATTAATGAACCAGCTCCGTATGTGCCAGGAGCAGAGTTCACTGTAGCAAGCGTAAGAGCTGCTGCACCAGGACCTGATGCTGTACCATCACCAGTGAGTGATGTAATGTAATTTCCTGCTGGTTGATAAGATGTTGAGTCTAGTGTACCATCCCCCTTCACAAACTGAGAAGATGTTCCACCAGTGGTGATATGTTTTGCAGCCTTGAGATTTCCTGTAAACTCAAGAGTGAAGTTACCACCAATGGTAGTGTTCTGGATGAGAGCACCACCTAGTTGTACAGGAGAGCTTAGGGTTGGCTGTGTAATACCGTTTGTAAAACCATATCCAATACCAGAGTTGGTGAAGGCTTGATTTATCTTCTGTATGACAACTTGAAGGTTGTCATTTGTATTAACACCAATGTACAGCAGATCCTCTCCTGTGTAAAATACACAGGTGGAAGGAAGTAAAACTGGACAAGGATCAGGTGAACAATATTGATTCATATCACTGATGAGTTAATTTCTGATGTTTATTTTTAGATAAAAGAAAAACCCAGGAATCGAAACTCCTAGGTTTTTCGTTGTGCTTGTAGTTGCCTGACATGTAAAGCTAACAATTACATGTTTATTTTTCAATAGGTTAAGTGTAATTCTATTATCTGATACCGTAATTACTCTGTACTCTAATACCAAGATCTTTTGCCATGTCTGGGTAAAACAAAGGTAGATAACCAACCATCTGGTTTGCAAATGGGAATGTTCTCATCAAATACTTTATCACTTTAGTATCATCTACGAGTTCTTCGTCACCTGTTACTATTCCAAATAGTTCTGCAAATACATTTGTCATTCCTTTAAATGCATTATTCAATAGAGACATTGATGGGAATGGTCCACTACCTACAAGATTAAGAAGGGATGTAGGATTGTAGAAGTAAGCAACTTCACTAAAGATCTTATCTGCTAGTCTTCTAGCATAGTTGTATTGATTACGAACTAATGGATCTTCATCATCGTCTGGTGCAAATGCAGCCATTGCTGTCGTGAGTGCCATAAGAGCTGCTAAGAACATTAAGTCACGAGCAAAAGCGTTTACGTTACTCTGCATCAAGTCCATGAACATTGCTTCATCCATCTCTAGTTTTCTTCCTGTCTCAAGTTCATATTTCTCAGCTCTCTTCTCAAAGCTTTTTCTCATTAACTCTGCACCATCTTCATTACCAAGAATAAGTCCTTTCAAACCCTTGAAAGTCATTAGTTGACGATCAAGTAGAACAGAAAACATCATCCTTGTTCTACCCCACTCATAAGCATCAGATGCAGCGTTATATTTCAATCCACCAAATCTAGTATCTACAAGTCTAGGAATCCAGTTCTTGAACACCATGAATGACTTACCAAGAATGTTCATGTTGATTAGTCTTACATCATCCTCAGAAAGGTTACCCATAGCATCCTTACTAAGTTGCTGCACCTTTCTTCTAAGATCAATTACGCTATCAGACATTCTATCTACACCAGGAATAACAAATTTGTCATTCTCCACTGTAGCAAGTTTCATTACACCTTTCTCTTCAACAAGTTTTTTTACCTCCTGTTCAAACTTCTCATCAAATGCTTTTCTGTCCTGAGAGCTACCTGACCATCTGCCTTTGTATTCAGGAAGTGTTCTTAGGTATTCTCTAGCATTCACCACCTTACCATCAATGACAATACTATTATTTAAGAATGCTAAGAAGTTGGTTGCTTGAACAGTACTATCAGCAAATCGCATCCAAGACATTAATATGTCCTGTATAGCCTCATCGTTCAATTTACTTACAGAAAGTTTTTTAAGAAATTCTCTATTGTAGTTGTCTGTTAATGGAAGGAAGTATTCAAATGCTCTTATATACTTACTCTTGTCTTCGCCACTAAGTTTATTTATAATCACTTGAGCCTCAGCAGCATAAAAATCGTTCTTGGTAAAATACTTACCAGAGTTGATAATAGACTGGAATGTACCACCAAGACCGTTGGATATTGATGATCCTAAGTTGAAACCTAGTGTTGCAATTGAGAAAGAGTTGTTTAAGTTATCAACAATCTTATTCAATGTCACTTGTCTTCCCTCTAGATTTTCTGGGAATACATTTATGCCAAGTTTCTCATTAATTGTCTTACCCCATCCACCAATCTTGAACAAAGCAGCATCAAAGTTTTGATTGTCAATATATCTCTGACCATAGATGATTGCTTTGATCATTGAGTCTAACAACTCATAGTTACCTTCTGTACCTTCAGGATTATAAATAGGATCACCTGTGATAGGATCTCTTGCAACCTTACCAAGGGAGTTGGTCATAATGGTTTTCTTATTCTTCTCCACTCTAGCAATTGCTCTCACCTGACCTTCAATCTCGTTTACATACTTATATCTCAATGCAGCTTCATTGTACATTGACATAGTTTTGAACAAGTCGTCACTAAGAATTCCTTCGAATGGTGTAGTGAAGTATTTAGGAATAGTGTTAATTGGTTTTCCTGTATTTGGATCAATTTGACCAAGTCCAACATCACCAGCATCAATAGATATGCTTCTCCAGAATCTATCGCCAAGAGATAGGCTTTCTCCTTTTACAGCAGCTTCTACAAGAGAGCCCTGAACATAAGGAAGGAACACTCTTTCTTTCTGTTTTGATATATATCCTAGGTCAGCGTATTCTTTATTCTTCTCAACAATGTAATCATAGAATGCTTTTGCTGGAGCATTCGCAGGCTTGTTAAGTTCTTTCCATTGTTCATTTTCCCACTTATTTAGTGGAAACTTCTTAACAGTGTCGTACAGGAACCATCCTTTTGAAGAATCTGTATTAATACTGTACAAACGTTCAGCATCAGCAGTTTCTTTAGCAATCTCTCTTACTATTTGTTCAGGAGTACCATTTCTTGGAAGATTCTTGATTCTCTCAATCTCTTCATTCTTCTTTTTCTCAAGAGCTTCTTCTAGTTGAGCAACATCAATATTATCTTTGAGCCACTGAACATCACCATCTTTTATTGCTTTCTTCGCTTCAGTGTAGAATTCTTTTTTGTATTGATCAATAAGTTCATTACTATCCTTCTTCTTAATCATTGAGAAGAATTCTTTTTGACTAATACCTTTTGAAGCTGCCCACTTTGTGTAATCATCACGTAATTTTAAAAGCTTAGCACTCTCTTCTTGTGTAGCCATTGCAGCTTTACTGAATGCTTTATTAGCTTTCTTGAAAAGAAGCTGGATAGTCTGCACTTGTAATGTGGATGTAGAAGAAAACCATTTTGCAAAACCCTTTACAATCTTTTCTGGGCTTAATACATCATCGTATCCTTCACGCTTAGCAATTACATCTCTTACAAATTCTTCATTAATAATCTTAAACTCAGAGATAAATTTACTAGCGTCATCAGCAACATCACGCAATTCACTTCTTACATCTTCATCAACAACATCTTTCAATAGGTTGTGGATATCAACATATGAATTGAATGCATTACCTAAGCTCTCAATCTCCTCAGAAAATAAATTGATTTCTTGTTCTGAGAAAACGCTAGGATCTTCTGGATTTTCATAAAGCTCTTTATACTTAGTAACTAAGTCCTCAGCCTTCTTTGCAAGAATCTTAGCCTGATCAATAAGTGGTCGAACATCACGCTTCACTTGCAATCTTCTGATTGCTTTGAATAAGCTTTGTAGTTGTTCTCTCTTAGCTTCTTTCTTGTCTGGTGTAACTTTCTCTTTAGCAAATGTCTCATAGGACTTGTTAAGCTTCTTCAAGAGCTCATCAAGTCTTCTATTATCTGTTAGTTCGTCTTTTGTTGGAACAGGAAGTAAGAAGTCTTCTTCTTCATCAATGTTCTTGACATCAACATCACCAATCTTCACACCAGTGAGTCTTGGTAGTTCAATCACTGTACCCTCTTTGCTCTTCTTACCTCTAGAGTATTCAGCAAGGATTGGAATCATTCTTGTTTGCTTGAAGTCTTTTGCTTGTACACCATAGTTAGCTATGAGAATCTTCTTGTACTCATCCATCTGAATGTTCCAAGATTCAATCTTATACCAAGGTACATCTTTGTATTTCTCTTGATTAAGATTCATGAACTTCCAGTCAAGGATATCAATCTTTGCATCTGGAGTGATTGCCATGAAGTCAACTGTACCAGCTAGGTTCTTACCATTGTATATAGCAGCTTCTTTTATAAATCTAGTTCCTTCTGGATATGATTCAAGTCTTCTTTCAAGATTGTCTCTTAATTTTTCATACAAGCTCTGATTACCTATCTGAGAGACGTAATCATCATTTGCTACATTAGCAGAACGTATTGCAGCATCTTTTAAATATCCATTCTCATCAATAAATAATGAGAATGCGTGTTCAAGATCAAGGTGACCTTTTGTTCCTTTTTCTTTCTTAAGCTCTTTTACAGCTACATCGTATTCATCATCAAGAAGCTCTTGATTCTTTTGACGATTGTCGTAGTATGTTTTTACAATGTCAGAAACCCTTGACACTTCCTTACCATCAACTACGTATTTGTTTTCTCCTTCAGCAGGTCTATTAATTCTTTTTGATAGCTCAACAACAGAGTCGTAAACATTATCTTGCTTACTCTTCTGTAGGAACGAAGCATCTTGTTCTTCACGAATTTGATCTGCTGTTCCAATATCTTTACCAGAGATGATGTCAATTGTCACTTGATCAAATCCAGACTTCACATAAAGTAAGTCTCTAATCCAATCAACAATACTTCTCCACCAAGATTGTGCAGTGGCTAAGTTTTCTTTAGTGTCAGTAACTCCTTCAGACTTATTAATAATCTTCTCAACTAGCACCTTAGCAATAGCTTCTTCCTTAAGTTTAACAACATCAGGTTTACCATCCTTCTGATAGAGAGGATCGTTACCGTATGTTCTAAACACATTTGTAAGCATGTCATATCCATTAATCTCCTTCATAAGCTTTTGATAGAGCTTAGGATTGGTTTGCTTGATAATGGATACAGCAAAGTGCATAGCTTCTTCTGGAAGAGCCTGTGCTTCTTTTCCTTCTACAACAGAGATGAGTTGTTGCATCACTTGAGCAACACCATTAGCATCATACTTAACACCATTGACAACTATCTCTTTTACAATATTGACATTAACACCAACCTTCTCCAGGAAGTCTCTGATGATTTTTAATGTCTTAGGTGATGCGTTTGTTGGTAAAGTTTCTT
>Ga0222712_10002625_pt1 | contig 20337 bp, 19 predicted proteins | sample C33_657DmetaG_FD_165043 | JGI IMG/M metagenome (GOLD analysis project Ga0222712, IMG submission 165043) | Estuarine water microbial communities from San Francisco Bay, California, United States - C33_657D | ecosystem: Environmental > Aquatic > Marine > Unclassified | place: USA: California... | reverse complement strand
AGCGTGCCATGAAGTCTCGATAGCCTCCTCCGAAAGGAGAGGGTCGATTTAGAAGCTTTTCAAGGTCAATATTCTCACGACTTGTGTGATCAAGTTTTCGTTCGGTAAATTTCGGGGTACGGATATTACCATCTTTTAAAACAATTAAATCTTTATGGAATTTACTCGCTGTATCTAAATCGACTGAATGATTATGCGATGCTAAATTTGAATGGCCGTAGCATAAACAATAATGTACGCCTTCGTTATCGCTTCTTGCATAAATACCCGTACCTCGAATGGAAAGTGTAGCAAGTCCGCCTATTTTCATTTTACGAGGTTTGCCTGGGGTAAAGGCCGCTAAGACAGAGCCCGTAACTAAATTAGAAGTGTTGCCTTTATTAACACCACTTGGTAAAACAAAGGTCGTGTTTTCTCGTATTTGATAGACTTCATCTTCATAAAGCACAACGGCTTTGCTATTAGGTCCGGTTGCAATTTCATCGTTTGCTTTAACAAGCACACCTGGCTTCGCAATATTTTTATTTATCTGAACCTTGCCTGAAGCCTCTTTAAGAATACTCTCAGCCCAAATAGCAGAAGTAAACTGCAAAAATAAAATAAAAAAACTAAATTTAATTAGGCGCATAAACTTGAGGCGTTACACCAAATGGTGTGCCGTTATAACATCCACTATCATAAACTTTAAAATTTGCAGTCCCTGAATATCCAGTTGCTCCAATTTGAGCTCTAGTAAATAGAGCCCAAGCTTGAACGTTAAAAGTATTCCCCGAGCCCCCATTAATTACTGGGCTAATTTTTGCAGCCGCACCAGAGCCAGCACCTGTCGTAATAGTATTGGTTCCATCGTTAGAGGTCATATTACAGTTAGCCCTATAATCAGACGTGCTGCAGGATATTCTATAAGGTGGAATACCATAATTAACTGTAACTGTGGCATTTGCTTTACTTCCTGCATTCCCCGTTAAAGGACTTGCCGAAATACTTATAGATGGAGTCACATTACCGCCTGCAGGTATGCTAAGAGAAGCTGTTCCAGCTTTATAACCGGTACAGGCAGGTTGACTTGCTGTAATCACGCAAGATCCGGTTGTCGATAAAATCGTGACAGAATTTCCGCTCACATCACAAGTACCCGGTGTTGAAGTTGAATAGGTTACAGACGGTGAAGCACACATAACTCCAGTTGTCGTGAGAGTAGCTTTTTCTGGTGAAGAACAACTCCCTGAACGTTGTATTTTAAGTGATGACTTATCTGATGTAATAACTAGATTTTGACTTGGCAAATCATTCACAGTAATGCTTGTGGTCGCTATACCAGCAGAATATCCAGTGACGGCTGCTGCAGTTGCTGTAATCGAACATGTGCCTCCTGAAGTGCCAGCTGTTACAGTACTACCTGATATTGTGCATGATCCTGATGTCACTGAATAAGTCACCGCACCTTGATTGCCCGTTGTTGATAAAGTCGTTGTACCTGATGTACTAATCGTGCTTGGACTTGCTGTGACTGTAATTATTTGCGGCCGTAATCTTACAAGGATATCTGAAGTCTTTGTAAGACTTCCTAATGTTACTGTAATTGTGCATGTGCCTGCAGAAGTTCCGGTTATTATTTGATTCCCTGATAAAGCGCATGCGCCAGACACTAAATACTTCATTGGATTAATTAGGTCTTGAATTACCTGGTTAGTAAAGACTTCAGATACTTGGGGGAATGAATTAAAATCCCCTTGGGTAAGAACTCTATTAGTTGGCAGCGATCCTGCCCCTTGCTTTTTCAAAGTCATACCCTCAGCCAGTATCTCATTGACTGTTACTAAACTTAATATTAAAAATATTAACCTTACTATTTTTTTCATATTCTTATGTTCTTAGGGCGAGTATGGGTCTACACCAATAGCAAACGTTGGGCTCGGACTTGGGATTCTACAATTTTCAGTGGCTGGGTCAATAAAAGAATCGAAAGCGCAGCTGTCTGTGTCACATGAACATTCATATATTAAAAATGCTGTATCAGTCGGCCTTGCAGTCGGATCTGAACATGACACGATAATAGACCCTTTTATGAGGGGGCTCACCTGAGCAATTTTATCTCCCAGAGTTGCGGTCATATAATTACCATAAGCTGCAGTTACATTTGCTTCATTTTTTTTATATGGATTTTTAAAATTACTTTTCTTATTTATGAAATTTACAGTAGCTATGGCAATATCTTCACATGTATTTACATTAACGCCATCGAGTAAAGACGAAGTAGGATTTATTTCAGCATTTATAGAGGCTATATCAGATTTTAATGCTGATGCTACACTGCTTAAATTGCTGCTAACCACTGCAATATTTGCATTTTCGACATATTTTAAATAATTAATAGTGCCTATCGCCGCTAGAATGCCAATAATCGCAACCACAACCAATAATTCAACAAGAGAAAAGCCTATTAAAGAGCTGAATATATTTAACTTTTTATTTATCTGTTTCATTCTCGGTCAAGCTTAAAAAGTAATTTTGTTTCATTGCCATCTTGCAGGGGCTTGATTGTAAATTCATTTGTTAATTTACGTATGATAGATAACCCCATATGCCCTGATTCGTTAGGTGAGAAATGCTTATTTAAAAAAGATGCTGGATGACAAGGCGCGGCATAATCTCTCACTATGAAAGTCAATTCATCACCAGTATTTTTATATTGGATATCAACAAAATCATTTTCATTTAAGTTATTTTTATACGCGTGACGAATAATATTTTGCAGAACTTCGCCGAGTGCTATTTTTATATTTTCTGATCCGGCTTTAGTTAATTCGGACGACTGGCTTTTTACCCAGTGATGAATATCATCAAGTGGACTATCAGCTTTTAATTTAAAACGCATTGCTCATATATTCAAAAAAAAAAGCCTCAGGATGCTCCGAGGCTTTTTTATAACAATGAAGTATGTTAACAGCCCAGTCTACCAACTTTTGCTGATTTTGTTCCAATAGTGAGTGTACTTCCGTCACAGTTTGCATTATTCGACCATACGGTTATGCCAGCGTCAGAAGCAATCGTATTAGCACAAGCAATCGCCGCTGTACCTGAAGGGCATTGTGTTGATTGTGTGTCAGCGTCCTGAACAAGTGTAGATTGAAGGATTTGTGCATCATTTGCTTCGATAGTAGCTGCTGAAGCTTGTTCAGTATAGTTGCGGTATCCTACTGTGCCTATTGCTGCCAAAATACCAATAATTGCAACAACAACGAGTAATTCAATTAAAGAAAATCCTGATTTTAATTTCATAATAAATAATCCTATATTTTTAGAGAAAGAACCTAAATTTAAATAGAATTTAATGATTTAGTCAATTCTTTTATTTGCTAGAAAAAAGATCGTCAAGTGAATCATCTATATTATTTTTTGTTGTATTTTTTGTTTGAGAAGCGGCTTGTTTTGAAGTAAGTAAGTTGCCTAATCCTGCTAGATTAATCACCTTATGTGCAATTTCCGCAAGTTTTTCAATTTGAAATATTGCGCCCCTCTCCTCACAAAATCTTTTAAGAAAAAGAAGTAAAGCCACGGCGGAAGAATCGATGTATGAAATCTTTTCTCCTTCGATGATGAGCTTCGTAAAATTTTCAGAATACTTTTCTTGAATATCTTGTTTGATCTGTCCAGTTTCCGAAAGATCCACATTGCCGCTCAAATTTAATGTGAGCGTGTCTTTATTCAAATTAATTTTATAAGTCATAGTTTTTTATCCTTTAATACTTTTAAATTATCCTATCGTACTACCTGCACTGAATATTGGTAAATAAAGTGCAATGACTAATGCTCCAATCATGCCTCCTACAATCACAATCATCAAAGGCTCGATCACAGTTGTCAATCCTTTAACCACACTCTCAAATTCTTCCTGATAATAATTGGCGACCGACGCTAACATTTCATCCATCTTCCCGGTTCGCTCGCCCACTCGAATGAGCTGAGATATTTCAGCTGGGAAAATGGGTTCTTCCATAAAGAGTGTCGATAAATCAGCGCCCGATACAATTTTGACTGAGATTCTTTCCATCGCCTCTACAAAGACTAAATTATTGGTAACCTTGGTACCAATTTTTAAAATTTCAGAAATGCCCACGCCTGCCGCAAAAAGATTTGCCATAAGAAGTGTCAATCTTGCGACGGACGACTTCACGATAATATTTCCAAAAAGAGGGAGCTTCAAAGCTATGAAATGCAAAACATACTTATAAGGATAAACAAGTTTATAAAGTAGCTTATGCACGATGTTTAAAAAGATAAAGCCGCCAATAAGTAAAATGAGATTTACTGGATTGAGAATCCAGTTACTTGCATCCACAATCACTTGGGTGGCAACAGGCAAAGCTTTATTTGAATTTGCATACATTTTGACGAATGTCGGCACCACTTGGGTCAGCATGAAATACATAATTAACGTTGTAATAACTACAAGTGTGACTGGATAAAATAGCGCGCTCTTGATGCCGGATCTTATTTTTTGAATTCTTTCTTGGCCCTCAACCAATCGATCTAAGAATTGATCAAGCTTACCGCTGGCCTCTCCCGCTTCCACCATGCTAATAAAAATTTGATCGAAGTAGCGTGTGTGTTGTTTTAAAGCATCTGAAAAAGAAACCCCTTGATTGATATTATCAATAATCTTTCCAATGACATTTTTAAATACAGGACTTGCTGTTTGTTGTTTCACTAGAATAAGTGCATCTAAAACCGTTAAGCCACTTCGTACCATGGTGGCTACTTTTTTTGTGAAAACTAAGATTTCTTGAGCGGAGACTTTGCCGAAAGGACCCCAAGTAATATTGATATCTAAAACAGACTTTTTCTTTTCTTTAATTTCTTTCAATTTGATATTAATGAGTCTTTTTTCTCTTAGCTGCCTAAATCCTTGAGAAAGACTCAGTGCGTTAATGGTACCTTTGACCGTTCTGCTCGATCGATCTTTTGCTTTGTAGGTGAATTGCTTCAATTAATTTCAATATTTAAATTGGCTTGGTATTCTTCGATGGAGAGAATGCCTTCACGGATTAATTCTCTGCCTGTTTCTTGCATCGTTTTAAAACCATCTTTTTTTGCAGCTGCTAATAAAGCAGGTGCTTGTTCACTTTTCAGAATAGCTTCTTCTAAAGCGTCAGTAATTCTTAAAACTTCGTAAATACCTCGTCTACCTGCAAGACCTTTACCGTTACATTTTTCACAACCTGTACCATGCTTAGGATGAACGTATGGCAATTCTTCTTCTTTAAATCCTAATTTAATAAGTATTTCAGGTTTAACTTTTGGATCATCCTCTAAACAGAACTCACAATTCTTTCTCGCCAAGCGTTGCGCAATAATTAAAGATACGGCTGACGAAATCATAAAATTTGGCACGCCCATATTTAAGATACGGCTCACAGTTGCAATCGCATCATTCGTATGGAGCGTTGAAAATAATAAGTGTCCGGTGAGAGCGGCTTTAATGGCGATATCGATCGTTTCTTGGTCTCGAATTTCACCCACCAAAATGACTTCGGGATCTTGTCTTAAAAAGGATCTTAAAATGGCACTAAACGATAATCCAATTTTTTCATTGGCCTCAACCTGGCCTGCACCTTCTAAATAATATTCGACCGGATCTTCGGCGGTCAAAATATTAATATCGGGTCGATTAATTTCTTTTAAGGCAGCATAAAGTGTGGTGGTTTTACCAGAACCCGTAGGACCAGTGACGAGCACCATGCCCTGAGGTGCATGAATCGCATCTTTTACTTTTTCGTAGTCAACTTTATCGAATCCAATTTGATCGAGTGACAAGACAGAATCTCCCGCTAAAATACGCATCACGAGTCTTTCACCATTTTTAGTAGGTAGCGTATTAAAACGGAAATCAATTTCCTGTCCACCTTCTAATTTGAACGTAATGGCACCGTCTTGTGGAAGTCTTCTTTCCGCAATATCGCAATCCGCTAAAATCTTAAAGCGTGTCGTTACTGCCGCATAATTTTTAAAAAGATAGGGCCCATAAAAGTCGACGATTTGCATGACGCCATCTTTTCTCATACGCACATTGGCAAATGTTCTAAATGACTCAATATGAATATCGGATGCTTTTTCTTGAATCGCTTGAGTCAGTATCTGATTACAAAATTCCATGACGAGATCAGGATCATTCACATTCCATTTTTCTCTTAAGGTTTTTTTCTTTGATTGATTGGCCTGTGTTTTTTGGTTGGTATTTACAAAATTATTTTGTGCTGTAAATTTCTTTAGGTAACCTGAAATTTTTGGATTATTCATGAGACTCTCAAAATGACTTAATGTGGTCATTTCAAATAGAAGCTCATAATGCGTGTGATTTTTTAATTCATTTTTTAATTCGATATTTCGAGGGTCAACAATGAGAATCTTTAAAAAATTATCCTCGAACTGGTAAGGCAGCATCGTATTTTCAATAAGAAAGCGAATGGGTAAAGCTGTGATAGCAGATTCATTAATCTCTTCTGCTAGCGGGAATGCTTTAGGAAGGCTCGCAGCCTTTGAAAAAACCTTTAAAAGTTGCTCTTCTTCGACAAGATTACTTTTAATAAGATGAATAAGCTTACCAGACCAATCAAGGTCTTTAATGGCGTCACTATTAAGCACTGCGGAATCTAATTTACCGGCATTAACAATCGCCTTAATCGATCGCTCACTGGTTTGCGCTGTAAAGCTTGCCATGATTACTTACCTGTTTTTTTTGCTATTGTCAGCAGGTTGGATGTTTTGATTAATAAACTTTGGTAATAGATTCTTATCCTTGTTATCCGCTGCACTATCTTTAGGATTTTTTGATGCGTCTTTTATTGAAACTTCTTCTTTATTACCTTCAATATTAATAGGTAAAGTAGAAGATGGAATAAGAGCTAATTCACCGTAAGAACTTGCTAAATAGATACCGTACTTATTGATATTCACGATATAAAAATTCTTAGGTCCTAAAGGTTCGCCTTCCTTAACCGGCCATGCATAATCTGAAAGTGTTTTACCATTAAATCCCATGTCTATATTCATGTACTCTCGAATACCCGCTTGGGATAAACCAATAGAAGCGCCGTTATTATTCAATTCAAAATCTTTATTGGTGCGGTGCTTGGTGATGGAGTCACAATTTTGATTTGTATTTTTGGTGACTTCGCCCATAAAGTAACAAGCGGCCTTGGCTAATTCCTGTGTTTTGTAGGGCCCATATTCCACGATGAAGATTGGCTTACTGTTATCTGTTTGTTTTCTGATTGAAACAGAGCGATTGATAAAGTCTGAATAATTAAATAGAAAGTCTTTAGCTTGTTGTTTTGCTTCCTTTTCAGAAAAAGCAGCGCTTAAGTCGAAGAAGAAACCGTTATGATCACCCTGAGCGTTTGATCTAATGACAGGAATAGCTTGATTTCGAGCTGTGTATTCGTCACTTCTTTTATCAAAAATACTAACTACACGATAATATCTCGCATCTTTTAAAGCCCTTAAATCATCCGGTCTTGAGTAGACGGAATAATTAGCACTATCAAGCGTGCCATATTGAGGCGAATGTTTTAATCCTTTTGCAAAAGGATCCTGCAATGCATTATCTGCATGGGCAAGGCTTATTACCGATATAAGAAAGTAACCGGCTGAAGCTAAGAAACATTGAAATGATTTAAATGGATTCATAGTTAAAGTTTACTGATTAATAAAAGGTATATCAAATACAACTTTCATTTCAACATCGGATTGCTGAGGTTGAATCACAATCTGTTCTAGAGGAATACTAACAGAGGGGATTAACCTTGTTAACGTATTTCGTGCCAATTGATAGCTCGCATATTTACCTTTAATAATTAAAGTAAATGAGAGGTAATTAAGTTTTGACCCATCATTTCTGTTATTTTGAAATGCTGTAGAAATATTATTCGTGAGATTTAAATTACCCGGTACCTTTTTCATCAAATTATTAATGATTGGCTTATTTTTAATTTGATCGATCAGCGAGGTGCCATTGGATGCACTCTTATTAGCTGTATTATTGGCCTCATCCTTTGTAAATACGTTTTTTTCAAGCCCTGGTTTTTCAATATCGATATTTTCACTATTCACATTGCTTGGTTTAGCTTGAAATTTAATTTCTTGCTTAATGATGGTGAGTCCGCTTTGCTCAAATAGCCGAATCGTCTCATCGAGAAAGCCTTGCACTCTTGATTTATCGGGATATTTTGCGCCCAAAGTATTAAATTGCTCATGACTCTCTCGGTTGAGCTTAGTCATGTCAGCTAATCTTTTTTGAAGTTTTGAATTCTCTTCCTTTAATTCGTTAAAAGTTAAGGTTTCTGATGCGTTTCTATTTTGTTGAGCACTATGCGCACCCCCTCTTAAAATAAGGCCTAAGCTTAGAGCGATCAGAATAAAGGTAATCACAAACCACATGACTGCCTTTTGGCCAGACGCTAAATATTCATAAGCATTAATACTGAATGTGTGATTTTTTGTCATGACAAAGTCGGCACTCACTGATGCGTCTTCTTTTGGCATACTTGATTTTGACTTTGTGTCATCAGATGTGCTTCTTGATTTTTCTTCACTCAATATTTCCTCTAAAAGAGCTTGGGCTTCTTTTGATAACGATAATTTATTTTTACTCTGTGCCATTATTTAGATCCTATCAATCCTGTGATCTCAAAATAATTAAGCGCTGCGTCATTTCTTTTGAAGACATCAATTTTGATATCTTTGAATGTATTGAGGGTAAGCATCTTTCTATAAAAACGATTAATTTCAGAGACTGACCTTCCGTTGCCATAGATAGCAAAGCTCTTTTCTTTAATAAGGAGCTGCTCTAATTCAAGATCATCGGGCAATTCCTTGTTGATTAATCGATAAACCTCATCATTTAAAATGCCTTGCAAGCTTGTATTGAGTAATTGTGTTTGTGCTTTATATGTATTGGTATCTTTTTGTAGTTCGGCGACTTTCAAACGATTCAATTTCAAATCAGAAACTAACGATCGATATTCATTTGATGGATTATTTAAATCAATCAATGTACTTTTGCTGTAAAGCCCATATAAAAATTGAAGCGCTATCACAACCGTTAACACTAAAGTTATTTTCTTTAATGTGTCCACGTAATCAAAGTTCATTTGTATGAACTGAGATTGAGGATGCAAATCAAGCTGTGAACTTCGAATAATTGAGTTTAACGTTCGAATATTCTTTAGTTTATAAGAACCAATATTAGGAGCTAAGCCTGAAGAGCTTAAGATTTTTGATGCTTTGGGAAGATTTCTTTTAAGTAACGTTTTATCTAACTCACCTTTATCAAGGTGAACACATTCAAAATGGTGTTTAAGCGATCGCAAGTTAGCTAATTTAAAATTCTTATGAATAAGATCAAAAATGACATCTTCTTTCTCATAATCAGATATCAAGAAAATCGTTCTTAAGTTGGATGTTTGAATTTCATCTTTTAGAAAAGTGAATGCTTGTTTTAAATTGCCTGAAATTCTTGTTGCCACTTCATCCCAAAATTCGTTTTGCGTTTCTTCTTTTTTAGGGATCTCATTAAGTAGCGTTTCATCTAAATCAGAGATATCCACTTTAGCAATGGTGAGCTCATGAAGTCCTACATAAATTAACTTATTATTATTTGGACTTAAATGAAAGATACAAAAGGGTCTATTCTTTTCAGCTTCAGAAAGTGAAGCATGAACAGCCTGAATAATCGATTGCGATTCTGGAATAAATCTTGTGGGATATAAATTACCATTGAGCACCATGGAGATGTAATCATCAATAATTTTTTTAGATGTCGCTGAATAGAGCAACACTGATTCATTATCAGGTTTTTTTGTATACAGATAATTCGCCCTAATTTCAGCATCTTTGTAATCCACTAAATCATCATCAAACTCTTTCCAAAATTCATAAGGTTCTTTGATTAAAGTTTGATATTCACTTTTTTCATTTCTCTTACTTAAATCTAAAGGAATCTCTATCGTTTTTAAATTAGAAATAGCTTGTGGTAAGACCACAGTCACAGTATTGCCTTCTAATTGATAAAGCTTTGCTAGCCTTTGTAAGTGGTCACTTATAAGGTCCATGTCCTCGCTAATTTGATTTGGATCTATTTTTTTTGGGAGCTTCCAGCGAATGAAGCTTGTCTGAATGCGACTCTTAGTGTGAGCAAATGACAATGTGATTAAGAATTCTTCTGGGAGGATTCTTAATACAATGCCTTTTTGCACTGAAGCTTTGTGTGTATTCTCTGTCATGACTTAAATTAGTTGAGTAAGGCTTTCTTTTTTCTATCGTATTGAGCTTTTGAAATATATTTTTTTGAATAAAGCTCTTCCAGTGCATCAAGGATTGAAATTTCCTCAGTGTTATTTTCTTCTTTTTCATCCTGATCTAAATTTAAATCAATGCCTTTTACCGCAGCCTTAAATTCATCGGTGATAATGGTTTGATTCAATGGTTTTTTTGCAGGCTTCATAAGCAAGTAAATGAGCGCAACATCCACTATTCCGAATAGTGTGATAAAAAAATATGAATGTTTATTTATAAACGCAAATATATTCGCAAAAACCATCTCAATAATTCACTTGATTAATGATTTTGTCGCTATTGAGATTTGTAATCACTGTAGGTTTAATAAACACAAGTAATTCACTACCTGTCGTTGAAGCTGTTTGACTTCCTCCAAACCAAGATGCGATTGTACTTAAGAGTCCCAAATTAGTAATACCTGGAACACCAGAAATACCTTTACTGTTGGCTTCTTTTTTAAGGCCCGCCATGACTATAATCTGACCTGGCTGAGCTATAAGCTTACTTAGAATTTCATTCTCTGTAGATGCAGAAGTCAATGCATCTTTATCTAAATAAGTTTCTTTGTAATTAAATGTAAGTTCGATATTGTCATTGTGTTTATTAATATTAGCTTTTATATCTAATTTCAACGGTGCAACAACTGTTTCAATTTTTTCTGAATTACCTGTAGTACCTGTAGCCGTGACTACACCCCCTGTAAGCAATTTATCTCTCACCGTTCTAATTTTGCTCACGGATCCTGTTTCTCCGTCTTTTACCAAGATCACTGGATTAGAAATATTTCTTCCTACTGAATTACTTTCAATCAAATTAATCAGTGCTTGGATGTTTAATTTGTTTGAATTGATCGTTGAGAAGTTAATGCCTTTATTTGCATTGCCAATATAATTTAACCCAAGAATTTTTCCTGTAGTCACAGCAGTGCTAGATACGGCAGTCGACGATACGCCCCCACCACCTGCAAATTGTTTAGCAAAATTAGACTGGATTGTGCTCTGCCAATTATTTGTGACTTCCATAATAAATACTTCAAGCATAGCCTGTTTAACCGGCTTATCTTGGTCAGCAATAAAACGTGCTGCCAATTCAGCTTCGACTACTGTGCCTGCTACCAAAACACCCGTTGAATCTTTACTGAATACCACACATCCTGTTAATTCAGCCGAAACAAAACTTGGATCAGATTCAGTGATGAGCTTTTCGCTTTGATCTTCGTTTTTTAAATTGTCAGAAGTTTTTTGTTCTTGAGAGTTTTTATTTCCTTCATCTTTTTTGTTATTGCTTTGGTTTTGTGGAAGCTTGTTAGCTTGATCGCTATTGTTATTAATATTGTTAATGTTTTTTAAATTATTTGCCTCATTATTTAAAGCGATATTTGGGCTATTAGTATTATTTGTATTTTGTTGATTTGATTTCGGTGTATTACCCGGCAAGGTGTTGCCATTCTTATCTTGTTTTTGTACGCATTTTTCTTTAAAAACAGAATATTCGTTTAGTAATTTGTGCATGCTCTCTGGTGAGTCATTAAACACGCTAAATTTCTCAATCACTTTTTCAGAACCATTCTTTAAATTTGGATTGAATGTAGCCACAGTTTTAATAGAGTCTTTTGAGGCTGCTGCTGAATAATCGATGATTGATTTTCTGAGCGAACTTAGATCTGCGTTTTTCTTTTTATAAATTTGCTCTTGATTGATTTGATACAAAAGATTTCTTACGAAACTTTGAGCCGATCTAGATTCCACTTCAGCCATGAAAGATTTAATTTCCTCGTCTGATAGCTCATCATTTTTCTTACTAATTTTTGCAATGATTTCATTAATCTTTTGACTGTCATTCGCAACAGCAAACGTATCTTTGATTCTGTCAGCACTTAATTTAATGTTTCCTGAAATATTCTCATTGGAAAAAACTATCGTTTTCATGTCAGGCTTGAATGAAAGTTTTAGTTTGAAATCGCTCGTGATTTTTTCCATCACTTCAAGAAGGCTGCCACTATATTGCCCTCGCAAATATCCTTTTTCTTTTAAGCTACTTTCTTCTGGGAAAGTGGCGATTAAGTCGGCTCTTTTTGATAGTTCAGTGAGGCCTGAAATCATTGGCTGATTATTAAATGTCACAGACGTTTGTTCTGACAATTTCTTGTATGTTTTTAAATCTTTTTTGTACTGCTCTAGACGTTTGCTAATTTTAAAGTTACTGCTCGATTGATCATCAAGGCTTAAAAGGTAATTATTTTCTTCTTCTTTGAGTTGTTTAATGATGTCTGAAGATAAGTTTGCTTTTGATTCGACCAAGTACTCGAGGAAATCAAAGTTTTTTAAACTTGTAGGTCCATAGGTAAATTGAACGAGCGTGCGGGCCGGTGCAGGAGGGAGCTGTGTATTACTAAAGTCTTCTGTGATCTTATCTGATCGAGCAATGAAATCTTCAATCGCCTCTTTTTTAGATACATTTACTCTTGCGGCGTCGACACAACCCACAAGAAGCATGCACATTAAAACTAATGAAATTTTTTTAACTGATTTCATAAAACCTTGAATCGGGATAGATATTGATTTGTTTATATAATTCATAGAATTATATAGAAATTTCTAGACTAAATCTTTAAGAAATAAACTAAAGGTACAGCCAAAGTTAAATACACGCCAAATGGAAGTGCGCTTGAGAGATCTGCTCTTTTTTTAAGCAAAAGAGGTATGGCAAAAAGAAGCCCGATCCAGGATGCAAAGAAAAGTAAAATGACGACCTTGTAAGCTCCAACCCAAGCTCCAATTGAGGCCAAGAGGTATTTATCGCCATCACCAAATCCGTCTTTTCGTCTTAATTTTTTAAAAATAATGTTGATGCTGAAAAGGATTAGAAAGCCCACAAAAAGGCCTAAAATACTAAAACTTATCGCAGGGCCATGAAGGTAATAATCGTAAAAGATACCTAAAGCCCCTATAAAAATCATCGTGGGCAAATGTAAAAGCTGATGGATATAGTCCGTTAAAAAACAGAAAGTAAGTGCTGCTGCAAATGCTAATAGAAATAGACTTTCGGGAAGAGGATAGTGAGAAAATAACATCACGTAAATCAAACCTAAAAAAACTTCAGCCAAAAGATAATTCAAAGATAAATTAAATTTTTGGCACGCACATTTTCCTCTTTGTAGTATCCAAGAAAAAACTGGAATGAGCTCTAAAGGCGTTAGATTCTTTTCACAGAATCTGCATCTTGATGAAGTCAGAATGGACTCGTCATCTTTTAACCTCATAGCAGATGCCATGACAAAAGAACCAATAGCTGTTCCAAGACAAAATACTAAAAAATAATATAGAAAATTGATATTCATAAGGCTAATATCATATCCTGTGATGAATATAAATTACAAAAAACTCAAACATGGATTCTCAATGGCGGAACTTCTAGTTGCCTTAAGTATCTTTGCACTAATATCTACGCTAGGTGTTGAAGGATTTTCGTTCATGCTAAAAAACCAGACTAAACATCGCATGGCTATCGAAAGAAAATTAATCTCAGAAGCTAAACTTTTCAATTGCAAAAAAGAATTATATTATCTTTACAAACAAACTCCCGTTGCAAATCGAGACCCTTTTAATTGTTCAGAGCTTCAGCCAACGTGTAAGGATTTATTTAAGGAGATGTATCAGGTGGATTGCCAGTAATACTCTCTGGAATTCTAATTCCTTTTATTGAGATAAAGCTTTGTGTCCTAATCTCTGATGCAAAACGATTAAAAATTTTTAATTGAGTTTGATTAAATAAATCAGATCTGGACTCTATGCTTGCAATAACAATAGAAAAAATTGCTACTAAGGCTAATGCTAAAGGAAGAGCATATCCTCGTAAATTTGATTTCATTATTGATACTTTGTAAAAGAAGTAAATTTCATCTCAAGATCGGTATTTGGTATATAAAAATTATAAGTCACTCCCTTATACCTATTTGTAGATGATGATATTAAAGAAAAAAAATTATTATCGCTTTTAAAAATAGGCGCTTTGGTTAATCTTTCGCTTACAGGACAAAGCTCGGGCGAAAAATTACATAAAGGAACCCTGGTATTACAAAGCGAATAATTTCCAGAAGAAACATCTTGAACAAAATAAAATGACTCTTCAGCATTATGTATACAAGAATTATTAACGACCAAATCTGCCTGGGTGCTTTGAGATACAAAAGTATCTAATTTTATTAAAGCCAAATTAAATTCAGAATATATTTCTTGTTGTTTTAAGTCTTTTTCATTCATATCTTCAATAAAGTGAATCAATTGGAATAAAGCCGTCGTCACAATACTTAATATCACTGTGTAAGCTAATAATTCAACAAGAGACATACCTCTTAATTTTTTGTTTTTCAAAAACATATGTTAAGTTTCGCTGTGACTTGTTAACACAAGCAAGGTTGAATCATCATCCACTTTAAGCTTCTGATTTTTTACAAACGATAATATCTGCTCCACCTTTTCAAGGGCGGATAAATCTTTTTGTCTTTTAGCGATACCAATTAAACCTTGCATACCTAATTCTTTCTCTTCGTTACCCTTAATTAATTTCGCTTCTGAAATACCATCTGTTGCAATGTAAATTGCATCAGATGAGCCAAGCGTGATTTGATTTAAGCTTGGATCAAATGAATTCTTATCCACGACACCTAATGGCGGGGATGAGGCATCAAATAAACTATCTTTATCTTGATTTAAATAAAGTACTGGATTATGGCCACAGTTCACAAAAGTCACTTCATTCGTGTCTAAATCATGCCAACCGATGACGCTTGTTACAAAACGATCGGCGGATCCGTGCGACTGAATTTCATCGTTCATCTTTTTAGCAATTAAATCGGCTCCGAGTTTATGTCTCGCAAATAATCTGAAGAGTGCGACCGATCTCGCCATGAGTAATGCGGCGGGCAGGCCTTTACCTGAAACGTCGCCCTCAATGAAGGCAATCTTGTTTTCAACTTTTAAGTAATCAATAAAGTCACCTGATAGAGACTTATAGGGAATCACGCCACCTGAAATCGTGGGATATAAATCCCTTTTCGGAAATAAGACATTTTGAATGGTGGTCGCCTCTTCAATATCTTTTTGAATGGCACGGTGTGTTACAAATTTTTGCCCGATGAGTGAACCGTAAGTCACAACATTGCCTGTAAGTAAAAGTCCTAAAGCAATCGGTGCGTTAAAGATAAGGCCGGTTGATAGAAAGCTATAAATCGTAATACCCATCATGGATGCTATGACGATGGGTAATGCGATTAACGTGTAATGAAGTTTTGTGCGCACCATTAAAAATGAAAACAATACGGATAGGGCGGCACAGAAAACAAAAATGAGTCTATCAAACGCAATATGATAGGTAATAAAACGATGGGCTAAGATCTGATCAATCGATTGCAGGTGAAATAACGGACCCGGCATATCCTCTTCTAAACTCGTGGAGTGTAAATCACCCAAGCCTGCTGCCGCTGAACCTATGACGACAATTTTGCCCTCTAAATTTTCAGTATTCTTTTTTAAGATATTGCTTGCCGAGATTGTTTGAAATCGATTCAAGTGTCCGTGGTGATAAATCAGTGTGCCATTATCTGAAAGCTCTGTGGAGATTTCGCCTGTCTTGATCAAGATGGATTGCGTTGTATCATCAAGTTTAATTAAATGATTCTTAGCGCCCTGTGCCACTCTTAAGAGATCTAAACTTAAAGAAGGTAAGATAACATCTTGAAAGCGAGCGACCATCGGTGTTTCACGGATGAGACCTTCTGATTTATAGGTGTTCACAAATCCATTTCCCGTAACATCCACCAAAGGTTTGATAGGCATAAGTAATGAATTGACAAGAGGTAATATGCCTATCACGTCACCTACCGTGACAAAGCGATTTGTGATTTTGTGCTGGTTTTTGTTGTCATCATTAGATAAGGCAAATGCGGTAACCACTGGATTTAATGTCGCAGATTTCCCTAAAACAACGTCGCCGTCTTGCACACCAGCAGCGGTTAAAGCACTTAACGGGAGATTCAAACTCTTGGCGATATTTTCTGGTGCGAAGCGATCTTTTTCAGTGATTAAAATATCAAGGCCAATCGCAGCGGGTTTCTTTTCGGCAACCTTATTCACTAATTTTGCAGTGAGTTGTCTCGGCCATGGCCACTGTCCAAATTCAGAAATGGATGTATCGTCAATATTTACAAAGACGAGCTGCTTGGTATTTTCAGGGTAGAGCTTTTCAAAAGGGTATAGCTTAGTCATAAGATCTAAGCTTGTATTTCGCCCTTGCTCGCTGATGTTAAAAGCATTAATTAGGACTAGGAGCAATAAAAGCACCGAAACCAATGTCCCCATCCAAAAGGGATTGGCGATGATCGGTTTTATTTTATTAAAGTGTTTAAGCATTCAATAATTGTAGTCGAAGATTTGACGATTGGACTAAGTAATAAAAGACTTTATAATTTTGAAATGATTAGATTCATCGCATTCTTATTTTTAGTTTTTATAAGCACATTCTCAATCGCGCAAGAGATCGAGAGCGGTGTGATAGCGATTGCCTCAAACCCTGTCAAAATTACCAACGCACAAGGCGAAGTCCGAATAGCCAAGACGGGTGACAAGATTTATCTCAACGACACGATCCAAACTGATGCGCAAGGCAAAACCCAAATTCTTTTAAAGGATCAGATGACTATTTCTTTAGGTCCTAATAGTCAAATGGTTGTCGACAAGTTTGTTTACGATCCAAAAGAGAAATCCAAGAACGAGCTCTCAACGCAAATTAAACAAGGTGCCTTTAAATTCATTTCCGGGAAAATCGCCTCCGATAACAAGGATGCGATGAAGGTATCAACGCCTAAGGCAACCATTGCGATTCGTGGCACGGGGGTAGCCGGTGAGGTACAGCCAACGGGTACGGATACCATCGTTCTTCTTGATGGGCAAATAGGTGTAACCTCAAATAAAAATTCAAAAATTACGCAAAATATCTCTCAATCGGGTTTTGGTGTCACCATTAATCCAACTGGAATCGTTTCATCGCCTATCTTAATTCCGGCAGTCACCTTAAATACAATTTTAAATCAGATAGCACCCCAAACTTCGAATTCAAGCAGCACAAAAGAACAACAACAAATTATTTCTGCTTTATCTAAAGATCTTTTAACTTCAGATAATCTTATTGCAAAATCTGTAGGACAAGAAAATGCGCAAAAGTTTGAGAGCGCGCTTATTGGTGCGGCTAACACGCTTGCTAAATCTAACAATGATCGCTTATTAGTGTCAGACTTATTTAAGATCATCAATCAAAATAATGATCTAAAAGACATTGTAGATTCAATTACAAGGGCAAATAATGCTTTTGGCTCTTATGACAACGTTCGCGTGGATGTGAATATTCTGCCTTATTTTGCAGCTGGATATTCTCCGAATTATATGACGAAAGAATATTTTTATACTAAAACGGGGCAGGTGGTATTTGATGCATATAACGTTCCTATGACAACCTCAAATGGCGGAACAGGCTCAGGCTCAGGAACAGTGAATTCTGCAATAGTGACAGTCAATTATGATGCGAGGACATTTAACACAAGCTATGATTTGAACTATGTATTAAATGCTATTGCTTATACAGCTTCAGGATCGTCTACGAAAAGCATTACCGATAACATTAAAAATGGAGGTGGCACCCTCAGCGGTTCAGATCGTTTACAAGATTTAAATTTAATATCAAATGCAACAGCAACTAACGGTGCAAATACAAGTTATATTGATCTTAAGTTTTCTGTAGGCTCTATTGGTAATGTTGCTGACAAAATGGCTTCGATTGTAGTATCAGCAAAAGACACTAACGGTTCACCAAGTCCTTCTCATTATATTTGGGGTATAGGGCAATCAATCGGCAAACCACTGGAGTAACTTTCTTAAAAGTTCTTATTTAAGGATATCGAGATATCCTCATCATTCGTTCTCTGATAATTCTCTAAATTTGAGAAATAGGTATTGTGCCTGTAATCAAGACTCGCCGTAATCTCATTGTTTTTAGGTGTATCCCAGCTCTCTAATCCAATGCTCCACCTTAAGCCGTAGGTATTTATCAGATCACGTCTTGTGGAATTTGAAATATAAGTATCAGCTGCATCATAAAGATTCTTTGTCACCGACTTATTCAAAGTCGTGAGTCCCAATAAATAATTGGTTGTCACTGCAAAGTTAGCCTGCATAGAGTGATAACCATACCAATTCTCTTTAGCTAAGATGTTGCTATTAATCAGTGTCGCATCAAGACGCACGCGCTCAAATGATTTGGTTAAACCAATATTTTCTGAAATAGTCCAGTTTGATTTAACCTGGTTTTGATCAATCCCTGGGTAATCCTGAAATTCTTGTCTTGTCGCACTGCCTCCTACATTCATCATCAAATTAGGTGCCAGAATATGTCGATGATTGATAGATGCACCATAAAAATTGATATAAGGTTGACTTGCCACAAAGAGCTGCCCAGCATTAACAGTATAAGTATTAAAACCACCCCACGTTTGTAAATCTAATGCGAGGCTTGCATTATAGTTAGTTATTTTACCTTCAGAATAAAAATCATAGGTGCGATCTGTGACCGTTAAGTTAGCAATAAAATTATTATTGGATTCAGGGTCCAATTTTCTGACGGCATTAAAGCTTGCTGTAGCTAAGCGATATTTTTCTGATTTACTATTGGTTGTGGTTTGATAAATCACATCTTGAAGTAATACCTGATTGTGGTCCGACACACCGCGTGCATTGCTTTTTAATCCACTACCCATGGAAACGTAACCACTGAATGACCATAAGTCTTCGGGTGTCTCAGCCGATGCCAATTCTTGACGCGCTTGGTTGATATTTGCTTCAGGGGCATTCGTGTTATTAATGATCGCTTGGTAAAGACGATTGGCCTCTGTCGGATTTCCTAATTGGCGATTGATGCGTGCTAGAAGAAGTTGAGCCGTTGTTTCGTTCTCAAAGCGGGCGAGGATGCGCTCAAGTGTTGCGGCGGCACCCTTGATGTTGCCAACCTTAAGTTGTAAACGAGCAAGCTCAAAATTAAGCTTAATGTTTCCAGGGTCGTTATAAACCTTCTCGAACAATGCATCTTCTTCGGATATGGAAGACGTTTCTGCATAAGCTGCAATTGACAAAAAAACCAGCGGAAAAATATAAGCGTATTTAAATTTCAATATTTAGCCAAGATTAATTTTCTGCGATTATACCAAGAATCTAAAAAATAGATTTCAAAAGAGCGAGGCTCTCTTTTACTCCCAATTAAGAGCCCAACCCATAAAATCAGTGATTCACAAAATCTAGGCCATTAATGGTTGTAATTAAGTTTCCAGCGGCGTCTCTGAGTTCAATATTTACGCGTCCTGGATTTTTTCCTATCCATCCACCAGACGCAAAAAAAGCGCTTGAAGGGACTTTTGTTTTAATAAATCCATCTTCCACATAGAAGTAAGCCGCTCCTCCACCCGTCACACTTACATCAAATTTTTCTGCAAGGCCCGTCGCGGCACTATTTATATAAAGCTCAAGTTTGCCCACAATTTGTCCGGCATTAAATGTGGTCGAGGACGGTGCGCCTACGCTTGCTACGGCATTGTAATAAGTTTCGTGATATTGAGCTGAAGGGCCAGTAAAAATAGGAGCCAATGTAGCGCCATAAAAATTAGCAGTCACATTTTGGATCCCTGATGTTGCATTCGGTATGTTGTTCTCCGCTGTAAATTCTTTAGCTAATGACCCTTTTAAATCATCTGTCGATTTATTTTCTAAGACTTTTGTGTCTTGTGACGCGTCAATCTTTACTGTTGCAACAGTGGTCTTAGCCTCTTCTTTCACAATATTTTGCACCACCACATTATCAAATTTAGGCTTAGGTTTGCCGTCAGCGCCTAAGTTATTATCCAAAGTAGAAGCGGGTTTTTCCGTAATTGCTTGAGTATTCGAAGGCTTATCAGTGGAT
>Ga0222712_10002623_pt1 | contig 20345 bp, 24 predicted proteins | sample C33_657DmetaG_FD_165043 | JGI IMG/M metagenome (GOLD analysis project Ga0222712, IMG submission 165043) | Estuarine water microbial communities from San Francisco Bay, California, United States - C33_657D | ecosystem: Environmental > Aquatic > Marine > Unclassified | place: USA: California... | reverse complement strand
ATCCCAGAAAAACACGTTAAAGACGTAATTAAAAAAACTAAAAAAGAATTAAAAACGTTATGTATATCACAATTTTAGCAGCGTTCCTGACGGCTTACTACTTTGTAAAAGTGGCCAAGATAGTTTACTTTATAAAAAAGGCATGGCAAATCCCACACGAAAAAAGGATAAAGCCTTTTGACTGCGTTACGTGTTTAAGCGTATGGCTTGCCGTGGCTTTGTGGTTTATGCCAATAGAGGTTAGCCAATTTTTAACAATCATTTTCGCGGCTGGGTTTATCGGCCATAAAATCAAATAACTATGGATCCAATTGTACTACCGATATTGATACACACGGACGACACAATGTTATTAAAGAACTTAGGCGCCGACTTTAGATGGGATGATCTGGTTGAGAATGAGTTTTGTTTTTTTAAGATTGATTTTGCTTGCCGAAGTTTTAAGGACGGGCGTGAGTATGTTGAGATTAATGTGGGCGAAAATAGTTTTATTGCCAATGTTACTTTTGACGAATTTATAAACGCTATCAATGAGTGAGATTATCCAGGCTCTAGGACTTGCGCAAAAGGAAAGCGGATGTGGATGGCATCGCGTTTTGTTGCCTCTTGCGTTTATGCCTGATTCATATAATCACATTTGCAACGTGGTGACGGAGGATATACTCAAAGAGCGTGATTTCAAGATCGTCCTTTACAATCGGTTTAGCGTTTATGATAACGACTGGGAGCTAACCAAAGAGGGAGGGATGAAAGTTGTCATGGATCTTGACGATGACTGGGATTTGCCGTATAATCACCCTATCCATCATGTGTACGCCGCTCACCGCGAAAGGGTATTGAATAACATCAAGCACGCCGACATGATTACTTGCACCAATGAGAGGCTGGCAAGTAAGCTGCGGAAGTATCACGATAAAGTTGTGATCTTGCCTAATTGCATCCCACTCGGTGAGCATCAATACACGGAACATCGGGAGCCTAGCGATAAGGTCAGGATATTTTGGGCCGGAGGATCAACGCACATGGACGACTTGAGGATCATATCGAATCCGATCAAGAGGCTGAATATTTACGACAATATTGAAATGGTGATCGGTGGCTATACCGATACGGACGAGATAAGCAAAATGTACTGGGATAATATGGTTCATCTGTTCACCAATGGCGGCAAGCTCCCACATCGTAAGCTCAACGGCACGCTACCGAATGAGTATATGAAGCACTATGAACACGCCGACATCATGCTCATACCTTTAGAGGCAAGTGATTGGCACGCTTGCAAGTCAAACCTCAAAATCCTGGAGGCGGCCTCAAAGCGGATCCCTTGTATCGTTAGCCATGTTGAGCCTTACTCAATGGATAGCGATGCTCCGGTGTTATTCGTTAAAAAGCAAAGCGATTGGTTCAAACATTTAAAATATTTAATCAACAACCCATCCATACGGGAAAGTATGGGGAATGAACTTTATGAGTGGGCGAAAACGAAATATGACTATAAAAAAATTGGTCAAGCCAGAAGAGAAGCCTTTGGCTCAATCCTTTGAGGAGCCGGCGCATATTCAGACGCTTAAAAAATACCAGCCACATTATGACTTGTTCATAAAGACGGGCGAGCTTGTCAATTTCAATCATGACATCCAAAATGAACTTTTGGCGGTTATGAGGTTAAAGGATCCGATTTATGATTACAATCGGAGGTGTGATGCGTGCGTATGCGAGTTCCTCGTTTTGGTATATAGGCAATACAAAGCCGAATTAGGCCTCTAAATTTTATATATATATGTATGATAAGAGAAGCAAAAACAAGGCCTTTTATGGAAATAGATAAAGATAGGTTCTATCAATTAGTAGATGAATATTGCGACTATTGTATCAATAGCACAAAAGAGGTAGCGACGGGATCGGGCAAGATCGTAGAGGTAAGGGAAAGGCATTTGCCTACTACTAACTACTTTTTGTATCATTGGTTGCGTAGGCATCATTTCGAGTTTTATACTGCTATGGGCGTTTGGAAAGTAAAGCAAGATCCGACGCATCCATATTACGCAATGATGATGGAAACGGACGACAAGTTCAAAGCACTTGCGACGGATATCGTAGCCAATGAGGGTAAGGGTATATTCTACGCCAAAAACGCATTAGGCATGACAGATAGGGCGCAGACAGAGAATACGAACATCGACACGATCACAATCAAGTATGAATCTGGAAATTAAGCTACCCAGGCCACATGAAAAGCAGCTCGAAGTAATTAAGTCCGATTCTCGCTTCCGTGTTATGATGGCGGGGCGTAGATTTGGAAAGTCGGTGATCAGCCAAAATATCGCCATTGAAAGCGCATTGAAGCGGCAATACGTTGCATATATCACGCCGACGTATCAGCTCGGTAAGATGTTTTTCAAAGAGATATGCAAGCAATTGCCTGACAAGGTGTACAAAAAAAACGAATCGGATCTATTCATCAACTTCGTAACGGGTGGGAATATCCGCTTTTATACGGGTGAGAGGTTAGACGCGATGCGCGGTACTAAGTACCATTTAGTGATTATCGACGAGGCTAGCTATATTGCAAACCTTGAGGACGGCTGGAATAACTCGATAAGGCCCACGCTTACCGATTACAAAGGGAAGGCAATATTCCTAAGTACGCCGAGGGGTAAGAATTACTTTTATTCGTTGTTCATGCGGGGCGGGGAGCCATCATGGCAATCGTTCAAGTTCACTACTTACGACAATCCGCATATTGATCCGACGGAGATTGATGAGGCACGGGCGCAATTGCCGAGCGTGGTGTTCGAGCAAGAGTACCTAGCGAATCCAATGGAAAATGCCGCGAACCCTTTTGGTAGCGAATTTATCATGGCTTGCACACGTGAAACGAAAGGGGTGGCGGCTTATTACGGAATAGATTTGGCAAAGTCCGTGGACTGGACTGTCATAGTTGGAATGGATAAGATAGGCAATGTCGTCCACTTCGAGCGGTTTCAAAAAGACTGGATGCAGACAAAAGAGGCGATCTTGAGGCTGCCAAAGAACTTGCCGGTTGTTATTGATAGTACCGGCGTCGGTGATGCCATCGTTGAGGAGCTGCAAAAAAAGTTTAGCAATATGCACGGGTTCAAGTTCACGTCCGTAAGCAAGCAGCAACTTTTGGAGGCGTTGTCAAGCTCAATTCAGACGATGAGCATATCTTATCCCGACGGCCCGATAAGGCAAGAGCTTGAGATTTTTGAATATAAGTTCACGCCGACGGGGGTGAGATATTCAGCGCCTCAAGGGTTTCATGACGACTGTGTAATTGCCTTAGCCTTAGCCAATAAGTGCCGCCTCGATCATAAGCAAGTAGGTAAGTACCACGTAATTTAAAAAGTATATTTATAAATGATGAAGCTCACAATTGACAAATTTCAGAGATTGCAAGCGATCGCGTCTATCGAAACGGACGAGATTGAAAAGGCGAGCCGCCTTGTTCAAGTGTTATTGGACAAAACGGCCGAAGAGATTGATGATATGCATATTAAGGACTTCAACTTATTGTGCGAAAAATTGAAGGCTATTTTTGATATAAAGATTGATGCGGCGACAATGAGCAAGCCTCAAAGCATGATCAAGGCGAACGGCAAAAGGTATCATATCAACTATGAGATCAAAAAGCCGTTCAATACGGGTAGGTACATTGAGGTTTTGACATTTAGCAAAGAGGATCCGATAGCGAATATGCACAACATTTTGGCATCAATTTGCACTCCGCTAAAATGGAGCTGGCGGAAGTTAGGATATATTAAGGAAAATTATGATGTGTTGGAGCATGAAACATACGCGAATGATTTAAAGCAAGCGGATTTCAGACATGGTTATCATGCAATGGTTTTTTTTTATTCGCTATTAACCAATTTAACGGGGAGTTCAAATCCCTCTTTGGAATTGGAGATAGCGAGGAGGATGGGGAAGTCAAAAAAAGCAAAACAATTGAAGAGCATTTTTCAGACGCCTTCGGGTGGATCTACAATGCAAAGCAAGTGAGTGAATTTGAGGGAATAAGTTTAGAGGCGGTTTATGAATTACCAGTCGTTCAATTTTTGAACGATTTGATGTATTTAAAAATGAAACGAGAAGTCGATGAGTATCAATATCAGCAAAGCACAAAAAAAGGCACTTAGCGAGCTTGAAGGGTTAGCGGGTGAGGGCATTGCTGAATTTAATGTTGTCAGTGGTGTGCTTGAGCAATATGGTGCTTTGTTACAAACGAATATCGCAAAGTATGCCGATCAAAAAAAGATTACTTCGAGCGGTGAGTTGTTGAAGTCAATGGCTAGTGAGATTGAGAGGCAACCTGGTATTGAAACGTTCAGGCTTCGGATGCTCGATTATTACGACTATCCGAATCAGGGTGTTAAGGGTGTGGCATCAAGTAAAAACGCTCCTAATTCGCCATATCAATATCGTAACTATGGGATGCCTCAAAGCGGTATTGAATCGCTTAAAAGATATATCTCAAGCGGTAAGGCTAAAATATCAAGCGTTAGGCGTGATGTTGCGTTAGGGATAGGCCTTGAAAAGAAAGGATTGAGAAACGCAAATAAAAAGACGGCATTGGATAGACAAGCCGAAACAATGGCTTACATGATCAAAAAGTATGGCATAAAAGCTACTAACTATTTCAATCTAGCCTTTGAGGAAACCTTCAAAGATTTTGAGGTAGTTATGAGCGAAGCGGTTGGGGAAGATATTGTTTTAACATTTGAAAGCATAAAGAAAAAATAAATGGCAATCACAAATTTGGCTTTCCCTAGCGGCGAGCCTACTGTTCAGGATACTCTGTGGCACGTGTTCAGCTCCAATTTAACGGGGCAAACAAACTTCAAATACGTTGTTGATATATACGTCGGCGGAGTGCAACAAGTAAGGGTAAAACTTTACCCAGAGCCTTCAAATGGTAAGGCATACTTTGACGCTGGGCCTATCGTTCGCAATACAATGACGTATGAATGGCTAACGCCCAAAGAGGAGGTTTTCGTTTGCGAGCCAAACGTATCGGGGCAAATAGGACAGACGTATCAATACCGATTGGGTGAAGAGTACACGGGAACTGTTTATGCGAATTTGGCGAGCGGTAACGTGACGGCTTACAATTGGTCGGCTCCTTTGTTCAAACGTAAGGTAAGCGATACAACAACATACCAAGATGTATTGTTCACCAATAGGCCCAAAGAGATCAAGGCGAGCCTCGGTGATAATATTTACATCGGTGCGCGGAGCTTATCGTCGTTTATTGTAAATACTTACGGAGGAGGTAATAATTATATTACCGGAGTACCGATATCGCTAGGCGGTTCAAAGACTTACGCTCAATTAAACATCGGATCGACGGCGATCAATAAGGTGGCCAATGTGATTAGCGATTCAACAAAGTACTACGAAATACCTATTGAAGAATCGAAATACTACAATCGCGTGATTGCTGATGGTGGCGTTTGCGAAGGCTTACAATGTTTGAATGATGCACTTGCCGAGCTTGGCGAATCGGATGCGTGGCGTGTTACTTTGAATTGTAACCCTAAATATCAATCATACAATTTACACTTTTTGAATCATTTGGGCGTGTACGATACGGCGAAGTTTAACCTTGTTAGTCGTTTAACAATGGATGCAACACGCAATAATTATCAAAAGAGGGATTATTCATTTGGTTCAAATTCGGTGAGTTATTACGATTCAAACAACAAGTATGTATCGTCAGCAATCAACTACCTAAACAAAAAGGACTATACATACAAGCTCACGATGGACGCTCCGACGGATGCCGAGTATGAATGGTTGGCGGAGCTTATAGGTAGCCCGCAGATCTACATGGAGGTTGATGGATATTATTATCCGGTAAGTATTAAGAACACAAACTTTGAATTTTCAAAGTACGTGAATAATAGGCTTAGAGTTTTTGAGGTTGATGTTGAAATGAATCAAACAAGGTACTCACAATTGAGATAATATGACGAGGATTTTTATAGAGAATAACGAGCTTGATATTTCAAAGGGATTATCTTATGAGATCACCTATTCGATTGACGATATCAAGCGAATAGATAGCAAAACGACATCTTTTAGCAAAACGATTGTGCTGCCAGGTACGGCGAATAATAACAAGATATTTGGCAACATATTCGCGTTTAATAATGCTAATTTCACGGCCGATACTTTACCGAATGTATTATACAACTTCGACGCATCGGTTACGGCCGTTGCACGAATCGAAGTAAATGGATTGCAAATTATTAAAGGCGTTTTGCGATTGCTTGAGATTATTCAAGTCAATGGGAATATAGAGTATGAGTGCGCAATCTTCGGTGAGCTTGGTGGGTTTATATCCGCACTTGGGAATAAAAAGATTGAGGACCTGGACTTTTCGGCATACGATCAAAAATGGACATGGCAGAACATAACGGGTTCATGGGATAATATCGACGGCGATGGCGTGTACTTTCCATTGATAGAATGGAATCAGGAAACCTCTAATTATATTGATTTTGACTTTGAAGCGTTTAGGCCCGCATTTTATGTTCGTGAGATTTTGAATAAGATTATTACATCCTCTGGATATACATGGGATTTCCCTTTTATTGATACAAATTTTTTCAAGCGTTTAATAATACCAAACAATCAACTTGAAGTATCAAATTTTGGTACTACTATTTTCAACGCCTCTCCAGATCAGACTACTGTATTTACTTCCGGCGGTGATATGAAATTTAATGTATTAACACTTGGAAGATTTACAAAAAACTTGGCAAGCACACAATTTACATATACCGGATCGACGAGTGTAGTTGATTTCAATTTGACTTTCAATGTAACGGCAAATGATGCGGCAAATTATTTTAATTTTAAATTTTACAAAGGTTTGACGCTTGTCAGCGAGGTGACTATCAACGATACAAGTGGCTTTGTGGATTTATCAACCGATGGCATTACTCTAAACAATGGAGATATTTTAAGGGTTGCCATTGCAACAACATCAACGGACTTTGAATTTTTTGGAGGCGGTGAGTTTAAAGTTGATTTGCAAACTCCCGTCAATGTTCCCGTTGCTTATGACGAAACAATATCAATGAACTCTTGCCTACCCGTTGGAATCTTCCAACGTGATTTTTTTGTATCAATGCTCAAGATGTTCAATTTAATGATCACGGAGGACAAGTACAAAGAGAAGCATTTGATTATAAAACCTTATAAGGATTTTTATGACGGCACAATGGTTGATTGGAGCGATAAACTCGACCGATCAAAAGTGATCAAACAAAAGCCGATGAGCGAGATCAATGCGAGATATTATAAATTTAAATACAAGCAAGATGTTGATTTCTACAATGAAAATTATTATAAAAAATTCAATGAGGGATATGGCGATAGGCTTTATGATAACGAGTTGGACTTTGCAAAAGATACTGAAGAAAATGAAATAATTTTCGCATCATCTGTACTTTATAAGGATACCGCAAATGATAAAGTTTATCCGGCAATATATAAGCGCTCAAATGCTAATACGGCAAAAGATAAAATGGCATCTGTTATTCGCATCATGCAAGCGCAAAAGTTTACCGGCGTAAGTTCATGGCACATCCGCAAAGAGGGTGCGGGCAATATATCGCCAACGCTAACAAGCTACGGATATGCTGGGCATTTGTACTTTGGCACTGGTGCTTTGTCAACGCCGACAATAGATATTAATTTCGGCGCCCCCAAAGAGTTACAATTCGCTCCGACAACATACCCATCGGACAACTTGTTCAATACTTACTATGCGCCATACATGGCCGAGATAACAAATAAAGATAGTCGATTGCTTACGGCGTTTTTTAAGTTAAACGATTTGGATATTTTCAATCTTGACTTTGCGAAGTTCGTTTATATTGATGGCGGATTATATCGTTTGATCAAGGTATATGATTACACGCCAGAAAGCAATCAAGTTACAAAAGTTGATTTATTAAGAGTTATTCAAAAAACATATTAAAAAATGGCAGATAAAAATGTAAAGGTAGTCGCGGAGGTAGAGGTAAAGACGGGTGATGCGCAAAAGAATTTAAACGAAACAAAAAAGCAAATAGATGATTTAGGTGGCAGCGCCGAGAAAAGCGCAAAGAGTGCCAAAGGTGCGGCGGGTGCTTTTGGCAGTATCGGTAATGCTTTGAAGTCATTGGGTATAATTGGCGCAATAACGGCGGCATTTAATTTTTTCCGTGAAACGCTAAGCAAGAATCAAAAGGTTGCCGATAGTGTAGCGGCGGTATTCAATACAATATCAACGGTCATAAATACGTTGATTGATATTTTTGTGAGTGTTACAACCGAGGTAGGTAAAAACACTAACGGCTTCGCGGCACTTGGTAAGGTTTTGGGAGGTATTCTAACGCTTGTTATAACGCCATTCAAAGCCGCTTTTGATGGCATCAAATTAGTTATTAATGAAATACAGTTAGCGTGGGAGCAGTCACCATTTGGGGATAAGGACCAGACAACGATAAAAGAGCTAACAAAAAGCATCAATGAAACAAAGGACAGTCTAGCTCAAACGGCAAAAAACGCCATCGAAGCGGGTAAAGATATTTACAACAATTTCGGCGAGGCTGCGTCGTCTGTTGTTGATGTTGTTAGCGGCGTAGTTGAGAAGGCTAGCAAAATAAATGTAGCTGCTATTTATGAGCAATCAAAGGCAACAATCGCACTTCAAAACAATGCAAAGATTGCCGCCGCGCAATTGCAAGGACTTGTCGAGCAATACGACCGACAAGCGGAACAACTTAGACAAGTAAGGGATGATGAATTTAAAAGTATTGATGAAAGAATTGCGGCAAATGATGCGCTCGGTAAAGTATTGGACGATCAAGAGAAGGCCTTAAAAGGATTAGCGGAACAAAGGGTAGCCGCTGCCGCCGCCGAGCTTGCACAAAACAAATCAAGCGTTGAGCTTCAAGCCGCTTTGATTGAGGCGCAAAATGAAGTTGCAGCGGTTGAGGCGCAAGTGGCCGGGTTAAGATCGGAGCAATTAGTCAATGCTACGGCACTAACAAAAGAGCGTTTAGCACTTGATCAGGCTATTGCCGCGAGTGAGAATAAATTGCTTATTGAAAGAAAAAAGGCAAACGCTGAGCTTATAAAAGATGAGATTGAGAAGCTAAACATAAATAAAAAGATAGCTCAAGAGGAGGGTGAAATAGAATTAAAAAGACTTCAAGATAATATTAATAACGCAAAAGCGGGAACGCAAGCAAGGGTTGACGCGGAGATTGCCTATGCAGAAAAAAAGCAGCAGATTGACTTATCTTTACAAAGTTTAGAGAATCAAATAGCGGTTGCGACTTACAAAAGAGAAGTTGAGCTACTCGATAGACTGCAAACCGAGAGGGGTATTGAGTTTCAATTAAAGATTGATGCACTTGATCAGGAGCAAATATTGGTTCAGCAGGCTTTTGATAATAGATTAATCACGGAGAGCGAATATAATCAAAAAGTAAAGTCATTAACGGATCAGCGGATTGCTTACCAAGATGCAGAACTTCAAGCCAAGTTGCAATATGCAAGCGCAGTTGGTGGGATATTATCAGGACTTTCCGGATTATTTGAACAAGGCACCGCTGCCGCAAAAGTTGCCGCTCTTGCTGAAATCGCCATCGGTACGGGTACGGGATATATTCAAGGTTTAGATATTGCGCAGAAAAGCGCAAAAGCTGCCGGTCCTGGTGCCGCTTTAGCTTTCCCTATTTTTTACGCTACGCAAATAGCCGCAGTGCTTGGTGCGGCCGCAAAAGCTAAAAGCATATTGACGCAAGTTAAAGGCGGATCAGGTGGATCTATTGCACCGATTAGCGCACCTACAATAAACGCATCGGCACCTTTGAGAAGTCAATCACAAACGACTAGAATCGACCAGGAGCAAATCAATCAAATCGGCAACGTGGCCGCTAGGGCATACGTTGTTGAAAGCGATGTTTCAAACGCTCAAGAGCGGGCGGATAGGTTGAATAGGGCCGCAACAATCATGTAAAAGTACACATACCCAAAAAAATATATCTATACTTATGGAATTGCCAATTTACGAGTTAAGGATTCAAGAGGATTTGCAAGACGATGCGGAGGTGAGTTATATAGCATTGGTCGATAAGCCAGCCATTCAAAAGGACTTTTTGGCGTTTGAGAATCAAGAGTTTATCAACCCGTCAAAGGGGGAGAGGAAAGATAATTTTTTGCCACGTTGCATCTCTTATGTAATCAACGAAGGCAAACCAAGTGAGCAAGCCGTGGCCATTTGCAATTCAATATGGGAGGAGCATTTCGCTGAAGAGTCATATAATGACTACCCACAAAGCGCAAAGGACAACGCCGAGCGGGGGATCAGGCTTAATGAAAAGGTCGGTAACAAATGCGCAACGCAAGTGGGCAAAGTAAGAGCGCAGCAAATCATGAACGGCGAAAATCTTTCGAAAGAAACGATAAAGCGCACTTATTCATTCCTAAGCCGTGCGGCTGAATATTACAACCCGGACGACACGGAGGCTTGCGGCACAATATCATATTTGTTATGGGGTGGCGAATCGATGCTCCGTTGGTGTGAAAGCAAGATGAACAATGAAGATTTTGCGGAAGTAAAGGCGTCAAAGTCAATGACTTTTGCAATACAGAACGAGGATAAGCATATTATATCCGGTCCGTTGATGCTTGCCGATGAATTAATATATCGTAATAATAGCAAGTTTGGTGAGCATTATGTAAAGTTTTCGCCCGAAACGATCAAGGATATAGCCATAAAATTCGCAAAGAAAGGCTACCAACAAAACGTCAATTTAATGCACTCGGCCGATATGAGGCTTGACGGCTTCATTATGTTTGAGAGTTTTATTGTTGACAAAGAGCGTGGGATATTACCGATGGAAGGTTTTGAGGATGCAAAAGATGGCTCCTGGTTCGGTAGCTTCTACGTTGAGAATGAGCAAGCATGGGATTTGATCAAGCAAGGCAAGGTCAAGGGCTTCTCGGTTGAGGGTTTCTTTGATTATGTTATGCCACAAAATAAAGAGCAAAGCTACGCCGAGCGTAAGTTGGCGGAACTTGCCGAGATGTTAAAAGTACCTATTCACTAATAATTATATATATACAAGTATGGAAAATGCACAAACAATACTCGAGAAGGTTTCAGTATTCTTCTCTGAGCTTATAAACGCCGAAGATATGCCGAAGGCATCAGGCGAGCCGGCAGCCGTCAAAATGATGGAGGCCAAACTTAAAGACGGCACTATCGTTGAAGTTAGCGAGCTTGCCGTTGGCGGTATCGTTACAATCGAAGGTCAACCCGCACCAGTTGGAGAGCATGAGCTTGAAGATGGCGCAATCATCGTTTTGGGTGACAATGGTGTGATCATGGAGATTAAGCCAAAGCCTGAAACTATCGAAGTTGAAATACCAGTTGTTGAAGATATGAGCGCGAAATTTGCGGCTCTTGAAGCATCAACAAGCGAGAAGTTCGCAAGCTATGAAGCTAAATTTGAGGCTTACGAGGCTAAACTTTCTCAAGCAAACAAAGTAATCGAAGGTCTTATGCAGATAAGCAAGATGCTTGTTGAGGCTCCTCAAGCAAGTGCAGATCAAAGCGTAAAGACTTCAAACTCATTCGCATCACAAAAGGCTGATCCGAAAGAGGCGTTCAAAAAGTTTTCTGAATCAATTTGTTCATAATTAAAATTTAAAATAAAATGGCACTAGTATTTTCAAACATAAGCGCATACACTAAACAAGAGATTGCGCCGTTGCTTACCGAAGCGGTATTTTCCGCTAAAACTCAAGAGCTTATCAAGGCTGGCGGTATTCTTTTACCAAAAGTAAAAAGCTCTGTTGCGGTTCCTAAGCTCGTAACAAATGCAAACTTCCAAAGTGATGCTTGCGGTTGGAACGCTTCTGGTTCTACAACTCTTTCTCAAGCTACTGTAACCGTAGGTAAAATCAAAATCGAAGAGGCAATTTGTCCAAAGGATTTTGAGGCTTATTTTAGTCAGGAAGCGCTCAAGGCGGGCAGCACTTACGAAGATTTTGGATGGGCAGAATTCCAGTCTAAGTTCGCCGAGCAGAAAAACAAAATGATTGCAAAGCAGCTTGAAGTTGCGCTGTGGCAAGGTGACACTGGTTCTGGTAGCGAAAACCTCAAGCGTTTCGATGGCTTGATCAAGTTGATCGATGCTGGATCACCAGTTGATGCAAACGTTTCTGGTTATGTATCTGGTGCACCTTTGGCTACTTTGACTGCTGCAAACATTGTTTCAGCTCTTCAGGGTATGTACAAAGCAATCCCTGTTGAGATTGTTGATGCTGACGATCTTCACATCTTCGTAGGACATGATGTATATCGTTTGGCGGTTTTGGCTTACCAAGCTCTGAACCTTTACAACTATCAAGTTGACGGAAGCGCGGACAGAATGTTCGTTATCCCAGGCACAAACGTGAAGCTGGCAGCAGTTAACGGATTGAACGGAACTGGCGATATGTACGCAACAACTTTGTCAAACATCGCTCTTGCCTTCGATCTTGAAGCTGAAGAGGACAACTACACTATCTGGTATTCTAAGGACAACAACGAGGTAAGATATCGTGTAGCTTTCAAACTTGGTGTTAACGTGGCTTACACTAGCCTTTGCGTTAAGTTCAAGTCTGCGATCTAAGTTATATAATTAATCACAAAAGGGCGGTGTAAAAAACGCCGCCTTTTTTTTAAATTTTACATATATGCCATGTGCAATAACAAGCGGATACACAATTGATTGTCGCGAAAATATCGGCGGCCTCAAAGCTGTATTCCTTATCGAATACGCTAACGTTTCGGGCGTTACCGAAGTTAGCGGCTTAGTAACTGGCCTCACAAAAGCCGTCGGCAAAAGATTCTATAAATTTGAAGTACCAAGAGCGGTTGCCAACACATCAAGCACCGGAACTGGTAGCGAAGAGAATGGTTCATTCTTTTACACTCATCAAGTTGTATTCCCATTGAACAAAAGAGATAGCACCACTGCAAACGTGGTTCGCACTCTTGCTAAGAACAAGTTGATTGCCGTTACTCTTGATATGGATGGCAATTACAGAATGTACGGTAAAGGCAATGGCCTTTTTGTTGCAACAAGCGAGAGCGGAAGCGGAACTGCCGCTGGCGATCGTAACGGATACAACATCACTTTGAGCGGTGTTGAAACTGACGACTTTTTGCAAGTAAGCTCGGCCGTTGGTCTGGCTCTTGAAACTGCCGGCTAAGATTTGAGATAAGCCGATAATATTAAAAGGCCCTACCTACTTATAGTGTGGGTGGGGCCTTTAAACATATAGTATGATTCACATATACAAAGGTCAAAACAACGAGATTATTTTCACGGGATTAGAGCTTGCGACTATTGTGAATCCATACTATTTGTTTATATTTACATCGGCAAATGAGGATGAGGTTAAGTTCGTTGGTACTAATATAAGCACCGATGCAAGGTATCAAAAGATAAGCGTACTTAACTCCGTGTTTAATACTAAGGAAAGCGGTACATGGAGGTATGAAGTGCGCGAGCAATTAAGCTCTTCAAATGTTAATCCCGCTTTGTCGGGTGCTATTGTTGAGATGGGGTTCATGTACTTGCACGATGCGACGGAGGTAGTGCCGGTAGAGTACGATTTACAAGATAACGAGTTCAAAGCATACAATGGCTAAACAATACAACTTAGTAAGGGTAGAATTTGATCAAGCTCAACAACCGAAATTTGCCGAAAAGAAAGGCAAAAAATATGTTGAGTTCGGCGAGCGTAACGACTATCCGAATTACTTGATTTCACTTTTTGGCGAAAGTCCTAAACACGGGGCGATTGTAAAAGGTAAAGTCAATTACATTTTCGGTAAAGGTTTTGATGACGTTCCGAAGGCGGCGAATAGCCGCGGCGAAACATGGAACCAGATCATGAAGCGTGCCATCATGGACGACGAGATCCATGGTGGATATTATTTACAAGTGATTTACAATGCACTTGGGCAGATCGCAGAAACATACCACATTGAATTTCAAAAGGTCAGAGCCTCAAAGGATCTGACAACTTTCTACATAAAAGACGATTGGAGCGCTAGCGATTTTAAAGAGAAGGCGAGGGAATATCCGGCGTTTAATCCAAACGATCCGCAAGGCTCACAAATACTTTTTGTAAAGCAATACAACCCGAAGAGTGACGTTTACCCTTTGCCATCATATTTTCAAGGTCTTAACTACCTTGAAAGTGATATCCAGGTTTCGCGTCACATTTTGGGAAATGCTAAAAACAATTTCGTAGCTACCAAGCTCATCAACTTCAACAACGGCCTACCTCAAGAGGAGGAGCAAGAAGAGGTTGAAAGGGATTTGAAGCGCAAGTTTCAGAATCACGACGGCGATAGGGTAGTGATTGCGTTTAACCCATCAAGGGAAAACGCGGTTGATATTCAAGATCTTGGCGAAACAAGCCTCACAAAAGAGGATTTCACGAATATCAATAATTTGATTCAGCAAGAGATTTTCGCTTGCCATCAAATTACATCGCCAAGCCTTTTCGGTATAAAGACGGAGGGGCAACTCGGTGGGCGTAGCGAGATCCGTGATGCTTATCAGATCTTCCAGAATACTTATGTAAATGAGCGTCAGCAAGAGCATGAGGCGAATTTCAATAAGTTAATGAATTTAGCTGGGATTCAAGGCGAGTACAAGATACTTCCCGTTGAGCCTTTGAGCTTTGAGTTTAGCGAGGCGATCATTGCGGCTAATATGACACGCGACGAGATCCGTGAGAAGATGGGATTAGAGAAAGATATTACGGCATCTCCATCCGTTGAAGCTCAACCCGTAGCGGCATCGAATGAAGCGATTAAGAATTTAAGCGGTAGGCAATATCAAAACGTAATGCGTATCGTTCGTCAATTCGGTAGCGGTAAGATAAACAAGCAGCAAGCGGCGTTGATGTTAAAGAGCGGGTTTGGTTTTACTGACAACGACGTTAACACATTCTTAGGTATTGACGACGATTCACAAACCGAAGAGCAAGCGTTCGCATCAATGCAAGACGATATTTTGCTCAATGAATTTGCGGCTTGCGGCGACAACTTAGAGGATTTTGAAGTGATTGAAACGAGGCAATTCAGCGGCTTTGCCGATGAGGAGCTTGATAAGTTGAAAGCGAATGTGCTTGACTTGATTAGTAAGGACAAGCGCATCACTCCCGAAGTGATGGCCATTGTGTTGAATAAAGAGGTGGGAGCTATCAACATAGCACTCAAGGCACTAGCTGACGAGGGATATTTAAAGACTATCGGCAAGGTTTTGTCAATACTCAACCCAAAGTACAAACCGCAAGAAAGAGTCTTAACAGAGCCTCTTAGGGATATCCCTGGCGGTGATAAAAGCACTACAACCGAGGTGCTTTTGAGATACACATACGCCGGCCCAAAGGATTCACGCAATCGTCCGTTTTGTGCGAGGATGCTTGAGATAGCCGAGAAGAAACTTTGGAGCCGTGCTGACATTGAGAACATAAGCGCAAGGCTTGGGTATTCGGTATGGGATCGCCGTGGCGGTTGGTTCACGGAGCCTGACGGCACTCACCGGCCATATTGCCGCCATCGTTGGGAGGTTAAAGTCGTAACACGTAAAAAATAATAAATGAGCCTAAACATACTTTTCATAAACGAATCACTTGTAAAGAGCCGCACGGCGATAAGCGACGCGATTGATGGCAAACAAATAAAGCCAACGATAAAGCTCGCTCAAGACAAGTATATTTTGCCGTGTTTAGGTTCAAACCTTTACAATCGTTTGCAAGCTGGTATCGATGCGGGTAACTTAAACAACGATGAAAAGACATTGCTCGACGACTACATAACGGATGCGCTTTTGTGGTTCACGATTGGTGAAATGGTCGTGATGACAAGCTACCAATTTTTTAGCAAAGGCGTAATGCAAAAGACGGCGGAAGAAAGCATATCGCCATCAAAGGGAAATTTGGAGTTAATCCAAAGAACGTACATGAGTAACGGCGAATTTTATAAGACGAGGTTGATTGATTATTTGAGAGAGAATAGCGAACTTTACCCACAATATTTGGACTATGGAGCGGGCCTTGATGTTATCGCTCCACAGTTACAATCATATACTTCACCGATATATTTAGGATATAAAGGTCGGAGGCGTAGAGCGTCAAACTTAGATTTCCCTTATGAAAATACGGAGTTATAAAAAGGAGTTTATACTCAAAGTAAAAGAAAAGTTTAATGACTTACAACCAAGTAGTAAAAGAGATAAAGACAATCCTAGAGAGCCACGCAATGATCAAGAGCGTGCGCAACGCTACGCCGCGGGAGTGGTTGTTCGCCGATGAGCAGCCGATATTCCCAATATCATGTTTCGCTATCAATAGCGGATCGTTGAATGTAGGTAGGGAGCAGGTCTATAATATCACTCTTTGGTTTTTGGATAAGTCGGGCATGGAGGCTGAGTTTGAAACGGATGTTTGTAGCGATCAACTACAAATCGCGGCGGACATTGTGAGCAAGTTAAGGAACGGAGCGAATCCGTGGTTGATAGATAACAACATAACATATAACCTTGTACTTGATAAGTTCGAGGATTATTTGAGTGGGGTTGAGCTAACGATAAACATGACAACGATAAGCGATTTCGACGCGTGCGATATACCTTTAAACAATTAATATAGATGCTATACATTCAACAATTTGCTAATATTAACGGCGTATCACAAACCAAAGATACTTGGTGGCAAGCCATTTGCGAGAGCGAAGGTGTAACGGAGCCAGTGAATGGATCATGGGTTGAGGCTTTGTGTAGGGCGAAAGGTGTTAATGATGTTTCAAATGGTACTTGGGTTCAGGCTCTTGTTGAGTTTATGGGTATTAGGTTTAACGGCACATGGCTGCAATCACTTGCCGAAGGCGGGAGCTTTGTAGGTATTGCGTTTAGGGATAGGGTCATCGCCGATGGCGGTACTATCGAAGGTTACAATTGTTTTATTTCAAAATTAAAAGATATTAGAATATGAGCTTTTACGATGACGCCTCGATTGTATTGATACCGAGCGGGTATAAGACAAGCAAACTTTACTCACAGAAACCAACCGACGGAAGCGGTGATCTTACGTTCACCCGAACCGGCTCAACCGCTACGCGTGTGAACGAGAACGGATTGATAGAGAGGTGTAGGACGAATTTATCATTACATAGTGAGGATTTCACAAATGCTGCATGGGTAAAAGATGGAGCAACAGTTAGTGGCAATACTGTTGTTGCTCCGAATGGTACTCAAACGATGGATTCAATAACTTTTGGCACATCTGGAAATAATATATATCAACAATTTGCAGTATCTTCTGGAGTTCCATATACTTTTTCTGTTTGGCTATCTGTTCCTAGTGGTACACAAACTGTTGAAATTGGAAATATAAATGTGAATGTATATACAACAGTAACCGTTACAACTACGCCAACAAGATTCACAGTCACACAAACATCTTCTGGAACAACAAGATTCCCAACAATAAGAGCGACGGGGGCCTATACTATATACGCATGGGGGGCACAATTTGAACTCGGCGACATCGCCACCGCATACATCCCCACGACAACCGCGGCGGTAACTGTTGGGCCTATCGCTAACCTCCCACGCCTCGACTACACTGGCGGAGGTTGTCCGAAGCTATTGATGGAGCCGACGAGGACGAATTTAATCACTTACTCAGAGGCGTTTAACAATGCGGCGTGGACAAAACTTGATGCAACCGTTGTTCAAAATGTTGCTATATCTCCTGACGGGTATCAAAATGCCGATAGAATAGTCGTAACTAGTGTTGGTGGTGGGGATTGCAGACAGACAATATCTTATACATCAGGCACTACTTATGCATTTAGCGTTTTTGTTAAAAAGGAATCAACATTTAATCTTGTTGGAATTACGGTAGTTACACAAGCTGCGATACAATTCAATATTGATACTAACGCATTTAGCACAATAGCACTATTAAACGGCTGGACATTGTCATCAACAAAATATGATGACTACGGCAATGGATGGAAAAGGATTTCAGTCGTTTTAGTTGCAGGGACAACGGGGTCATACGGAACACGTTTGGCTGAAGTTAGAAATACAGGCAACGGCACAAGTGGAATATTATTCTACGGCGCCCAACTTGAAGCCGGCTCCTACGCCACATCCTACATCCCGACGTTCAATGCGAGTGTGACGAGGAATCAGGATATATGCGTAAAAGGTAGCATTAGTTCATTGATAGGACAAACGGAGGGTACTATTTATGCGGAATTCAACTTGAGTAATTATAACACAGTAAAAGCGCTTTCGACTATTGATGTTGGATCAACTACTAATTTTATTTCAGTGGCCGTAAATAGTGGCATTCCGAGATTGGTAGTAAGAGAAGCTGGAGTAAGCAGTAATTTAATGATTTTAACACAATTGCCGCTAGGCAATTACAAACTTGCCATAGGTTACAAAGCGGGAGATTATGTTATGTATATTAATGGTCAACAAGTAGGCGCAAGCACTTCAACTGTTTATCCAGTTGGTACTTTGACTCAATATATTTTAAACAACGCATCGTATGGTGAACTTGCTGACGGGTACAACCAAGCCATACTTTTCAAAACCCGCCTTTCAAATTCCGATCTCGCAACTTTAACAACCTTATAATATGAAGTTTAGAAAATACGAAATGACAGACGCTCAATGGAAAACACAAAGAGCGAAGATTGAAAAGACGGACGACGAAGGGAATAAGTATTGGGATAACGAAAAGACGGCATCCGTCATTGAGCTTGGTCACTTGGTTATAACGCCAGGTACTTATGATGAAGATGGCAACGTGATAACAGAGCCTATCCTTAGCGACAAATTCGCCGTGGATATTATATGGCAAAATGATGAAGTAAGTTCATTTGCGACTTATAAAGTATGGCCATCACCAGTCGGCGTTCATTCTTTCGGTTATGACATTGATAGCGAGTATGCCGCCGAATATTACAAACTATTTCCTCAACCAGAGCCTAAGCCATTTAATATCTAACGATGAGCAATTTTGATCAGACGAGCGTCGGACTATGTAGCGCAACGATACTACTAAATGTTATTAGTGAAGTATCAATGCAAGACGGCACAATGTTCCTAACGGGTGTAGCGGCGGTGACGACAATAGTATATAACATTCAAAAGATGCTTAGAGAATGGCACAAAAAATGAAATTGTCTAACTACTTTAAGCCAACGCCGAAGCGCATCCGTGTGCTTGGGGATAGCCTCGCGGCGGGTAGCTTATTCGTTGCGGGCCTTGCCATCGTCGGCGGATTTGAGAAAATAGCTATCGGCGTCGCGGTGAGTGGATGGGTAGGTAAATTTATAAGTAATTTTTTTGCAGATGACACGAAATGATTATATAGCTTGTTTAATAGTATTGATTATAACGGCGATAGTCGCCGCTAGTTGTAATCCCGTTAAACAAATAATGCGGGATCAGGCAAGGTTCAACGAGATTAAAGACGAAGTAATTAGAAGGGGCCTCTGCGCTAACGATACCACAATAATAACGGCAAGCGATACGCTTATTCAATACGATACGACTATTCAAAAAGAAACCGAGATACTTACAATAGGCGACACAGTGTACGTCACAAAGTGGCAGACAAGGGATATTGTCAAAAAGCTAACGATCCGTGATACTATCAAGAGCGTAGTTGTTGACAATGCGCGGATTCAAGTATTGCAAGCGGACTTTAATAAAATAAAGGCGGCAGCCGATGAGTGGAAAGAAAAGGCCCAAGAGCGGTTGAGTTATTTGATACTTGCCATCGCCATCGTTGGCCTATGGTTATTCTTTAAATTCAAGCCATGAAGCTAAACAAAGCCGGAAAGGATTTGATCAAGTCATTTGAAGGGTTGAGGCTATCGGCCTATAAATGCTCCGCGAACAAAGAAACAATCGGCTTCGGGAATACCTTTTACGAAGATGGCTCCCCCGTAAAGATGGGCGATACAATCACAAAGGAAAGGGCGGATTCGTTGTTTGAACTTATCGCCAATAGCTTCGCCGAAAGGGTGCGTAAAGAGATAAAGACAATCCTCACGGATAATCAATTCTCGGCCTTAGTGAGCATTTCATACAATATCGGTATCGGCAACCTACAAAAGTCAACGCTTTTGCGTAAAGTCAATTTCAACCCCAACGATCCATCCATACGGGCCGAGTTTATGAAGTGGAACAAAGCGGGTGGCAAGGTGCTTGCGGGCCTAACGA
>Ga0222712_10002622_pt1 | contig 20354 bp, 14 predicted proteins | sample C33_657DmetaG_FD_165043 | JGI IMG/M metagenome (GOLD analysis project Ga0222712, IMG submission 165043) | Estuarine water microbial communities from San Francisco Bay, California, United States - C33_657D | ecosystem: Environmental > Aquatic > Marine > Unclassified | place: USA: California... | reverse complement strand
AAAGCGTCGTCGTCCCGCGGTTGGCAGCTTGACGTCACATCGCGAGAGCGCAAGGACGTCGTCATCGCTTGGTCGTCATCGCGCGCGTGACCGTGGACGCGGCGCCGCGCGCGCGCGTCCATGCTCGCGAGCGCGCACCAGGCGAGACATTGGAGCGCGCGACGGGCGTTGGAGCGCGCGTTCGCGAGCGCGCGCGCGCGCCCGTCGTGGTCCTTGTCACGAACGTTCACGGATGAAGATTGCGCGTCGTTCGCTAAGGCGAGCGGGGATATGAACCCGATACACGACGACGAGTCGAGCGGGGTCGAGGCGCGAGGGAAAAGTAGAATGAAGGAGAAAGTGGTGCACGGGATGCTGAGCGCGAGCGCGTTCGGGGCGTTGCTCGCGAGAGAGTACCCAGGGGCGGTGTACGCCGCGCAAGAGCTGAAATTCAGAGCGCCAGTACGCGTTGGGGAGGAAATGATCGCGGAGATTACGTTAGTGAAGCGATCGGGGACGAGGGCTAAGTACGAGACGGTGTTGAGGCGAGCGCGCTGCGGGACGGTGTGCGTGGATGGCGAGGCGTTGGCGATTTTACCCGAAAGCTAGGAATGATCGGTGAAACTAGGCCGTGTAGTCTGTAGTTTAGTTATGTGCTGTACAATTATTACATGAATTATTCTACTCTGTGTCGCCTGGACGCCCACGGCGACCGAGGTTGGAGAACAGCTCGTCAAGTTTGCTCACCTTTTCTTGACCAGACTGGTTCATCGGCGAGCCTTGCGCTGACGCTGGCGACATTCTTGAAGCGCGTCCGGAACGATTCATCGACTGTTGCATCGCTTGTTGCAAGCGAGCTTTCGAGGTTTCCCAACGTGCGCCTCCGGATTCAGGATCGGTAGATGAAATAAGATTGCTACGCGCCTCGCCTTCTGAAGATGCCTCTACCGAAATCACCGGTAGCCTTTGCTCCGAGTGCTCGCTCTCCGTAAAGAATGCCTCGTTCGTGCTACCGATGCGACCGCCTTCCATGACTTCCACGCGTTCTCTGTCAACTATCGCTTTACCCGCCTCCACGCTTTCGTCTTTATCTTTATCGCTCTCAAACGTAAAGCTATCCGCTCGAAAGAGCTTGAGAATCGCGTCAAACCAATTCAAAGCGATTGCGAGGCAGAACAACCCAAGAAACGCAGGCACGATGACGTTGAACTCGCCCGCAATTTCCGGAACATTACTCGCCATCTTTTGAGAAAACGTCGTCACTTTTCCAGACTGTTTGATGATCGGCAGCAACATTAAAAAATTGTACGACATCGGAGCGGAATAGCGGCACACCAACGACGCGTTCACCAAGAGTGAGTACGCATCCGTATTTCGCGGAACAAGCTGATAGAAGCTGAACATCCCAAGTTTGAACAGCGAGTAAAATGCACACCCGCACATGTAAAACAACGGAAACGCAACTACCATGTGAAGTGCCGACGAAGTTTCGGCATTCTCAACCATCACGCTCAACATGCTCACTTGATCAGCGTTGTGCCACACGGTGCCAATCCAAATCGTCGATTCAGCCAAAATGATGGACACTGACATAAACGACAGCCCCACTGCCAGAAGTCGTAGAAAAATTGGAGTCAAGACCACGCGCCAAGTGAACTCTAAGTCATCTAAGCATCTTCCGAGCGCTCCGTCGCGTATCAACACATTTGGCGGGCGGTACATTCGACGCATCGAACTCGCTCTGCTATTCTCTAGCGCTTCACTGGTGAAGCAACCTTCGACTGCGAGCACGTACTGCGCACGTGTACGATTGTACACTCGAACTGCGCGACGAGTGGCGCGACGAAGGCGAACCAAGTCATCCAATTCATCGTAGTCGTAATCCAACATGTCGTCCTCTGAGGACGCCATGGCTTCATCCAAGCTTCCTCGGTGCACGCTCGCGAATTCTGGGGTTTCGTGCTCAATCACCGCCATAGCCCAACGCAGCTCGTGCCTTCTCGGCATCACTCGACTCGTCGTCGCGACCGCGGTGACTTGCGCCGCGAGTTTGGCGTGCGCCTCTTGCAGAGATCTATTCACCCCCGCCACGCGCTTGTACGCCCGCTGCAATCGTCCGGCATACGACGCGCGAAACCAGATCGACCGCGGAATGTCCACCAATCCAAAACCCATGAGCAAAACTCCGGTGCTGATACCCCAGACGTTCCCTAATACTATCCCGTACGCTCGCAGCGACGACGCGCTCAAGGTTCCGCTCGCCAACATCGCCACCGATCCAATCGTCACGAGGGCGATCATGATCCCGAAATTCACCATATTATCCCTCAGCGCTCGTTTAAATCGCACGATGCGAGAGAAATCCGCGGCATCTTCGTACGCTTGATGCAGTGGAATGATGAACCACGTCGACGCGAACGTGCTCCAATACGCCCAATCCCACGCTCGCGCCATCCCTTGCGGCGGGCCATCCGCCCTCATCGCGCTCACCACATCGATCGGGACCATGGCGACGATTGACAGAGACAGCATCCACGCCGTGCACACCTGCGCGCGCGCGCGGAACGTCACCGAGGGCGAGGCAAACACCCACAGCGCGAACGTCGACGCGCACGCCGCGGCGAACACCACCGCGAGCGCCCACGACGTCGTGCCATCGCTCGGGGACCACGACATCGGGTTCACCGTAGTTTCCTCACACCGCGCGTCGACGTCGTGCGCTTTCTTCCAAGTCCGCGCTCGCGCGCGCGCGCTTCACGACGCGTCGAGCGTCGATCGATGACGCATCGCGCGCGAGCGCGACCGCGCGCGCGAACGAATGACTCGCGCGGGGTGAACTCACACCACACACCTCGACGCGTTGTCAAGCGCGCGCGCGCGATGACGAATGACGTCGCGAGATCACACGCCCTTCCGTCGACGTCGAAGGCGCGAGGGATGGGATGGGGATGCGCGCGCGCGCGGGTGGACGTCGAGGGAAGGCGACGCGCGCGCGTCGCGGCGTCGCGATCGAGGGCGATACGAGCGCAAGGCTCTTCGCGCGAGTTCGCGGCGGAGGAATGGAACGTCGAACGAGATGGACGAGACCCGATCGGGGACGACGTGTTACTCGCGATCGTGCGAAATGAGATTACGGATGATGAAGTGAATAGATTGGTGTGGAACGCGCTCGGGTACCGGCGCAGGATAGAACTAGATGCGGAGACGCTCACCGCGATCGAGGTATGGACCCCGGATGAGGTGTTTCCGAATTGGGCGAAAACGTATCCAACACCCCCGGATGTGTTAGGGGTGACGAGGAAGTACGACCCGAAGATTGACGCGCCGGTGAAGGCGGCGTGCGCGGCGTTGACGAGGTCGGTGCCCGAGGAACACAAACAAGGAATTAAAACGACGCTCACGCCGCTGGGGTGGAGAGGGTTTAAGATGGAAGGGCTGACACCAAACATGACGCGACGGGCGCAAGCGGCGAATTGGTTGCTGTTTTACCGTCGCGAGTTGCGAGGGGTGAGCATCGATGAACTCAAACGACGTCGGGAGGCGCGACGAGCAAAAGAAGAAGCGGAAGGAAAGATGGACCGACCAACGGGAACGACGAAACAAGGCGTGGTGTAAATGCTACTGATTGATTTTTTATTATAAACCCCTTAATACGTGAACACGCCGTACTCGCTCTTCACTACAACCTCAGACTTGCCTTGTTTGGCTTCAACGCGACCGACGATGCGAGCATCGATGTTAAAGCCTTTGCTAATGTCGATTATCTTCTGTGCGTGTTCCGGGGAGCAATAAAACTCCAACCTGTGACCGCAGTTGAAAACCTTGTACATCTCGCTCCAAGCCGTGCTCGAGCAGTCTTGAATGAGACGGAACAGGGGCGGAATGGGAAACATGTTGTCCTTGACGACACGCAAGCCGTCGACCAAAAAGTGTCCCACCTTGGACTGCGCCCCACCGCTGCAGTGCACCATGCCGTGCACATCTTTGACATCCAGGGCATCCAAAACCGCCTTCACGACCGGGGCGTACGTTCGAGTCGGGCTCAACACTAACTTACCCACCGTCACGCCCGTCTCGGGCTCGACGTCCGTGAGCTGGTATTTGCCGCTGTAAACGAGCGCCTCCGGCACGCTCGGGTCGAAGCTCTCGGGGTACTTCTTCGCCAGGTTCTTCGAAAACACATCGTGGCGCGCAGAAGTCAATCCATTCGATCCCATCCCACCGTTGTACTCGGTCTCGTACGTCGCTTGCCCGAAGGAGGCCAAACCGACGACGACGTCGCCCGCGCGAATGTTGTCGTTACTAATCACATCGCTGCGTCGCATGCGAGCAGTTACCGTGGTATCGACGACAACGGTGCGAACTAAATCGCCCAAATCTGCGGTCTCCCCACCGGTGGACTTCACGCCAACCCCGCACTTACGCAAAGTCTCCAACACATCCTCGGTGCCGCCGATGAGCGCGCTCAACACGTCGCCCGGAATGAGCGCCTTATTCCGACCAATCGTGCTCGATACCAAAATATTATCCACACACCCGATGCAAAGCAAATCATCGGTATTCATCACGATGGAATCTTGCGCGATCCCTCGCCATACGCTCATATCACCCGTTTCTTTCCAATACATGTACGCCAGCGACGTCTTCGTCCCCGCGCCATCCGCGTGCATGCACGTGCAATACTCGTCATCCCCAGCGATATCTTCCACGATCTTACAGAACGCCTTAGGAAACAGTCCTTTATCTACTTTTTTAATCGCCGCGTGTACGTCCTCTTTCGATGCGCTCACCCCGCGCGCGGCGTATCGCTCATCCGTCGCGTTCGCCCGCGTCCGTCTCATTCCTTTCCTTCGTCCGTCATTCGCCGTTCGTTTCCCTTTCATCGCGCTCGCGATCGAGTTCATGACGATCGACGTCGACGTCATGGTCATCCCGTTCGTCATCTCCCGTTCGCCTTCGCTCGATCGCACGCGACGTCCTTTAATTCGGTCGTTCGCGACGCGATGATTCGACGAACGCGTTCGACGAGTCATCATTCGACGAGTCATCGTTCGACGAGTCATCGTCATCGTTCGACGAGTCATCATTCGACGAGTCATCGTCATCATTCGACGAGTCATCATTCGACGAGTCATCACCCACCCCGCGCGCGCGCGATCGCGATCGTCGACGGGGTCGAAACCACGAATGACGACCGATCGCGACCGATCGCGACCGATCGCGACCGATCGCGACCGGCGAAACGACCGATCGCGTCGATCGCTCGATCGATCGACGGTCGAACGCGCGCGCGCCGATCGACGTCGACGTCGAGCGATCGCGCGAGTTCGCGCCGACGGGAGGAAAATAAAACGAACGACAGAACGCGCGATGGGGACGATCACGAAAAGTACGCGCGAACGAGGCGAACGAAGGGAATGCGCGCGAAGGCGAAGGCGAAGGCGAAGGCGAAGGACGAAGGCGAAGGACGAAGAATGGGCGGTGATGGGTGAACGTCGAGCGGCGTGGCGGAAAGTTTTCCGGTGATTTATGCGAACGAGCGAGGAAAAGGAAAGCGAACGACCGGACGAACGAGGAGGGATGAAGAATGAATGAAAAGGAGTAGATGAAAGTGATGCGAACGCGTGACTGACCGCGCGTGTGTGTGCGTTCGCGGAGCAGTATGCTGCATCGGCGCCGGGTACGTCGGTGGACCAACCATGGCGATGATCGCGAAGAAATGTCCACACGTGTCGGTGACCGTGGTGGATATTTCTAAACCGCGAATCGACGCGTGGAATTCGGATACGCTACCGATTTATGAGCCCGGTTTGGATGAGATTGTGTTCGCGTGCCGAGGAAAGAACTTGTTCTTCTCGACGGATGTCGAAGGGGCGATTCGCGATAGCGAGATGATCTTCGTGTCGGTGAACACCCCGACGAAGAAGACGGGTTTGGGAAAAGGAAAAGCCGCTGACTTAACGTACTGGGAATTAGCTGCTCGTACGATTGCAGCGGTTTCGGATAGCAATAAGATTATCGTCGAGAAATCTACAGTGCCAGTGCGTACCGCTGAGGCAATCGAGAAGGTGCTCCAACGAAACTGCCCGCACGCCGGGGTCAAGTTCCAAATTTTATCCAATCCAGAATTCTTGGCGGAAGGTACGGCGATGGTTGATTTAGATGCCCCGGACCGCGTGTTGATCGGAGGTAAGATTGAAACCGCCGAAGGTCAAGCTGCCGTTGACGCCCTCGTCGGCGTCTACTCAAACTGGGTCCCGAAGAAGAACATCCTCACCGCCAACTTGTGGTCCGCCGAGTTGTCCAAGCTCGCAGCGAATGCGTTCTTGGCCCAGCGCATCTCGTCTATCAACGCCATGAGTGCGTTATGCGAAGCGACGGGTGCAGATGTGCAACAAGTGTCCCACGCTATCGGTACGGACTCTCGCATCGGCGCCAAATTTTTGAACGCCTCTGTCGGATTTGGCGGTTCGTGCTTCCAAAAGGATATCCTCAACTTGGCGTATATCTGCGAGTGCCACGGCCTGGCTGAAGTTGCTCAGTACTGGCACAGCGTAGTCGGCATGAACGACTATCAAAAGAGTCGCTTCGTGCGCCGTATGATCTCGGCTATGTTCAACACGATCCGCGGAAAGAAGATATCCATGCTTGGCTTCGCATTCAAGAAGGACACTGGTGATACTCGTGAATCGCCTGCTATTGATGTCGGCCACGGTCTCATTGAAGATGGAGCCGCGCTCAATATCTACGACCCCAAAGTTTGCGCCAAGCAAATTGCTGAGGACATGGGTGAAGAGGCGATGAAGAGCATCACGGTGTGTAAGACGCACCTCGAATCTTTGACGGGCGCGCACGCGTTGTGCATCATGACGGAATGGGACGAGTTCAAAACGTACGATTGGGAAGCCATCTACGCCGTCATGCAAAAGCCGGCTTTTGTCTTCGACGGTCGTCTCATCTTGAACCACCAAAAGTTGAAAGACATCGGTTTCATCGTCTACGCTCTCGGAAAGCCTATTGACCCGTTTTTGAGCTCGGCTGAGGGCGTTTAAGAGAGACCAAAGTGTTCTCTTGATACTAAAATAAACAAAATACCTTAGTCAACAGAAGATTGTAATCTGTAATAATTGATCACTTGAAAAAACTACTGTACAGATTATCAAAACGCTACTGCACCTATTTCTCTACTAAGACTACACTAAAGTGTACAACTGAGTTCTACGTGCGAGGCTTTTGTGGCCTTAAAGCGTTGCGCTTTTTGCCTCGCGCACCTCTTTCGCGATGCGATCGACGTAAGCTTGAATGTCAAACTTACGCTTGCATCCGGCATAATTCATGTAACGAACTTTGCCAAATACCGAACGTTCGCTCCATCCTTGATCATGAATACCAGCGATCGACCACAAGCATCCAACGTAACCATTTGGATCGAGTCCATCGAGCGCGTACGTGTCGTTCAATTTAATCGCCGTCTCTAAAGCCACCTTTGGTGAAGGTGTCCACTCGAGGATTTTTTTCGCCCAGTACATGCGCATGAAACCGTGCATTCGCCCGAGATGAAATAACTCGTGCTGCGCCGCGTTCCACAGCTCATCGTGCGTTTGCCCGCGTTCGAGCGCTTCGTAATCATATACGCTCTCGCGAACATCCGACGCGTGCAACGCGAGAGATTCCTGCGCCCATGTGCTCGCGCCCTCGAGCGAGTCATAGCGCGGGTTGTACAAGCAAAAGTTATCTGAAAGCTCGCGACGCACGATGAGTTCCTCCAAGTACCCATCGATGGCTTCATCGAGCGCTTTGTCGCGACCGCGCAATTGCGACGCCTCCCAAGCGGCGCGACGCGGCGACAGCTGTCCAAAGTTTAAATAGGGTGAAAGCCTTGACACCGCAAGCGGTGTCGTGGGCTTGTTTCGTTCGCCATAAAGTGCGAGGCGGTTAGGAAGAAATGCGTCGGGTTGTGGTCCGCGCAGCGCGGCTAATGCGGCTCGCTCGCCTGGTGTAATCCATCCCTTCACCTCTGGCACGTGCGCGCCAGCTTTCCTCGCGAATGCGATGAACTTGTCCCAATCTATCTCGCTCGGCGGCAACTCATTCGTTGTCACCAACGCGATGGCGTCGCCCACGGGTTCCGTTAGAAACTCACCCAGCACTCGCGTAATTTTTGGCCGAATCGTCCGCGCCGCGTACTCTTGCTTGTCGCTCGCCACCCACGCCGGCACGACGTTATGCGCATCCACCTCGATCATCGCGCACCCATCTTTCTCTAATTCTCTCCCCAGCACCTCGCGCGCGAGTCGTCCTTCGCGCAGCGGGGTAAAATCGCACACCACCGCGCTCGCGCCCAATCGTTTCGCCGTCGCGAGCACGCCACCCGCGATATCCTCCCCCACCGTAACCTCCATGTGAATTCCTCGCATTCGCAAATCTCTTTCGAGCTCGCGCATGCCCTCGAGAGCGAACACCCCTCGCCGCGCCCCTCCGACGCCGGTGCCGCACTCGTCTTTCCCGAGGTGCGCCGCGACGACGAGCCGCGTTCGCGTCGCGCGCGCGAACGCCTCCGCGCGAACCAACCCATCGTTATCTCTCATTCGACGATCTCGCGAGCACCAATACATCACGCATCGCTCGGTGTTTTCGTTATCATTCCTTCCTTCGCTTTCGTCCGTCGTCCTCATCAGCGCTCGTCGCCCTCGGTCGTTCAACGCTCGACATCGTCGTTCGTCGATGACGACATCGTCCTCGCTCGCTCGCGCGCGCGCGTATAGCGTGCGTCGACCGCGAACAGAAGGGTCACATCGTTTCGCGACGTGGAATCTATCGCGAAGCGATCGCGCGACGTCGATGACGTGCGAACGCATCGACATCCGTGATCGATCGATCGATCGATGCGATGCGATGCGATGCGATGCGTGATTGTGACGGCGAGCGAGCGATCGATCGATCGATCGATCGATCGATCGATCGTCAATCGACGACGGGCGTGTGTGCGAAGGGACATCAATCTATCGCGAGTGCGTCGCACGCAAACGAGCGCGAGGGCGATGAGCGCGCGCGCACGCGGCGAATCCGTCATAGAGGCGCCGATGAACGTGCGCGCGTGCGCGCCGCGCGCGCGACGGCGTCGAGCGTTCGATCGCCTGGCGCTGGTGTACGTGCCATTTGTGTTCTTATACGCGTACACCGTGGCAAAGTGCGTGGAGACGAGCGGGAATCCGTATCGACAAGCGTTGAAACATCACGAACGAGCGATGGTGAGCGAACGAGGGGCGAGGGCGATGGTACAAGAGGAGACGATGAGGGAGACGAGAAGCGCGTGGAACGGGGCGACGGACACAATGGAAAACGCGAGCGATGACGGAAATTGGGATTCTGGCGACGAAGGAACGACGAAGGAGAGTGAGTTTGAAAGCTTGAACGTGGTGGATGAGGTACAGTTTGAAGTTCCACCGACGCTTCCGGCTTCGTGGTTGCCAGATTTCCCGGCGGTGCTGGCGTTTGCGGCGGTGGCGACGACGCACGCACTTTTGCTATTTGCGCAGCACTGGAGCGTTCGTGTGCGATGTTTCGTGCAGTTCAGGCACATTGATCGAGTGCGCGAAGGCTCGTACTTTTTCATCTCACCGCATCAGCATCAGGGAAAGCCTGAGATTGTGCCCATGAAGTCTTTGCGAGTGTTCGCGGCGGACGGAACGTTGCGGACGATGTTATGGTGCGTCTTTCAGCGACAACGCTACGAATACGTTGAATTAGAATGGGACGAAAATCGCCGCAAAGGTCGCGGTGAGCTCAGAGAAATCGAGACTCCAAGCAATTTGTTGCTTTCGCACTACGCGAAGTCTCGTGGTTTGACTGAGGAAGAAGTGAAGAAAGCAAACGACCGTTACGGGGACAACTCGCTCAAAGTACCTTTACCAACGTTTTGGAAGCTCTATGTCGAACAGCTCACCAGTCCAGTGACGGTGTTTCAAATATTTACCGTCTTGCTTTGGCTGATGGACGAGTACTGGAAGTACGCATTATTCAGCGCGCTGAGTTTGATCATTTTTGAAGCGACAACTGCGTTTTCACGTCAAAAAAATGTATCGACTCTTCGAGGTATGGGTCAACAAGCTGGACGCGTCATGGTTCGACGCGACGGCGTTTGGGAAGAGCACTCCACCGAAGATCTTTATCCGGGTGATTTGATTTCTCTCAGGCGCGTTGGCGGCGATGAAGTTCCTGTGCCCTGCGATTGTCTCATTCTCTCTGGCTCCGCCGTCGTTAACGAAGCCAGCTTGACCGGGGAAAGTGTACCGCAAATGAAGGAACATATCAATCCCGAGGTTTCCAAAGATGAATGTTTAGACATGAGTAGCTTGCACAAAGTTCACGTCCTTTACAGTGGTACTACGCTGATGCAACAATCCACCAGCACTGGTAGCGAGTCAACAGCATCGCTCAAGACCCCTGACGGTGGATGCTTGTGCTATGTGCTTCAAACTGGCTTCGGATCTACCCAAGGTAAACTTATGCGCATGATGGAGTTTAGCAGCGAGCAAGTTACTGGCGATACGAAGGAAACGCTTATTCTTCTTTTCATCCTTGTGGTCTTTGCTATCGCTGCGAGCTACCGCGTTTACACGGTGGGCATCAAGGATGGCAAACGAAGCCAATATGAACTCATTTTGCGATGCATCATGATTATCACTAGCGTTGTACCTCCGGAGCTTCCCATGCAAACTGCGATGGCAGTGAATACCGCCCTGCTGGCTTTGGTTCGTGCTCAGGTGTATTGCACCGAGCCTTTCCGAGTTCCTGTGGCTGGTAAAGTTGATTGCTGTTTGTTTGACAAGACGGGCACGATTACGAGTGATCGTCTTGTCGCCGAAGGCATTGCCATGGAACCTTTGGGCAGAAATGTGGTGGTGAAGCAACCGATCGAAGCGTCTCAGAATGCTTCAATTGTGATTGGTGGTTGCCATGCTCTCCTCGACATAGACGGTAAGATATTCGGTGACCCGCTTGAGAAGGCTGCGTTGCTAGGGATCAAGTGGAGATACGATCCGAGTAGTCACACTGCATCGCCGAAGCTCGACGCAAAATTCAAACGACCGTGGAATGGCGATAACACCGCCGTGAGAATTTTGGCGCGCAACCATTTTGCCTCTGCATTGCAACGCATGAGCGTTGTTGCAGACGTTGTCAACGGTAACCAACCTCAACAGCGCTGGTCTTTGGTCAAAGGTTCTCCAGAAATGGTGATGACGTTGTTACAAACTATTCCCAGAGGTTACGAAGCTGCTTATCGAAGCCTCGCAGAGAAGGGGATGCGAGTCATCGCGCTCGCGCACAAGGTTTTGAGCCCAGAGGACAGCGCCCGCGTCGGCAACCAGTCTTCTCCTTTTACCCGTGATGAAGCTGAATCAGAACTTGTTTTTGATGGATTCCTTGCGTTTGCTTGTAAAGTTCGCGCGGACTCAGCGGAAATCATCCACGCGTTGAAAGCAAGTGAGCACGATGTCATGATGGCAACTGGCGATGCTGTGCTCACTGCGCTACATGTCGGCAACGAGGTCGGCATCGCAAAGGGTGCTTTAGAAGGTGCTTTGATGTTAGAGGTTAATGCCTCGAATGTTCTAGAGTGGCATTCGGCCAAAGTTGATGAAAATGGCGTGCCAAAGGAGATTATGTCCTACGACGGGCATTCAATCGCCGAGCTCAGCAAACAGTACAGCTTGTGCGTCACTGGGCGAAGCTTAAATGCTGCCGCAATAGCGCCTGGTACGTTGTGGGATAACTTAGATAAGGTTTGCATCTATGCTCGTATGTCTCCCGATGACAAAGAGCGCGTGTTGAAGCGTTTGAAGACGCAAGGACGTTTCACCATGATGTGCGGCGATGGCGCAAATGATGTCGGCGCACTGAAGCAAGCTCATGTTGGCGTCGCCCTCTTGAGTGGTTTTGGTAGCGCAAACACCAAGAAGGTAGAAGGTGCGACAGGCACGGTGGTCGTTAAGACGGAAACATTTGCAGAGAAGATGGCTCGCGTGAAAGCTCAGGCTGAAAAGATCAAGGCTGAAAAGGTAAAGGAGGCGGAGGCTCAAAAGAAGGATCGCGCTGAACTGGTGCTTCTCCAGCAGCAATGGTATGAAGAGGAGCTCAAGGAGCGCACTGAAAAAGGAGAAGCTTGGGCACAGTTTAACGCGATGAAATCGTCGACGCAGAGATTGGTACGTGAGGCTAAGGCGAGACAAAATGCACGAACGAAGGTTGCAGGTACTGGGCAATCTTTTGCGTCGGTGTTTCAAGAATTGGAAGAGACCGATGGCGAAGCTCCAAAAGTGAAACTTGGCGATGCTTCTATGGCTGCGCCGTTCACGAGTCGAGCGCCCAGCATTAGAGCATGCGTGGACATCATTCGTCAAGGTCGATGCACTCTAGTTTCCGCTATTCAGATGCAGCAAGTGTTAATGTTGAGCTGCTTGATCTCGGCATATTCACTCTCTGTTCTGTATTTGGATGGCATTCGCAATAGTGAGAACCAGATGATGGCTACGGGTAGTTGCCTGACCGTCGCGAGTTTGGCGTTTTCATACGCAACTCCGGTCCACACATTGAGCAATGTGCATCCGCTTCGATCCATTTTCCATCCAGCAAACTTTCTCTCCTTGGCTGGTCAACTGATTATTCACCTCGCAGCGATGATTTACGCGGTCAATCTTGTCAAAACCGCCACAGGCGAAGATATCGCGTTCCCTAGCGCGGAGAAAGTTGCGGTTGTGTCTGAAGAGATGAAGAAAGCGGCGAATGAAACCATGAGAAGCTTCTGGGAACAAGGACCCCCATTTGAGCCTTGCTTGTTAAACACTGTTGTTTTCCTCGTTGATACGGTGCAACGAGTGTGTGTCATGATTGTCAACTACAAGGGTCGACCGTTCATGCTAGGAGCTTTAGAAAACAAATCGCTCTTGATGTCTTGCTTGGCTATGGTTGTCGGCGCATTTGTCTGCGCCTTTGAGGTCATTCCGTGGTTGAACGACAAGCTCCAACTCGTCACCATGCCCGGCAATGTATTCAGGTACAAAGTGCTTGGCATTTTGTTTGGCTCAGTGTTCGGCACGATCGCTTGGGATCAACTCATGCTGTTCATTTTTGCTAGACCGCTCTTGTTCGCTGGGTACCGTGACTCATTCACCGCAATGCCGACGTTGCAAGACTTGCTACCGTTGATTCGTCGAGGCATCGCCATCACAATTTTGGCGATTTGGTACGTTGCCAGTGGCGGAAACGCGATGGTCTGTATCGCTGGATACATGCTTTACAGAAGAGGTTTGATTTAATAAACACATCTACAATCTAGAACTCCTAACTGTCCTCAACTAATCCTATGAGCGGGTCTTCGCTTGCGTGCGTGCAGCAGCCTTCCCTTTTATCGACGTCGTGAGTTTCTTCTTCTTCTTCTTGGACTTCGGTTTCATTTCACTCGAAAGCTTCTTGATAGGCTGACGTCCGAATTCCGCGCCACCGAGTAAAGTCCCGAGCGTCAACTTCCCCGTCGCCACCGCCACCCCAAGGCCGAGTACTGCGACGAAGAACAATCGCACCAGTGCGTTCCCCGAAGGTCGCGATCCTCCAGGCGCAGGTCCGCCGCGTTTCCACGCATCTGGCATGGGCCTGTCGCCGAACGGCCTCTTCGTTCGCGTCTCGATCAATCTCGCCGCCACCTCGGGTCGCATTTCATCAACCTCTTGACTGTCGAAATCGAGCTCATCGATGAGAATTGCACGCATGGCGCTCGTAATCATGAATTGAACCTGCGCACCCATGATCGATGAATGACGTGGACGACTTGTTACAATTAGACGAAGCGATTGATGAGGGAGTTTAAAAGCGACGTGCGCAAGAATAAGGTCACGTTTTTTACACGAGCGATACAAGAGGAAAATCTTTTCAATTTCCAATCGTGCCAACTCTTTCTATAACTGCTGCGGGCTATTTGCTAATTTTCTTTACCATTTTCGTCAAACTAGACGGTCTAGCGGAAGCCGTTTTCGATTGCTTGGATGCGCTAGGAACCGAGGTAGGTAGTCCAGGTAGACGTTCAGACTTCTTCTTGGAGCCTTGAACATCTTGAACGTCTTGGGCTTTGGAAAGCCCTTGCTCGCGCGGCGCGCTCGTTGGAAGAGACGGAGCTTTGAATAAATTTTCAAGAGCTTCGTAGTTGATCTTTGAGCTTCCTTTCTTTCTCGACAAGGCCTGATGCGCCGCCGCAGCTGGCGTTTCGGCTGTCGAAAGCGCTTGCTGCTGCCTTGAACGCTTCTGCTTAGTTGAGGATGGCAGCCGAGCAACTTCCTTAGAGGCCTGATACTCGAGGTATTCCTTGTTCATTTCTGACCAAATCACGCGGCGAAGCTTGACTTCATCGTCGTTGTGGATGTATGCTTTGATTTCGTCGTCGTCAACATCCGAGAGCGTGTCCAGCACAGTATTTTCCTCCTTGGCCACCAATCCATTCTCATTCGGATCGTTTGACGCCAAAAAAGGTGGATTAAACTCAGTAACTACCATTTGTTTGATGTCGTGATGCGAAAACTTGTTCAAGTAATTCAAAGCCGACTCATCAAAGCATCCAGCCGAAATCAAAAAGTGCAGAACAGATTCGTCGACGAGTGTTATGTGTTCACCTTCGCTATTTGCGAAGCTCTCGAACTTTGGATGAAGTTCAAACATGTGCTGTTTAGTGACCGTTCCTCGAGCTTTGCCAACAGTGAACGGCAAACAAAACATCTCTGCCCATCGAGATCCGACCAATAAACGCAAGGCATCCTCAGCATGAAGTAAAAACGCAGGATCCAACGGTTTCTGTTGAAGTGTTTTCACGACGAGCTGTTCTGTCACTTTGGTCATCGTCGGAGCATGCGGTTCAACTACCGGTACCACTAAAGCAAGCTGCTGTGACGAATCCGATATTGCTTCTTCACGAAGATCGAGAAGCTTCACCAATCCACCCTCAGCGAGCGCAGTGTTGAACTCAACTGTGATTCTGTCGCTGCTCGTCGATGGAAGCAATAATTGGGCTTTTTCCTCATCTTCTTTGCGCATCAATCGCGATCGAGCAAACGACGGTGGATCAGAGCCGCCGAAGGAACCACCAGAGACGCGGACATAATCTATATAACACGTACGACACATGCCTTGTGCAAAGTGCGGCGTGTTATCACTATCCTTGTGCATGCAACTCAACACCGACATCGAGCTCTCCGGTAACGAAAGCACTTTTTGATTCGCCTCTTCTTCGATTTCGAACGTTCGAGCCTGAGCATCGAACTCTTCGACGGATAAAGCTGCGCTTGGAGTGTTTTCAAACTCAGTCAAGCGCTTCTTCAAGGTTGCCTCGCCGATGTGCACGACGCTGACAACGTCACGTTTGCTGGGGCTGAATCCATGAATGTGCGCAGCTACCCAGAGCGCAGCGCCACATATTCCATTCGGTCTTCGACCTGTTTGCATCCAGTCCCGCTTCATGGAAGCCACGAGCCTTAACGCCGTGTTTGCCACAGTGTGCATTCGTCGACCCAAATTCAACTTGTCCGCAAACCGATGAATGAATAAGCTCGGGTCAATCGGCTTTTGCATCAAAGGATGCTGCTCCAGACGAAGCAAACGGCACAGTTGCAAGAAAACAGCGCCGAGAACGTACACGTTTGTCTGTAACACGTCGCTGAAATCAATCAACATGTACGGCCTCGACTCTTGCCGGCAAATAATATACAGACACGCCCCCGCGACTTGGTTCACCCTTCGTCCTCGAGTAAAGTTTCTCTGCACCGCGAGCTTGTACAATCGATGCGCCGAGTCCACGATATCATCTCTTGGTCGTATCCCGAGCCTGTCTGTGATTTGTGTGATTTCTAATTTCCCTCGGTACAGCGTTCGTTCGTGTGAATCTAATTGCACCCCGTACAGTCGCCCTCCTCTTGACGCGCGTATCAGCCCCGGAGCGATGCCACTTTCAAGTACAAACACTCCATCCGGTACGTTCCCTCCGGTCTGTGCGTTCTTCGAGAACGTCGGATCGGTGCTAAACGCGTGTTCGTCTAAAATCTTCCCGCACGTGGTGCAACACGTGAACCCATTGCTTTCGTTGGTTTCCGCCAACACGTCGCTCGAGCACGTGGAGCACCACTGTCGACCCATGGCGAACGATCGAAGGCACCGTCCACGCGCGCGCGCGCGCGGTGTGACGCTCGTCCTCCTCCTCCGTCGTCCTCCGTCGAGCTCGTCCTCGAGCTCGAGCTCGTCCTCGTCCGCATCGATGTCGTCGTTCGTTTTCTTTCCGCTCACGACTTACGACTCGTCCTCGACCCCCCCCCCCCCCCCATGGGGGCGATGTGTCGAAAAAGTGACCGCGACGACCGAGGTCGACGACAGAGGTCGACGACGTTCGTGGACGACGTCCGTGGACGACGCCTCTCGACGACGGGAGGGAACGAGCGGGCGGGAAGAAATCTCACGAATTCGCGCGCGCGCGATCGATCGGCGACATTCGACGAGCGATCGCGCGATCGATCGCGACGACGAACGCGCACGCCCCGCGGTGTCGACGAGGACACGACACCGCGATGGCGACGACGCGAAATATGACGAGAAAGATCGCGCTGTCGAAGGAGACGAAGGAGACGAAAGAGTTGGAGGAAGAACATTCATCGATGACGACGTCGACGACGACGACGACGACGACGACGACGACGAATCGGAGACGAAGCTTGGATGCCAAACCGACGCCGAACGTCTTCTTAGAAGTCCAACGCCGACAGTTGGGCGCCGGGCGACCCAACGCATCCAAGGCGTTACGGGCGGGTAACGCGCATTTCATACGCGAGTTACGATTAATGAAAGAATTAGAGACCCATGGAGGGTGCGTGAACTGCGTGGCTTGGAACGACGATGCGTCGATGCTGATATCCGGAAGTGATGACATGACGGTGTGCGTATGGGGCATGGGGTCGGGCTGTCCGCTGAAAGGAAGCGTTTTCACCGGGCACGCGCATAACGTCTTCGCCGCCGAGTTTGTGCCGCAAAGCTCGTCAACAAAATGCGTAACGACGAGCGCGGATGGAGGCATACGACTCGTAGATCTCGAGAAAGGGTTTAAAGAACCGCCACCAGAGCACTATGGATATCGCCTTCGCGGACGAGGAATGCACCAGCACGCGGATGCATCGACCGAGCTGTGGAACGGACGAGGAGCGGGCATGGGACTGAAAATCATCTTCGTTCCCCAAGAACCGAGCACGTTTCTTGCAACACACGGAGACGGACGAATTCGATTATTTGATTTACGGCAAAGTGGGCACGAGATTGTCACCGACCTGAACAGCTTCGGTCCAACGTCAGACATTGCGTTTGATCCTTCGTCGCCGACGGTTTTTGCAGCATGCTCGGATGATCCGTATGTTCGCATATTTGATCTCAGGCACGTAAGAAGCAACAGACGCGAGCTCGCGAGAGAGATGCCACCAGGGTCGCCTAGTCCAGGAACATCTCCTTCGAGTCCGGGATCTTTGCGCACGCCGCGTCCAACTATGAATCACAATATTCCTTGTGTGATGACGTTTTCGCCGCTCGATTTACGCGCGGACGTGAGGAGTGCGGATTTTGAGGGAATATCTGGATTGGCATACAGTACCAAGGGCGAGCTCGCTATTAGCTGCAAAGGCGACGACGTTTATGTCATCGACACACGACGAGCCGTCGCACAATACAACGCTGAGGCCAAGACTATGAAAAAGGATTGGTCAGTACCTAAAAAGCATCAACCCGCAAAGCGTTACAAAGGTCGACAAAACGTCAAGACGTTTCTAAAGGGAGTTGCCTTCATGGGGGACGATCAGTACGTCACGACGGGTGGAGATGATGGTGGAGTGTACGTGTGGTGTAAAAAGACGTGCGAACTCGTGTGCAAGATGCAAGGAGACACGTCTGTGGTGAATACGGTGCTGCCGCATCCGCATTTACCTCGTCTCGTGACGTGTGGTATCGACAACGTCGTGCGCGTCTTTGAAGCGGGTGATGGCGGCATGAACATGTTGATTCCACCTAACAAGGATGACGAGGAAATTTGGTTTGAAGCAAGCATCGACGAAGATGAAGACGAAGACGAAGACGAAGACGAAGACGAAGACGAAGACGAAGACGAAGACGAAGACGAAGACGAAGACGAAGACGAAGACGAAGACGAAGACGAAGACGAGGATGAACAACGAGCAGCTGACGACGTATGGGATCCGTCAAATGTTGGCAACGACGACAATGATGAACGATGGAGTCCGACGGAAGCAGTGATCCGGAGCCGTCGAGAGCGCGAAGACGACATGCAATTAGACTAACCCGTATGTCTACTGGGGTCGCTGAAAAGTGAGCCGATCTTTTATACGATACGTGTAATATACAAATTCAAAACGACGACGCTTTTTCAGTATCCGCTGGACTTCAAAATAATCGCAACTAAAACCCCCACGACTACCAAAAAGAGTAAAAACATAATGCACTTATCCGTCGCCAGACCTTTCGTGATATCTTTGAGCACGGCGAATGATTTTTTCAGTGAAAATTGAATTTCATCGAGGTCGTTGACAATTCTCTCCATTTGCTGCGTTTGTCCGCGCAACGCCTCCGCCGTTTGTGTACCTATTTGAATTGTCTCTTCCACCACCGCCTGGCTTCTCGCCACGCTTTTATCGGTCTCGTCCATAATCTCTCGTCCGTGCTGGATCAAGATTCCACCCTCCATCTTCTGCAGCTGTTCGTCTTCTAAAATTTCCTTCTTCTTTGCAAACGGCAGCGCAAACGCGCTTATTTTTTGCGTCGCGCTCGATGCGGCCGACGTGCTCGGTCCCTCGGCTTTCTTCTCCGCCTCCATCTGAGCCTGTAGCTCTTTCTTCAGTTTTACGTACTTGTTCAACGCCGCGACGTATTCTTTCTTCTTGGACTCCAACGACTCTGGAGTTTGCTTCCCTTCGCTCCTAGCCAGTCGCTCGTATTCTAAAATCATCTTCTTCCCTTCCGCCATTTTATTCGTCAATCGCTTTAAATACCCGCTCGCGGTCTCGGGTTCTTTCTTGATCTCTTCTTTCTTCTTAAACCCAGCCCTGTTGGCGCGCGGTCAACGGATGTTCAGTCCTCTAAACGGTTTCTCGCCAGCGCACCCTGAGTCGTTCGACGCGATCGACCTCGCGCGTTCGCAACGAGCATTCGTATTCGATCACGCACTCGAGTTCTTCGAATAGTGATGATATTCTATCTTTCATATCGTTCGACGTCGAGGTGAGCCCCGCCATCGCCGCCGACTGCATCGCCTGCGCCATGGCTCGCCTCGAAGTGCGGTCACAAGTCACGGGTTCGCGCGAATGAATTCGCTTGCGAAACCACAAGACACTGAGGGAAACGATGAAAGCGCTCGAGGTGACACGGTTTAGTGCAGAGTGGAGATAGTATTCAAAACTCTTCTTCGCTTGATGGTACTTTCGTTCGTACAGCCCGATGTTCAGAAATTAAAACAACCCGAAGAGCTTCTTCTTCGGGGCGTCCGCCTTTTTCGCAACCGTCTTTGCAACCGTCTTTGCAACCGTCTTCGGTTTAGACGCCATGGTCTTGGACGCCATGGTCTTCGGCTTGGCCGCCGCCGCCTTAGCCGGCGCCGGAACAGTTCTGTTCGTGCGCGCGGGCACGCTCGCGATGGTTTGTTGCGAGGTCTTGCGCGCCGCGAAGGCCCCGCTCTTAGCAGCCGCGCCCTTGGCCGCTTGCGCCTTGGCCTTGTTATCGGCGATGAGCTTCGCCTTGGCGGCTTGCTTCTTTTTGATTTCCTCCACGGTCATGTTCGGACCGAACCCTCCAAGGGCGACGGTTTTCACGTTCACATTCGTGCGCTTCGTCGTGCGCTTGGTGGCGACGGCGGAGCCGGTGAAGGCTGCGAAAGCGTCGCGTAAAGCGCCTCGGCGTCAGTCGGATCGCGCGCGTGATCTCCCAACGCTCTGTTCGTCGTCGTCCTCGCATGACGTCCGTCGTCACGCGCGCATGGAATACTTTAACATTTCATTCGTCACTTTCTTTCCTCGCCACTTCGTCCGTGCGTTGCGTGTTCGACGTTGTCCCTTTCGTTTTCTTTCGCCCAGTCGTCGCCCAGTCGTCGACGTCACCATCGATCGCGCATCCGTGCGCTCGCCCAGTCGTTCGCGTCGACGTCGTTCGCGTCAACTTCACGCGACGGTTTCAATCGTCGTCGTGTCGTTTCCTTTCGCGTCATCACGCGAAACCACCGAACGCGAACGCGAGTCGCTTGCAGTCGAATCGAATCGAATCGCATCGCATCGCATCATTCGCATTCGCATTCGCGC
>Ga0222712_10002621_pt1 | contig 20356 bp, 14 predicted proteins | sample C33_657DmetaG_FD_165043 | JGI IMG/M metagenome (GOLD analysis project Ga0222712, IMG submission 165043) | Estuarine water microbial communities from San Francisco Bay, California, United States - C33_657D | ecosystem: Environmental > Aquatic > Marine > Unclassified | place: USA: California... | reverse complement strand
TCGAGTCGATCATGATCCGCGGCATCGCGGAGAACGCCTTCCTCTCCAAGTGGGCGGGCGGCCTCGGCGGTTCCTGGACCTCCGTCCGCGGCACGGGCTCCTACATCAAGGGCACCAACGGCGAGTCCCAGGGCATCATCCCCTTCCTCAAGCTCCACAACGACCAGCTCGTCGCCGTCAACCAGGGCGGCAAGCGCCGCGGCTCCGGCTGCGCCTACCTCGAGACCTGGCACAACGACATCGAGGACTTCCTCGAGCTCCGCAAGAACACGGGCGACGACCGCCGCCGCACCCATGACATGAACACGGCCAACTGGATCCCCGACCTGTTCATGAAGCGCCTCAAGAACCGCCAGAACTGGACGCTCTTCCTCTCCAACGAGACCCCCGACCTCCACGAGACCTTCGGCTCCGACTTCGAGAAGCGCTACGTCGCCTACGAGGCCCGCGCCAAGAAGGGCGAGATCTTCGGCAAGGAGATCCCCGCCCTCGAGCTCTGGAAGAAGATGCTCGGCATGATCTTCGAGACCGGCCACCCGTGGATCACCTTCAAGGATCCGTGCAACGTGCGCTCCCCGCAGGACCACGTCGGCGTCATCCACTCCTCCAATCTCTGCACGGAGATCACGCTCAACACGAGCGCCGAGGAGACCGCCGTCTGCAACCTGGGCTCGGTCGTCCTCGACTCGCACCTCAAGGCTGACGGCAGCATCGATCACGCGATGCTCCGCGAGACCGTCACGGTCGCCGTCCGCGCCCTCGACAACGTCATCGACATCAACTTCTACCCGACCAAGGCCGCCGAGGTCTCCAACCTCCGCCATCGCCCGGTCGGCATGGGCGTGATGGGCCTCCAGGACTGCCTCTACCGCCGCGACATCTCCTTCGCCTCCGACGCCGCCGTCGAGTTCAACGACGAGATCATGGAAGCCGTCGCCTACTACGCCTACGACACCTCCGCCGACCTCGCCGCCGAACGCGGTACCTACAGCTCCTACAAGGGCTCCAAGTGGGACCGCGGCCTGCTCCCGCAGGACACCGTCGACCTCCTCGAGCAGGAACGCGGCGAGCCGATCGAGGTCAAGCGCGGCGGCCGCATGGACTGGGCTCCGGTCCGCGCCAAGATCGCCAAGCAGGGCATGCGCAACTCCAACGTCCTCGCCATCGCCCCGACCGCCACGATCTCCAACATCGTCGGGAGCTCCCCCTGCATCGAGCCGACCTACAAGAACCTCTTCGTGAAGAGCAACCTGTCCGGCGAGTTCACCGAGCTCAACGGCTACCTGGTGCGCGACCTCAAGAAGCTCGGTCTCTGGAACCAGGAGATGATGCAGCAGATCAAGTACTTCGACGGCGAGCTCAAGGACATCCCGGAGATCCCGCAGGCCATCAAGGACAAGTATCTGACCGCCTTCACGATCGAGAACAAGTGGCTCATCGACGCCGCCGCCCGCCGCCAGAAGTGGATCGACCAGGCGCAGTCGCTGAATCTCTTCCTCCCGACCCCGGACCTGAAGATGCTCTCGCACATGTACCAGTACGCCTGGCGCACCGGTCTCAAGACCACCTACTACCTCCGTACCCTCGGCGCCTCCAACATCGAGAAGGCCACGGTCGAGAAGGCCCCGAAGGCCGAGAAGAAGGAATACACCGAAGCCGAGAAGAACGCTTGCTCCATCGAGGCCATGCGCAACGGCGGCACCTGCGAAGCCTGCCAGTAAGGGCGGGGGCTCGCGTATAGAGTCTCGAGTATCGGTGGGTATGAAAGGGCGTCCGCAAGGACGCCCTTCTTGTTGGGGCAGGGACGCCACCGCGTGGCGTCCTATCTGCCCGTTCCGTCTTGATGCAAAGGGAGACCGGAAACCGGATAGGTTGCTGCGGTTCTGCTTCAGGTAGGGTCGGGACCGCGTCACGACATAGGCGCATCATGCCCTGCCCGCCAACCGCCATCCGCTAACCGCCACCCCCTGCTTCCTCCCATACTCTATACTCGATACTCCATCCTCCTGCCCTCTATCTTCTTTCCCATGTCCGACATCGCCACCTCCGCCGGCAAGGTCCGCGTGCTCACCCGGGAAGAATCTTTCGCCGAGCTTGCCCGCCGGATCAACGACCTGGCCGCGCGCGGGCCCGCCTCCGTCGGACTGAGCGGCGGTTCCACGCCCAAGGCTTTCTACGCCTGGGCCGTCCGCACCGGCGCCCTCACGTCAGAGGCCCTCGCCCGGATCGATTGGCACGTCAGCGACGAGCGTTGCGTCCCGCTCACGTCCGATGACTCCAACTTCGGCCATGCCGCCCGCGGCATGCTCGACGCCCTGGGTGTCCCCGCCGCCCGGCGCTTCCCCTGGCCGGTCGAGCTCGCGCCCGCCGCCGCCGCGGCCGCCTACGAGGCCGCTTGGGCGCGGCGCTCGCCGGCCAAGGCTTTCGACCTCTGCGTCCTCGGCCTCGGCGACGACAGCCACATCGCGTCCCTTTGGCCGCAGTGCCCGTTGATCGGCCAGCAGACCGGCCCCCGCTTCGTCGCCACCGAGTGGCCCGGGCGCGGCTGGCGCCTGACCATCACGGAAGCTGGCCTGGCGCAATGCGGCGCCATCGTGGTGCTCGTCGGCGGCGCCGGCAAGGCCGCCGCCCTCCGCGAGATCGCCTGCGGCGACTTCGCGCCCAAGGCCCACCCGGGGCAGGTGCTGCGAGAGCACGCGCCACGGGTGACTTGGCTCGCCGATCAAGAGGCCGCCGCCGGCCTCTGAGCCGGCTTACTGCGCCTTGGGCGTCGCTCCCTCGGTGGCGGCGTCCGCCTTCTTGCCGCCCTGCTTGCCTTCCGGCTTGGGCTTGGCCGTCTCCTCCGTGACCTGGCCTTTCATGCTCTCGATGGTCTTATGGCCGGCGACGTGCTGCATCATCGTCTGGGTGACGTAGCGGTTCTCGGGTTCGGCGCCGGGGTTCTCCATGACGAAGTACAGGCGGCGGATCTTCTCGTTGAGGATCAGCGGGGCGCGGAAGATCAGCTTCTGGGCGCCGTCGGGGTCGGTCACGCCGAGGAAGAAGTTCACGACCTCGCGCTTCGTCATGACGACGGGGCTGGGCGTGCGCTTCGCGGGCGGGGCGTTGAACGTCTTGCCGGCCATGCTGCACAGCAGGGGGCCCTTGGTGTAGTTGTAGACGTGGAAGCCTCCGAACGGGAAGTTCTCGACGTTGATGTTGAACGTCATCGCCTTGACCTTGTTGGTCGTGCCGTCGCCCGTGACCAGGATCACCAGGCTCTCCCGGTCGTCCGGCCCGAGGCTCAGGTTCACGAAGGGCAGCCATGTCTCGATCGGCTTGGCGCCCGGCTTGCCGCTCGGATCCGGGACATGGCCCTTGCGGACGATGGCCACGGCGGCGGGGCCTTCGTAGAGGATCGTGCCCCCGGGGTTCATGGCCGAAGGCCAGATAGGGATGACGCCGCTGTCGGCCTGCACGCCCAGCTCGAGGCTTTCGCCTTCGGCCAGGACCGGCTGCTCCCACCAGGTGATGGTCAGCGCGCAGGTGCGTTCCGACAGCCCGCGGGGACGGGCCTTGGTCGCCGGCTTGTCGGCGGCCTTCTTGCCGGCGTCGGGCTTTTCCGCCGGCTTCTTGGCCTCGGGTTCGGCGGCGGCCAAGCCGAGGGCGAGGGCGGAGAGCATGAGCCCCGCCAGGAGTTTCCTGAACTTCATGGATTAGATTTCGTTGGCGTTGAGCCAGCGGATGGAGGTCGCCTTGAAGCGGCGGCCGAGGAGGCGGTTGATGTTCCAGTTCTCCTTCTCGTAGGTCGTCGCGTTGCTCGGCAGCTTGAGCGTGCCGCCGTTGTAGACGCTCTCGTAAGGGTCGACCATGGGGATGACGTCGTACTGGTTGGCGTTGTTGACGCGGTAGGCCGACTTGCGGCGGGTGAGCTCATCGTAAGCCGCGCCGCGCGACGAGGGCAGCATGAGCTGGGTCGTGCGCTGGACGACCACTTCGATCCAGGCGCGGCCGATGGTGTTGCCCGCGTTGTCGAGGGCTTCGCCGTAGGCGCGCACGGTGAAGGTGTCGGAACGGGCGGTGAGGTTCGGGCCCACGGTGTTGAGCACGTCCATCTGCGTGACGAGCTGCGGGGCGCCGAGTCCGGCGACCACCTTCTTCTCGTCGTTGGTCACGCTCATCGAGGCGATGTTCGGGAAGCGCTTGGCGGTCGGGTTGGTGGTGCGCTTCAGGACGCCGTAGACGCCGGGACCGTCGGAGTTCTTGTCCGTGAAGTTCGGGGCATTGCGGCCGGTGTTGCCGTTCGGGTCGGTGAAGCTCGACGTGGTGTTCGGCGCGTCCGGAGCCTCGAAGGTGCCGTTGGGCAGGGCCCCGCCGGCGTCCTTGATGGCGTTGGCGTTGATCCCGGACTTGTCGATGGCCGCCTGCAGGGCGCCCTTGAGGCCATGCTCGGAGGCCAGGAGGCGGCGGTTGACGAAGTCGGCGAGCGACATGAACGGACCGCGGTCGCGGACTTCCTTCACCACTTCGGCGGCGAGCTTGTCGATCTCGGCGTCGCTCAGTTCGCGGTAATTGTTCCAGGCGCCCGTCGCGCCGGTGGTCGGCTTGAAGGAGCGGGCGAAGCGGGTCAGGACGGTACCGCTGACGGACGAGCCATCGGGCAGGGTCTGGCCGCGCATGCCGGCCAGCACGGCCTTCCAGGCCTGCTTGGACGTCGAGTTCACGTTGAAGCCGCCGTCATACAGCGCATTGCGCGACAGGTAGGTCGGGTGGGGGAACTCGTTGGCGCCGGGGAAGGTGCCGTCGGCCACCGCCGGCTTGGTGTCGGGCTGGAAGACGACGCGCTTGTTCGCCAGCGGGTTGTAACCCGCTTCGAGCGCGGCCTTGAAGTCGCGGAACGAGGTCACGTCGAAGCCGCTGTCATTGCCTGCGGCCTTCTTGAGGGCGGCGGCCTGCTCGGAGGCGACGTTGGTGTCGGTCGGCAGGTCGGGCCCCGAGGGGAAGGCGTTCTTGTCGCCGGGCAGCGAGTAGGAGTTCGCCTGCAGGTTCAGGCCGCTGAAGTAATACGCATCCCACAGCGCGAGGTTGGCCACGAACGCGTGGTCGGTGCGCACCTGGGCGTAGTTGCGGATGATGCGGGTGCCTTCGTGCAGGCCGACGTAGCCGTTCTCCGGGATCGCCTTGTCGTCGCCGGTCTCGAGCTTGGGGCCGGGCCAGTCGGTGACCTTGGTCAGGTCCATGATGCCCGGGTGGGCGTACGAAGCGCCGACGGTGAGGTCCGCGTCGGTGTTGACCTGGGCGTAGCCCGCGGAGCCGAGCTGCGCGAGGGACAGCAGCGGGCGACGGGGGATGGGGAACAGGATCGTGTCGGAACGCTGGTTGGTGGCGGGCTTCACGCTGTCGCCCCAGTAGGCGTTCACGTTGTTCGTGCTGAGGGCCATCTCCGGTTCGGCGTCGAGCTTGCGCTGCGAGAGCACCCAGCCGATCGGCGTGTGGGCCTTGCCGTCGTAACCGTAGAGGTGCGCCTGCTGCGGGCGCACGCTCAGGAAGAACGGCGACATCGGGGCGTTGTAGACTTCCGGCGGCGTCACCAGGTTGTTCAGCCAGCCGGTGTAGCTGCCGCCGACGGCGAACTTGAAGCTGCTGGCGGAAGCCGTCTCGGGGTACCAGACGTTCTTCGTCTGGCCGGTCATCTCGGCGGAGCGCAGCAGGAAATCCGTCATGAAGAACGGCTGCTTGGTGTCGCCGAGGTCGGCGCGCACGGTGCCCAGGATGCGACCGTTGAGGGTGCCGGCGCGTCCGGAGATGATTTCCGGGCGGCCGAACTCGGGGTCGGCGTCTTCGGGGCCGTAGGTCACCTGCTGGCCGATCACGTTGGGGTCGCCGCGCCAGTTGATGCCCGTGTGGGAAGCCGGATTGCGGCCGGTGGCGATGCGGTAGTCGGGCGTACGCGCCGTGCCGCCCGGCATCTGGGTGCGCCATTCTTCGTTGTACTGGATGATGTTGCTCCAATGGCCGTTGTCGTTGCCGTAGAGCGGCCAGCCGGAGGTGAGGGCCTGGAAGTTCATGATCAGCGACTCGTCGACCAGGTGCTGTCCCGGCGCCGTGCCGGAGCCTTCGTAGGAGTAGCCCGTGACGACCTTCGTGCTGGGATTATAGGTCGGATTGGGCGTGGCCGGGGAGCCGAACCAGCGGCGATCCTTGTTGAGCGCCTTGCCGTCGATGCTCGTGTTGTTGATCAGGTAGAAGTTCCAGTGCTGGTGGCCGCCGACGGCGGTGGTGCCGTTGCGCTTGCGCGGGAAGACGTAGCTCGGGCTGCCCGGGGTGCCTTCTTCGCCGACGACGCGGTCGTCGTAGTTCACCCAGCCGGAATTGCGCGCCACGATGCGCAGGCTCTTGCCGGCGTTGACGCCGGCGGCGTAGGTGAGGACGTTCTTGAGCTTCTTGGCGGTGCCGTCCCAGTCGATGCCGAAGGCGTCGCGCAGGCGGCGCGAGTTCAGCACGTCGTTCCAGAGGTTGAGCGCGTCCTGGTAGTTGGGCGTGCCCGCGACGGAGGCGCCGGCGACCGTGGTGCAATAGTTGCCGAAGAAGCCGTGGGCGGGCGCCTGGCCGGCGCCGGTCGGAGCGGGCAGGACGTACATCTTGCCGTCGCTGCGACGGTTGGGCATGAAGCCCCAGGTCCAGAGTCGTCCGTCCGGCGTGGTCGAACCGGGCGAGCCTTCTTCCATCTGGGTGGAGACGTCGGTGCCCGAGCGATAGCGCGCGTTGTAGAAGGGCGTCATCTTGTACACCGCGTTGCTGCCGAGGTCGTAGCCGAAGTCGTTCGTCGCGATGACGGTGTTGTTGGCGCGGTTGGACTGGTAGTCGCCGCCGAGGTACTTCGTGCTGATCGTCTTGATCTCGCCGGGTTCGAGGCGGAACTTGTTGCCGGGGCTGACGAGGCGGAACGAGAACGAGCGGTTCTCGTACGCTCCGTCGCCGAGGGCGACTTCCCCGAGCGTCAAGGTGCGCTGGACGGTCTGGCCTTTCCACAACGAGGTGGCGCTGAGGTCGACCGGCAGCGGTTCGCGCTGGGCGGTCGAGCGCGTCGGATCATAATACTGCCAGTGGGTGTCCGAGAAGGTCCAGTTCTCGAGCTGGATGTCGAAGATGTAGGGCAGGGAGTCGCCGTTGGTGACCATGGCGAGGCCCTCGAACTCGATGGCGACATCGTAAGGGTTGTGCACCATCACCACCGGGTCGACGGTCACGCCGAGCGTGCCGTTGGGGTCGCCGCTGGTGGCGTCGGTGAACACGCCCGAGAAGACCATCGAGAAGCGGACGATCGAGGGCGTGAGGCTCATCGAGGTCGGCCAGGTGCGCGTGGTCGTCTCGGGGGGAGTGTTGAAGTACGCGTCGCCGGTGGCGGGGCGGGGCGAGGCGATGCCCAGGCGGTCGAAGTTGGTGACCCAGTTGGCGCCGTTGGTCGCGGTGTTGATGAAGTTGTGGGCGAGGATGTTCGGGTAGCGCAGGCGCTGTTCGGCCTGGAAGCTCGGGGTGTCGCTCGGCGCGGAAAGGTTGTTGCGGTAGAAGTAACGGTCGAAGTTGAGCACGCCGGAGCCGGGCGTGGTGCTGCCGGCGTAGAAATTGTCGGGCCGGTCGGCCTTGTTCCACTGCGACCAGCCGGAGCCGCTCGCCTGGCGGCCGCGCTGGTAGGGCTCGTTGCGGTTGCCGCTGGCGTAGGTGAGCGGCTCGACGCCGCGGGCGACGACGGCCAGCGCGTCGGGGTTCGTCTTGCTGTAGGTCGCGACGGCCTGCTGGCCGCGCAGGGCGCCCGACGATTGGCCGGCCTGCTCGATCTCCCGCTTGTACATGCGGTAGTAGTTGCGGTAGAGGTCCCAGGTCGGACCGCGGATGATGCGGCCGGTCAGGTTCTCGGCATGGTTCTCGGCGAGTTCCGACCAAGGCATGACGTTGATGCGCTGCGTGAGGCCGTTGGTGGTGTTGTTGACCGGGAACGAACCGGTGCCCACGCGGTTCTCGGTCGCGTTGGGGCTTTTCTCCGTGTTGGCGAGGATGCGGGAGACGTTCTTGGTGTTCAGCGTGTAGGTGTCGAAGAACGCGGAACGCAGCGGGGCTTCGTAGACGAAGCCGAGTCGCTCGGGGGTCTCGCTGAAGGCGTTCGAAGCGGTGCCCGTGCCGCCGTTGCGGCCGAGGAGCTTCGCGTAGGAATTGCCGAGCAGGGTCTTCACGTAACGCGGCGCCCACTCGGAGGCGCGCGGGGAGGCGAGGAGGAGCTGGTTGTCCGTGCCGAGCTTGTCGACGAGGTTCGGGCGGTTGTAGTCGAGGTCCACGCCCATGCCGTTGGCGCCGATGCTGGCGGTCGTCAGCGCCGCGTTGGGCGCGCCGTGGAACATCGACTGCTTGCGGAGTCGGTAGTCGGTCGTGATGGTCGTGTCCTTCTGGCCGGGATAGAGCTCGATGCCGCGGTACATCGCGTACGGCAGCTCGAACGCGGTCGAGAGGTCGACCTTCGCGCCGCCGTTGTAGGTGTCGGTGAGCGTGGAGTACGAGACGGTGGTGATGTCGTGCCAGAGGGTCTTGGCGGCGAGGTTCATCGCGTCGCCGGCGGGGATCCCGCCTTGGTTGGCCGCCCAGGCGGACAGGCCGGAGACGCCGACCGCCTTGGCGAGCTGGAAGGCCTGCGGGTTGCCGGCCGCGGCGGTGAGGTCCTTCGCGCGCCAGACGTCGAAATTGAAGCCGGCCGGAAGCGCGCCCTTGGCGTTGACGCCTTCCTTGAGGGGGTCGCCCGCCGCGCCGAGCACGCCGAGCGAATTACGCTGGTTGGCCGAGCCGGCGAAACCCTTGTCCCAGTCTTCGGTGGAGAGCCACACGCCGCCGCCGGTCGAGGCGTAGAAGTCGGGGAGGTTGACCTTGGCCTTGACGCCTTCGTCGCCGATCCAGAACGCATAGCGGCCGTTGGCCCCGAGGGACTTGGCGTCGCTGAAGGTGGGCCCGGGCATCGGCTGCGGGCGCGCGTCGACCGCGCCGTAGTAATTGCGCTGGAAGCCGGTGGCGGTGTTCGGGATGTTGACGGAACCGAACGAGACGAGCGGGATGACCTTGGCGGGATCCGCGTCGATCGCGTTGCCCAGGTCGTCGATGAGCTTCTGGCCGTCCGAGGCGCTGGTCATGTTGGCCACGCGGCGTCCGCTGACGGTGGCGAAGTAGCTGGTATTCGGGACGTAGTTCGGCGTATCGCCCGAGAGTTCGGCCGCGGCGTTCGCGTCGAACGGCGAGGCGAGCCAACCGAGGAAGAGACGGGAGTCGGCCGGGTTCGAGACATCCCAGTCGCGCGTCAGGGAAGGGTCGACGCCGCCCGTGGCCCAGACGCCGGTGAGGAAGCGCTTCTGGTGGTGCAGCTTCTTGTTGGCCGGGGCGTTGTTGTTGGCTCGGTCCGAACGTCCGCGGACGGGGCCGATGGTGGTCGAAGAGTCGCTGCTGACGGCGACGTCGTTGTCGACATACATGTCCGCGCGCATGGTCACGCGCTGGTCCGGGCCGGCGAGCTGTTGCAGTTGGGCGACCGCGATGCGGGCCGAGGCTAAGGCGTTGAACCGGGCGCGAAGGTAGCCGGCGTGGCTCTGGGCCAGGCGGCTCTCGACCTGCAGGAACGAGGCGAGGACGATCACCATCAGCACCATCGCTGCCATGATGGTAAGCGACAGAACAAGGGAGAAACCTGAGCGTTTAAGTCTCATAGTAAATTGGGGTAAAATCACGGTAAACCCCCCTAGGGGAAAGTCAAAGGATTGGTTATCCCCATTTGTTCCAAAAGAATGAAGTTAATCATTTAAAATCATTTAAATGTGCTTAAAAGTCATAAAAGAGGCTTTTAAAGAGCGGGCTTGCGACTCTTTTGGCTTTGAAGAGGCTAGTGGGGTGCAAACCCTACTCCAAGGCGCCGGGATTTTCATTTGGCCGCTGGCCCTTTGCTCGCTGCTGGCCGTCTTCCTCATCGTGGAACGGGCCTTGGCCCTCCGGGTTTCCCGCGTGGTCCCGTCGTCGGTGCTTAAGTCCGTGTTGAACGGCGACCTCGACCAGATCGGCCCGGCCGACGGCGAGTCCGTCGCGGGCCGTCTGGTGCAACGCTGGAAGGACGGCGCTTCGGGCGAAGTGCTCAAGGCGTGGACGCGCAACGAGCTGATCTGCCTCCAACGTGGCCTGCATCTGCTCGACAGCATCGTCGCCGCGGCGCCTCTCCTCGGTCTGCTCGGCACCGTCACCGGCCTCGCGACGTTGTTCCCTGAACAAGGGCTGCCGGATGCGCAGACGCTCACCCGCGGCGTGGGCCTCGCGCTCAGCACGACGATGATCGGTCTCTGCATCGCCATCCCGGCGCTCATCGCCGCGAACTGGCTGGGCCGTCGCCTGGAGATCCTTTCTTCCCGCCTCGACGTGCTCGTCGAAGCGCTGGAAGCCCGCCGCCGATGAGCCTCGTCGTCACGCGCCGCCGCCGCGCCGACATCAACGTGGTGCCGCTCATCGACGTGATGGTGGTGCTGGTCTTCTTCCTGCTCATCAGCGGCCGCCTCGAGACGGCCCGCACGATGGCGATCGTCCCGCCCACGGCCTCCGCCGGCTCCGAGGGCACGCCCGCCACGACGCTCGTCGTGGGCGTGGACCGCGACGGCAAGCTCTACCTCGAAGGCAAGGCGATCGCCGCCGAGGCGCTGGCGAAGGCGCTCGTCGACCATGCGCTGAAGTCGCCGGGCGCCGAGGTGGTGATCGTCGCCGACGAACGTTCGCTCACGGGCGCCGCCGTCGGCGCGCTCGACGCCGTCGCCAAGGCCGGCCTGAAGCCGCGCCTGCAGACCCGCCAGCCCCGCTGATCCCTTTCCTTATGTCCAAGCGTCCTTCCGAAGCCCTCCGTCTGCTGGAGGCCTACACGCAAGCCCACGGCACGTCCGGCCACGAGGACGCCGTGCGCGCGATCTTCGTCCGCGAGCTCCGCGGTCGCACGCTGCAGGCCGACGGCCTCGGCGGCGTGCTCGCCTCTCCGGCCAAGGAAAAGAAAGGCCCGCGCGTGGCGCTCACGGCGCACATGGACGAGATCGGCTTCCTGGTGCAGGCGGTGACGCATGATGGCTTCCTACGCCTGACGCCGGTGGGCGGCTGGCCCGACGGCGTCCTCGCCGCCCAACGCCTCCGCGTCTGGTCGCGCGCCGCGCAGAAGGAATTCATCGGCGTCGTCGCCGCGCTCCCGCCCCATCAGGGCGGCGCCCAGGCGGCTTCGGCGGACAAGGTGCTGGTCGACATCGGCGCGCGCTCCGCGGACTCGGTCGCGCGTCTCGGCCTCCGTCCCGGCGATCCCGTCGTGCCGGAAGGTCCGTTCACGGCGCTCGCGGAGCCGGGTCTCTATTCGGCGAAGGCCTTCGACAACCGCGTCGGCATGGCCGCGCTCACGCTCGCGACGCATGAGCTCGACGCTTCCGCGACCCCGTGCGACCTGCTCGCGGTCGCGACGGTGCAGGAGGAGGTCGGTTGCCGCGGCGCGGTCGTGGCCGCGCGCCTCGCGAAACCGGACGTGGTCATCGTCCTCGAAGGCCCGCCGGCCGACGACCTGCCCGGCCTCGCCCCGCATGGCGAGTGTCAGGGCGCCCTCGGCGCCGGCGTGCAGGTGCGCGCCTACGATCCGACGGCCATCATGAATCCCCGTCTTGTCGACCTGACCCTGGAGGTCGCGGCGGCGAAGGGGATTCCTTGCCAGCTCGCGGTCCGTCGTACGGGCGGCACCGACGCGCGCTCCTTCCAGGCCCATGAGCTCGGCGTCCCGGTCATCGTGCTGGGCGTGCCCGCGCGCTATATCCACACGCACAACGCGGTCATCGACGTCGCCGACCTGCAGGCCTGCGTCGACCTTGCCGTCGCGCTCGTCCGCCGCCTCGACGCGAAGACGGTGGAGGGACTCACGCGGTATCTGTGAGCGTCGTCTCCTGCCGGCTGAAGGTGAAGGCCGTCCCTGGCGCCTCGCGTTCGGAGATCGTCGGACGCCTCGGCGAAGCCCTGAAGGTCCGCGTCGCCGCGCCGCCCGAAGGGGGCAAGGCCAACCGCGAGATCCTCGGACTGCTCGCCGAACGGCTCGGGCTGCCGGCCGCAGGCGTGACCCTGGTCTCCGGGGCGGCTTCGTCCGCGAAGGTCGTCGAACTCCGGGGCCTCACGGCCGCGCAGGCTTGGGCGCGTCTTCTGGCCTGAGTCCGCACAATCCGCTTGAGAGGGCGGGGGGCTCCGCTGACAGTAGGCCCATGTGCGCGGACAAGAAACCCGCCTCGGCTTCCGGCAAGGAAGGCTTCGAGGCCGAACTCAAGAAGCTCGAGCAGCTCGTCGAGTCCCTCGAGTCCGGCGACGTCTCGCTCGACGAACTCGTCGCGAAATACGAGGAAGGCATGCGCCTCCTGAAGTCCTGCCAGAAGTCGCTCGAAGCCGCGGAACTGCGCATCGAGCAGCTGGGCAAGCGCGGCGAAGATTCGCAGGGCTGATGTCGCTCCTCGCGTCCATCCGCGGGCCGGCCGACGTCAAGGCCCTCGCTCCCGAACAGCTGCCGCTGCTCGCGCAGGAGATCCGCGAACGACTCGTCGCCGTCACCGCCAAGAACGGCGGCCACATCGGTCCCAACCTCGGCGTGGTCGAACTCTCGATCGCGCTGCACCGCGTCTTCGGCACGCCGCAGGACAAGTTCGTCTTCGACGTGGCCCACCAGGGCTACGTCCATAAGCTCCTGACCGGCCGCAACGGTCCCGATTTCGACGGCATCCGCACGACGGGCGGGCTCAGCGGCTTCCTCAACCGCGAGGAGAGCCTGCACGACGTCTTCGGCGCGGGCCATGCCGGCACGGCGCTTTCCGCCGCCGTCGGCCTGGCCAACGCCCGCGACCGCCTCGCCGAGGATTCGCACGTGGTCGCCCTGATCGGCGACGCGGCCCTCACGTGCGGCGTCACGATGGAGGCGCTCAACAACGCCGCGAAATCGACCAAGCGGCTGGTCATCGTCCTCAACGACAACGAGTGGTCCATCGACCGCAACGTCGGCGCGGTCGCCGACATCCTGAGCCGCCTGATCGTCACGCGCCCGTACAACAATTCGCAGCAGGGCCTGAAGCGCTTCCTCGGCAAGAGCCGCCTCGGCACGAAGTTCCTGGACTTCGGCCGCAGCTTCAAGCGCCACGTGAAGAACTGGTATACGCACAGTTCCTCGCTCTTCGAGCAGTACGGCGTCCGCTACGTCGGCCCGATCGACGGGCATGACCTCGGAGCCCTCGAGCGTTACCTGAAGTTCTGCAAGGATTCGACCGGGCCGATCCTCCTCCACGTCCGCACGGAGAAAGGTCGCGGGCTCGGCGCCGCGCTGAAGAACCCGGAGAAATTCCACGGTACGGGCGCCTTCGATCCGGAGACGGGCGACTCGCTCGCTTCCGGCGCCCCCGGCGCTCCCAAGGCCTGGCAGGATGTCTTCGGCTCGCTCCTCGTGCGCGAAGCCAAGGCCGATGCCCGCGTCGTCGGCATCACCGCCGCGATGCCTTCCGGCACGGGCCTCAACCAGCTGAAGAAGGAGCTGCCCGGGCAGTATCACGACGTCGGCATCGCCGAGGAGCACGCCGCGCTCTTCGCCGCCGGCATCGCCGCGCGCGACCTCCGTCCGGTCTGCGCGATCTACTCCACCTTCATGCAGCGCGCCTACGACATGGTCATCCATGACGTGTGCCTGCAGCGTCTGCCGGTCACCTTCTGCATGGATCGCGCCGGCGTGTCGCCGAGCGACGGCCCCACGCACCATGGCCTCTTCGACATCGCCTACCTGCGCTGCGTGCCGAACGTCACGCTGATGCAGCCGAAGGACGAGGATGAGTTCTCGGACATGCTGCACACCGCGCTGAAGTCCGGCGCGCCGATGTTCATCCGCTACCCGCGCGGCGCCGCCGCCGGCAAGGCGATCAAGGCGCAGCCGTCGCTCCTCCCGCTCGGCCAGGCCGAGGTCCTGCGCGCCGGTGCCGACGTCCAGCTCTGGGCCCTCGGCACGATGGTCCCCGAAGCGCACGCGCTCGCCGACAAGTTGGCCGCCGAGACGGGCCTCTCCGTCGGCGTGGTCAATGCGCGCTTCGCCAAGCCGATCGACGCCACCTTGCTCGTCGAACAGGCCAGGTCGGCCAAGCTCATCGTCACCCTCGAAGACGGCGCCGTCACCGGCGGCTTCGGCACGGGCGCGCTCGAGACGCTCGCCGGACACGGCGTGCGCACGCCGATCGTCCGGCTCGGCTGGCCCGACCGCTTCGTCGGCCACGCCACCGACGTGAAGACGCTCCGCGCCGCCCACGGCCTTTCGCCCGACCAGATGCTGGCGACCGTGAAGGCGGCGTTGAAGTGAGCGTGGCAGGTAATCGCGGTTAGCGGTTGGCGGTTAGCGGTTGGAATGACTCACCTGAAGTCGTCGAACGGATGCGATGCTGGGCGGGCATTCCATGCAGACATGCCTGTTCTTCAGCGTTTTCTCCAACCGCCATCCGCCAACCGCTAGCCGCCGATACCTTGTTATGCTTCTCAGAACTCCCAGGAGAGCGCGAGGCGCGCTTCGTACGGGCTGTACTCGGAGACGTTCAGGCTGCCCTTGTTCGCCGGGGCGCCGGTGAGCTGGACCAGCACGGTGAAGGCGACGGAGAAGTCGTCCTTGCGATAGTTGATGGCCGGTCCGATCTGCACGCCGGATTCCTCGAAATCAGCCCCTTCGATCCATTCGGAGGCGGCGAACGCCTCGAGGCCGACGGCCCATTCCTTGGTCAGCTGGTAGGCGATGCCCTGGGTGACGAACAGTTCATAAGCATCTTCGCCGCCCTTGGTGTGGAGGAGCTCGACGCCGAGATTGGCGACGTAGATCCATGGGCTGTTGTCGCCGAAATTATGTTGGAGGATGTATTTGGCTTCGGCGGTCCAGCGGTCGCGGAGGTGCCCGTCATGCAGGCTGGCCTGCGAGTAGCCGCCTTCGAGGTAGAGCGCGCGGCCCCAGGCTTCCTTGTCCGGGTGGGCGAGCATCTTGATATATTCGAGGCTCACGCCGCGGAAGCGCAGGCCTTCGCGGTCAGCGGTGTCGAAGTAGGTCTGGTCGAACTCCAGCGCGAGCTGTTCGGTGGGCGAGATGCCGTACTCGATCTCGGTGCGCAGGTCGAAACCGCGGTAGCGCGCGTCATAGCCGGCGCCGAGGTCCTTGCCGAAGCGGCCGGTGATGAACTGCTCGAACTCGTATTTCCCGGGCTTAAGGGTCTCGGCGAGGTAGGAGTAGCCGAACGGATTCTCGCAACCGAAGGCGGTCGCGGCGGCGAACAGGGAAAGCAGGGCGGGCGTGGGGAGGCGCATGGGACTTTTCTTAGCCATGGCTCGGGGCTTTCAAGGTGAATCCGGTTCCGTCGGGCTCAGAACTCGATGCCGCAGCGGAGGCGGGCCTCGTAGGGGCTCTTTTCGCTGACGTTCAGGTCGCCCTTGTCGGCGGGCGAACCCAGGACCTGGCCGAGCACGGTGAACGTGGCGAAGAAGCCGTTCTCGCGCTGGTAGCGGACACAGGGGCCGGCGAGCACGGCGGCGTATTCGAAGTCGTTCAGCTCGGCCCACTCGGCTTCGGCGACGACCTCCACGCCGGCGATCCAATGCTTGTTCAGTTCCCAGGCGATGCCCTGGGTCAGCTTGAGCTTCACGGCGTCCGCGCCGGTCGCCGGCTTGCGTTCGACTTCGGCGATCAGGTTGGCGGCGTAGACGTTTTCCTGGGAGACGCCGAAGTTGTGCTGGAGCAGGTATTTCAGCTCGAGGCTGTATTCGTCGCGGAACGATCCGTCCTTGGAGCTCGTCTGGGAGTACCCGGGTTCGATGTAGATCGCCTGGCCCCAGGCGGCCGTGTCCGGATTGGCCAGCATGCGCATGTAGGCGACCTGGATGCCGTCGAAGCGCAGGCCTTCGCGGACGCTGTTGTCGAGGTAGCGGTTGTTGAAGTAGAACGAGAGCTGCTCGTTGGCGGAGAGGCCGATCTCGTATTCGGTCTTCAGGTCGAAGCCACGGTAGCGGGCGTCATAACCGGAGCCCATGTCGCGGCCGAAGCGGCCGGTGACCCACTGCACGATTTCCGTGCGGCCCGGCTTGATGGTTTCCGTGAGGTACGAGTATCCGAAGGGGTTGTCGCAGCCGAGGGCCGTCGCGGCGGAGGCGAGGGTGAGGGTGGTGAGGAGCGTTTTCATTGGGAGGAAGGAGGGTGTGATAATGAGACTCGCTCTCATCTGTCAAAGATGAAACTGAGTCTCATTCTCATCTCAATCGCATCTTTGTGATGAAAGGTTTGAGTTACCGAGGGAAATGGAGGATTTTATCCCTCCCCGATGCCGCTGCTAATTGTCATTCCTGTGCGCAATGAGGAGCGTCGGCTCGGTCCTGGTCTGGCCCGACTGGCCGAAAGCCTGCAGGCCAACCACTGCCCAGATGTGCTGATCGTGGTCTCGGACAACGGGTCGACGGACTGGACCCGGGCCGTCGCCATCGAGTCGGCGGCGAAGATTCCGTATCGGGTCGTCTATCACCGGGCCACCGATGGTGCCGACAAAGGGGTCGCGATCTTTTCCGCCTGGGAGTCCGCTCCCGATGGGTATGACGTCTTGGCCTATTGCGATGCCGACATGGCGACCGATCCCGAAGCGCTCGTGCGTGGTTATCGGCTGATCTCCGAAGGGAAGGCCGATCTCGTCGTCGGCTCCCGTTGGCATCGCGAATCGCAGGTCATCGGTCGCTCGTGGAAACGTTCGCTGCTCTCGGCGTCGTTATCGTTTTTCTGGCGGCTGCTCCCCGGTGCGCGTCTCACCGACCCGGGTTGCGGACTGAAGCTCGTGCGTCGGGCGACGTTCGCCCAGCTCAAGATGCCCGCCGCCGCGCGCGGCTTCTCTTTCGGCGCCGAAGCCTGCGTACGTCTCGCCCGTGCCGGCGCCAAACTCGTCGAGATTCCGGTCAAGTGGACCGACGACGACGCCGGCCGCATCCGTCTCGGCAAGGCCGCCCGTGATTATGCCCGAGCGTGGGGGAGGCTGGTTTGGAAGAATTGAGGGCTGAGTAGAGGGCTGAATGGAGGGCTGAGTAGAGGGCTGAATGGAGGGCAGAGTAGAGGGCTGAATCGATGACAGAGGACCTGCACCTGTACCTGAAAACCCGGACCAGATACCTGACGGCCGAGACCTGGTATCCGAAAGTGTTTCTGCCCCAGCCAACTATCCGGTCTCCGGTTTCCCTTTGAGCGCCGTCTCATGTCTTTGGTAGGGCTGGCCATCCTTGGCCGGCCGCGGCCGAGCAGGGATGCTCGGCCCTACCCAATCAGGAAACAAAAAAGGGCAGCACGTGGTGCTGCCCCTACCTTCTGGCTCGGATCAATTCAGCCCTCTACTCAGTCCTCAACGCTGCCTTCGATTCAGTCCTCTGTTGTCACCGCTGTCCTTTTCTCCGTTCCGGCCCCCTCGGCTTCTGGGCCTGGCGGTCATCGTAGAGGCGGAAATCGACCTGACGCTTGAAGCGGTCCACCCGGTCGACGGTCACGGTGATGACGCCGCCGGGCATGAATTTCCGGCCGGTGCGGCTGCCGACGAGCATGTTGCCGCGGTCGTTCAGGCGGTAGTAGTCGTCGGTGAGCGTCGACATGTGCACGAGGCCGTAGGCCTGCGAGGCGTTGAGCTCGACCATGAGGCCGTGCGGTTTCACGTCGGTGATCGTGGCCTCGAACGGACGCTTGTCCGGGCGGGCCGCCTCGCGCTCGAAGAGTTCGAGGAGCTTGATCTTCACCGAATCGCGTTCGGCTTCGGAGCTGTTGCGCTCGGTGATCGAGATGTGTTCGCAGGAGCGCGTCAGTTCGCCGAGGCTCGGCGAACGCAGCGGTTCCTTCGGCGCGGAACGTACGCCCTGCTTCTGGATGTAAGCGTCGAAGATGCGGTGCTCCAGGAGGTCGGAGTAGCGGCGGATCGGCGAGGTGAAGTGCGAGTAGTGCCGCTTCGCGAGGCCGAAGTGGCCGTCGGGCGAGGGGCGGTAGCAGGCCTGCTTGAGCGAGCGCAGCAGCTGGATACGGATGGTGTAGCCGTCTTCGCGGTCCTTGAGGCTGGCGAGCAGCTTGACCATCTCGGAGCGGTGCGTGAGGTCGCCGACCTTGAAGCCGTTGCCGGCGAGCTCCTCGCGGAGGGCGGCGAGCTTCTCGGGATCCGGGTCGTCGTGGACGCGGTTGACGTGCGGGATGGAGGCCTTGTCGAGGGCCGTCGCGACGCTCTCGTTGGCGAGGAGCATGAACTCCTCGATCAGCTGGTGGGACTCGTCGTGCTGCACGACCTCGGTGCGGTCGGCCCAGCCGTCCTGGTCGCAGTAGATCTTGATCTCCTTCATCTCCAGGTCGAGCGACCCGGCGCGGAAGCGTTCGGCGCGGAGCACCTTGGCGATGTTCCAGAGGTCGTCGACCATGCCTTGGATCAGGTCCAGTTCCGCGTCGGTGAGCTCGGCGAGCGGTCGGCCGGGCGAACCGGTCTGGTGCGGCGGCGGCGCGGGCAGGGCGCGGAGCTGCTCCTTGGTGAGGTGTTGCAGGAAGCCGTAGGCCTGCTTGTAGGTCAGGCGCTTGACGCTGCGGATGACGGAGTTCGCGAACTCGGTCTTCACCAGCTGCGCGTCGCGGGTGAATTCGCAGACGACGGTCTTCACCAGGCGGTCTTCGGCTTCGACGAGCGAGCACAGGCCGCTCGAGAGCGCGTGCGGGAGCATCGGGATGACCGTGCCGACGAGGTAGGTGGAGTTGCCGCGCTCACGCGCCTCGACATCGAGCGGCGAGCCGGGCTTCACGTAGGAGGAGACGTCGGCGATGTGGATGCCTACGCGCACGTTGCCGTTGGGCATCCGTTGCACGGACAGGGCGTCGTCGAAGTCCTTCGCGTCGTCCGGGTCGATGGTGATCGTCGGGATCGCGCGGAAGTCTTCGCGGCCGACGCAATCGGCCTTCGGCACCGTCTTGCCGAAGGAGTTCGCTTCTTCGGACACCGCGGGCGGGAATTCCGGCTTGAGGCCGTAGCGACGGAGGATGGCGAGGTATTCGGCCATCGGCGTATGCGTGACGCCGAGGACCTCGGTGACCGTGCCGGTCGGGCTGAGGTTACGGCGTTCCCAGGCGTCGAGGCGGACGACGACCTTGTCGCCGGGCTTCGGCGCGGGCGTGAGGCCGGCGCGGGCGGGGTCGCGGACGATGATCTCGCGCGAGATGCGGGGATCGTCGGGGACGACGAACCACTGCAGGCGGTTGTTGCCGATCGTGCCCGTGAGCTGCGTGAGGGCGCGTTTGACGACGCGGACCACGGTGCCCGTGCCCCAGTCGTCGCCGTTGCGGTCGCGGCGGTTGGCGTTGAGCTTCACCAGCACGCGGTCGCCATGGAGCGCCACGTGCGTGTCGTCGGCGTCGATGTGCAGCTGCTCGCGCGGCGGCGAGCCCGGGACGGCGTCGAAGACCACGCGGGCCGAGCCGCTGGGGCGGAAGAGGATCGTGCCTTCGAGCAGGTCGGCCTCGGGCTTGCGTTGCGCGGCGCCGGCGGCCGAACCGCCGAAGGGCAGGGCGAGCAGGTGGCCTTTGACGGTCACGACGGCGCCGGCCTTGATCAAGCGGGGGATGGTCTTGCTCAGGCGGCGCAGGTCTTCGCGCGTGCCGCCGAGGGCCTGCACGATGGCTTCGAGGCGCATCGGCTTGTAGCCGGGCCGGGCGAGGAACTTCAGCAGGACTTCTTCGGCGCTCATGCGCTTTCGTTCGCGCCTCCGAGCAGGCTGCCCAGGTAGGGCATGAGCTGCTTCTTGCGGCTGACGATGCCGGGGAGGTCGAAGATGTCCGGCGGCCGCTTCTGCGGGTAGGTGATGGCCTGCACGACCTCGGCGTCTCCGCGGATCAGGAAGAGCGAGCTCTGGGTGTCGATGTCGGTCACGAGGAGGCAGGAGAAGTTCAGGCCGTTCTCCATGCGGTATTTCTCGAGGGCCTCGAGGAGGGCGTCCTCGCACTTCCAGAAGTTGGTGAAGCCGAGTTCCTCGACCTGCGAGACGGAGAAGCGGCGTTCGCCTTCCTTGTAGAGCTTGCAGTCCGCGCGCACGGCGGCGGCGGGGGTGAGCGAGGACAGGACCGAGCCGGCGTTGAAGATCATGTCGGCCAGCGAACGCGGGTCGGCGTCGGCCAGGCGGGCCAGCCACTGCAGCAGGTCGGCGTCGAGCGGCGTGGTGGTCGGGCTCTGGAGCAGCAGGGTGTCCGAGATGATGCCGCACATCATCAGGCCGGCGATCTGCGGCGAGGGCTTCAGGTCGGCGGTGCGGAACATGTCCG
>Ga0222712_10002620_pt1 | contig 20356 bp, 13 predicted proteins | sample C33_657DmetaG_FD_165043 | JGI IMG/M metagenome (GOLD analysis project Ga0222712, IMG submission 165043) | Estuarine water microbial communities from San Francisco Bay, California, United States - C33_657D | ecosystem: Environmental > Aquatic > Marine > Unclassified | place: USA: California... | reverse complement strand
TTGTTCCAGCGCCAGGAGACGGACCGCAGGCCGTTGCTGTTTATACCACATCAGACAGGGTGGTTTTCTTTAACTGCCGCATGAACAGCGGACAGGATACATACTATGGTGGAAACAACAGGGGTACGCGTGTTTATATGAAGAATAGTTATGTTGATGGAAATACTGACTTCCTTTTTGGATCATCCACCATCATATTCGATACCTGTGTTATTTATCCACGTACAAGATTAGATAATGGAACAGTCGGTTTCGTGACTGCAGCCAATACAAAAACAGAATCGGCGTATGGATATGTGTTTCGCGATTGTAAGATCACCAAGAACCGCGGCACAACCTTGTATACACTGGGCCGCCCCTGGCAGAATGACGCCGCTACCGCAGACAATATCAAGTCGTATAACAAAACGGTATTTCTCAATTCATTCATGGGGTCTTCCATAAAACCAGAAGGTTGGAGTACATGGGATGCTGGCACAAATACGTCTTTCATAACGTATGCAGAGTACAACACAAAAAACTTTGATGGCACATTAAAAAATGTAAGCGGCAGGGTAAGCTGGAGTAAACAATTAACTGCAGCCGAAGCAACAAAGTATTATAACAATGATACTGTCTTTATAAATGCAAACAGACCCGCTATGGCGGCATGGAACCCATACGGCACCTGGCCTGAGTTAAATACAAAGTTTGTGCCGGAATTATCTGCATCAAACGTTCTGGCACGCAGGCCCACCCCGACCTCTACAACATCAAATATTACCTGGAACATTAGTTGGCCCATGGCCGGTATTCGGTGTGATTTGTACAGAAGCTCGGACAGGCAGAACTTTAGTTTAATCAATACCCAATACAGCAGCGAAGATTCTGCCGCCAATTTCAGTTATACAGACAATGCACCCTCAGCAGGCAATACCTATTATTATCTTGTGCGCATGTCGAAAACCGGCTTCAGCTCAACAACATCGGATACTGCATCACTCTCAAGCAAACCGTTGATTACGGTAACGGCAGCACTCTCTGATTTTTTACAAGGAATCGGCACGCCTTCATCAACACAGAGTTATGTGGTTTCTGGTTTGAATATACTTGACAGCATTAAAATTCTACCACCAGCCAATTACGAACTATCTGCAAACGGTGGCACAACCTGGTTTAACAATACAACCCCATTGGGTTTAAAACCAACAAATGGAATTGTTGCCAATACAACCATAACATTGCGTTTGAACGGAACGGCTGTTGGAACATTCAACAATAACATTATTCATAGTGCTACACTGGCAGATACAGCAAGAACTCCTTTGCGGGGAACCATTCAGGCACAGCCAGTACAGCCTTCTGGGGTGTTGCAACATTGGCCGTTTACACAGAACAACCAGGACAGTGCAGCTATCCGCTCGGTCGGTGTTGTTGCAAGTGCGCCAACATTCAGGAAGTTTGCAGTAGCCGATTCTTTGTTAGACCCCTATTCACCCACACGTGGACAAGTGTTTGCCGCCACACCAAAAGGATTGTGGACAACAGCAGAAGGCGGACCTGGTGGTAATTTAAATCGAACCAACTACGAACAGTTTACCATTACTGCGGCCGCTGGTTATTCTATCCGTTTTGACAGCTTAATATTCAACGCGGCTTTTTATGCATCGGCCAGTAATATTAAACTTGCTGTAGTGTATTCACGAAGTGGATTTACAGCCGACTCAACCGAGGTGATTGGTTATGAATTTGCAACACAAAAACCATTGACACAGGATAACAACAACCCTTCTGCACTGTATCGTCTCCCTTTAAATGGTTCTGCCGGGGTTGGCTTGTCTGAAGGACAAACAATTTCCATCCGACTCTATTTTACCTGTGGCAGTACAAGCCCTGGACGTTTTGCACAATTGAAAAATGTAATTGCAAAAGGGAAAGCCACACAGAATGTAGCTACCTTTGTGCGTGATAGTTTTGTACCAGCTGGGTTCTCGGTGTATCCGAACCCCTTAGTAAATAAATTCTACATTAAACACCCCCCGAGCAATTCAAAAACCAACATTTCAATGTATTCAATGCTTGGTGTTAAAGTTGGCGAATGGAAAGCAAAGCCCAATTCCGTGCTCAGTGCTGTGGATGTAGGGCCCCTACCCCCGGGTCAGTATTTTATTCATTACCAATCAGGCAAACAAACGGTTGTTTTAAAATGTGCGGTAGCAGATTAGTGATGCTATCCAATGTTTGTATATGAAGGGCGGACGCATGATAAAAGGAAGAAATTAACGGTAACCGCGGCGTTTTCCACAATTTGTTAATAACCATTTTTACCCTATTTTTGCCAACTCTTATAATAATATATACAGTATGTCAATTATTCAGAAAATCAGGGACAAGGCAGCAGTGTTGCTTACCACAATGATCGCGATCAGCTTGATCGGTTTTTTGGTTCAGGATGCTTTTGTTGGAAAGGGCGGAAGCATGTTTGACGGACAGGCCACCACAGCAGGATCCATCAATGGAAAAGACATTGAATTGGTTGATTTCAGCAAGAAGGTGAATATGGTGGAGCAAAATTACCGTTCTCAGGGCATGCAAACCAATGAAATGATGACCCAAACAATTGTTGAAAATGTTTGGAACTCATATGTGCAGGAAGAAATGATCAAAGGAGAAGCAGCCAAACTCGGATTGGCCGTTACGCCCAAAGAGCTCGGGGCTGTATTGTTTTCTGATGATGCCCCACAGGAGTTCAAGCAAATGTTTGCTGATAAAACCACCGGAGCATATGATGTGAATGCAGCGAGAAACTGGTTCACCAATGTTAAAAAAAGTTCAAAACCCGAAGATGCTTTGAATATAGAAGAGCAACTGATCAAACCCATTGGCATCAACCTGCTTTCGCAGAAATATACCTCTCTGATTACACAGGGCTCTTATGTTCCCAAGTGGATGCTTGAGAAGATGGCTGCAGACAATGTTTCTTTCGCTTCAATATCATTTGTAAGTGTGCCCTATACCACGATCGCAGACAGCACCATTAAAGTAAGCGACAGCGAAATCAGTGATTATGTGTCAAAGCACAAGGATGAATTCAAACAGGAGCATGTAAAAAGCATCGCATATGTTTCATTCAGCGCAAACCCAACACCACAGGACTCTTCACGGGTTTACAATCAGCTCAATGAGCTGAAAGCCGCATTCTATGCAGCTCCTGATGCAAAAAGCTTTGTTACAAGAAACAATACTTCACTTCCCTTTTTTGATGGATTTGCCTTGAAATCCAAGCTGCAGATGAGCGCCAAGGATACCATCATATCATTGGCTGTTGGTGCTGTGGCTGGCCCATACCTCGACGGCGGAAGCTATGTGATCGCGAAAAAAATACAAACAAAATCATTGCCCGATTCTGTAAAGTGCAGGCATATCCTTATAGGAATTGTTGATCCTCAAACCGGTCAGCAAAGGCGCAGCGACAGCGCAGCCAAAAAGAGCATTGACAGCATTTATGCGGTAATCAAATCTGGCGGTAATTTTGGTGCTTTGGCGGCAGCCCTCAGTGATGACCAGGGAAGCAAGGCCAAAGGTGGTGAGTATGATTTCTCTTCTGTAGACATGAACCTGGCAAAGGAATTTGCAGACTTCATCTTCAATAAACCCAAAGGAAGCATGGAAGTGGTGAAAACCGAATTCGGCTATCACATTATTGAAGTGTTGAACCAGAAAAACTTCGAAGAGGCCTACAAGGTTGCTTATCTCGCCAAACCCATTGTTGCCAGCGAAGAAACAGACGCATCAGCATCTTCCGCTGCAACTCAGTTTGTAGGAAGCAGCAGGGATAAAAAATCTTTTGATGAAACCGTTGCCAAGATGAAGATCAACAAGCTGACAGCGGAGAACATCAAGGAGCTTGATTACAGCGCTGGTCCACTTTCTTCAAGGGCCATTGTAAAATGGATATTTGAAAACAAACCAGGAACTGTTTCAGAACCATTCGACCTGAAAGACCAATATGTGGTTGCCATGGTTACCAATGAGATCGAGGAGGGTGTTCAGCCGGCTTCAGTTGCCAGGGTATTGGTGGAACCAACCCTCAGGAACAAGAAAAAAGCAGAAATGGTGGCCCAAAAGGCGGGATCCGAGAAAAACCTGGACAAATTGGCGGCATTGCTTGGTGGAACTACCGGCAAAACAGACACGGTCAGGTTCGCGGATCCCTTTGTTCCCAACCTTGGTTCAGAAACAAAAGTAATTGGTGCAGCGTTTTATAAAAAGAACTTGTCTAATACATCAGACGTGATTGACGGCCAAAATGGTGTATACTATATTAAAGTGAACCAGGTTGGTGCCCTTCCTTCATCAGCAATTGATTTTGTTGGTCAAAAGAAGGCGCTTGAGTCACAAATGAAACAATTCGCAGGATACAGCACAATGGAGTCTTTGAAAAAATCAATGAAAATCGTTGATAAAAGAAGGGACGCCGGATACTGATGATATACTGCTCATGAGAAAACAAACGAACAGCCACCCCCGAGGGTGGCTGTTGCATTTTTGGTAACTTTGTATCATGGAAGAAATCAGGAACAAGGTGGCAGAAAGCGGGTTGATCACCATCGACCTTGAAAAATATTACCCGGCCACAGCGCCAATGCCTTTTGACTTGAAAAATTTCCTTTTCATGGAAATGCTGCTCAAGGAGAAAGATTTCAGGGAGGCTCTTGACCAACACGATTGGAGCCAATATGATAACAGAGATGTAGCCGTGTATTGTTCAACCGATGCCATTGTTCCCATGTGGGCCTATATGCTGGTTGCATCAAAGCTTTCGGGCATCGCAAGATCGATCATCTCTGGAACTCCGGAGGAGGCCTTTAAACAAATTTTTATCGAAAACATCAGAGGGGTCGATGCCGCAGCATTTGAAGGAAAGCGAGTGGTAGTAAAAGGGTGTGGAGACAAGCCCGTTCCAGAGTATGCCTATACAGCAATATCTGTCTTGCTCCTGCCTATGGTCAAATCGCTGATGTATGGTGAGCCATGCAGCACAGTACCGGTCTTTAAAAGAAAATAAAAGGTTTAAAACCCTTTCAACGAAGATTTGTATTCAACCCTCGCTCTTTCAAGATCTTCGGGTGTATCAATGCCAATACTGCTTGTTTTTGTTTCCACCATCCTGATGGCAACCCCGTTTTCAAGATACCTCAACTGCTCAAGCATTTCGCTTTGTTCCAGTGCGCCCATGGGCCACTGTGTAAAGCTTAGCAGGGTCTCTTTTCTGTACGCATATACGCCAACGTGTTTAAAATATGGCAGATCTGCACTGCGGTTGCGTTTGAAAGGAATGGGCGAACGGCTGAAATAAAGCGCATCGTTGTATCTGTTACAAACCACCTTCACCTGGTTCGGGTTTTCTGGTTCATCCCCCTCCCCAAACCTTTTCATGACGGAGGCAACGGATACACCAGGATCCTTGAAACAATTCAGCAGGTCCTGGAGTGGTTCTCTTTCTACAAAAGGTTCATCTCCCTGGATATTTACGACCACATCTACATCCATTGATTCAATTGCTTCTGCAATCCTGTCGCTACCGCTCTGGTGATCTTTGGTGCTTTTTTTCACAATCCCACCAATAGAGAGAATCTCGTTCATGATTTCATCGCTGTCGGTTACAACCAATACCTCGTCAAAAAGATGCATGGCAACAGCATTTTCATAGACCATCCTGATGATGGTTTTTTCACCAATCCGCTGCATCAGTTTTCCCGGAAAACGACTGGCAGCAAAGCGCGCAGGAATGACAGCAATATTTTTCAAGCTATTTTAATTTTTGAAATGGTCTTTTCAGCAGCCTGACAAAATCCTCATCCTTTTCGTTTGAATAATATTGATCAAGGCCATAACGGATCTTGGAAGGATCAAGTTTCATGAAGGTACCCAACAGTCTGTCCCAGATCGAAAAAACCGCACCATAGTTGCTGTCGGTATAGGGTTGTTTCCAGTGGTGGTGCACCTTGTGCATGTTGGGAGAAACCAAGAACCAGCTCAATGTCTTGTCAAGCCACTTCGGCAGGCTGATGTTGGCGTGGGTGAATCCCGTAATGAAAACAAGGGCTGTCTGGTATAACAATACAGCAAACATGGGCGCCCCCGCCACAAAGATCCCGATATAGAAAAAGACACCGCGCCAAACTGATTCCAGAGGGTGATGGCGAAGACCAGTGGTTACGTCCACGTTGTTGTCTGCATGGTGGATGATGTGAAAGCGCCAGAACAGCGGCACCTGGTGTTCTACAAAATGACAAAGCCATCCAGCAAAAAAATCCAGGACCAGGCATGTGATGATGATCAGCGCCAAAGGGCTGAGGGTAAACCAATGCACCAATCCGAATTGGTGCTCGTTCGTCCATCCGGCGATGAAGACAATGCCTCCTGCAAGCAGGGTGTGAATGATGAAGTGAATGGCTGTGAAAGCGATGTTGGTGGCAGCATGCCGTCCCTTGCTTTTTTTGTAATCGGTTTGAAGCAAGGGTATGGCATTTTCAATGATCCACAAAAAGACCATGCCGGCTATAAAAAAACCCGCTCTTTCGAGGGGTCTTTTTTCAAGATCGCTGAAATAGGAGATCAACGCATCCATATCAATTGTTTTTTAGTTAGACATCAGGGGCATCGCAAGCATCAGCAAATCCTCGTTTTCCTCTTGTTCTACAGGTTTGATCAAGCCGGCTTTTGTTGGCGTTGACAGTTCCATGCGAACCTCTTCACTGTCGGTGCTTCCAAGCATTTCAATCAGGAATCGGGCATTGAAGGAAATGGTGATGTCTTCCCCGTCGTATTGGCAAGACATTCTTTCGTTTCCTTCGAAGCTGAAGTCAACATCTTGGGCAAGCAACTGAAGTTCGCTACCAGAAATACTCAAGGTTACCAGGTTGGTGCTTTTGTTGCTGAATATGCTTACGCGGCGAAGGGCAGACTGAAAATCCTGGCGAGAAATCGTCATTCTGTAAGGATTGTCTGCAGGAATCACCACTTTGTAATCGGGAAAACGGGCGTCCAACAGGCGGCAAGAAAGCTCAACAGTACCGTGTGTAACAAACAGGTGGTTGTTGTTGTATGATACGGAGATCTCATCATCGTTGTCGGGCAATGAGCTCTTCAAAAGATTCAAAGGTTTTTTAGGAACGATGAAATTGTCTGTTCTTGGACACTGTACGTCTTTTAGTTTGTAGCGCACCAACCTGTGTGCATCTGTAGCAACGGCGGTGATACCATTTTTTTCCAGCTCAAAAAATACACCGGTCATGGCTGGACGAAGATCATCGTTGCTGACCGCAAAAATTGATTTGTTGATGGCCGTCAACAACGCGTGGCTGGTCATGGTAAATGCAGAGGTTTCGTCTGCAGGAGGTTCTTTTGGAAAATTGTCCGGGTTCTCTCCCATGACTTTGTATTTACCGTTGTCGCTTGTGATTTCGATACCAAAATTTTTGTCGATATCAAACGTCAGCGGCTGGTTCGGAAGGTTCTTCAGAGAATCCATCAGGATCTTTGCAGGAATACAAACGCGGCCACTGTCCTTGGCTTCAATATCAAGGTGGATTTTCATCACGGTTTCCAGGTCGGTAGCAACAACTGTCAGCTTGTTGGTTTCAATCTCAAAAAGGAAATCTTCCAGGATCGGCAAAACATTGTTTGAACCGATAACACCATTGATCTGCTGAAGCTGTTTGAGAAGGGCCGATGAGGAGACGATAAATTTCATATGCTGTCCTTGTTTGTATCAGGCAAATATAGTCGCAACTGGCATATAAAATAGGCAAAATTTTTTGACATTTTTGGAAAAAAACAACCAATTATGTTGAAAACCACCCCGCTGACGCTGGTTAATGATTAATTTGCCAACAATGGAGGAATATGGTTTTAAGAGAAAGGTGTTGACGCTAGAACAGGCCTATGTAAAGATTCGCCATTTTTGTGCCTTTCAGGAAAGATCACACCAGGAGGTCAAGATGAAACTTTCCGGCTATGGCATTGCCTGGGCTGATGCCAATCTGCTTTTGTCCAAGCTGATCGAGGAGAATTTTTTGAACGAGGAGAGGTTTGCGGCGGCTTTTGTGGGTGGAAAATTCAGGATCAAGCAATGGGGCCGAAAAAAAATAGAAATGGAGCTCAAAAAAAGACAGGTTTCTTCCTACAGCATCAGCAAAGCCCTGAGGGAAGAAATCGATCTGCAAGCCTATGAAAAAACATTGATGAAGCTGATTGAAAAAAAGTGGACATCTTTGAAGGGCCCGGGAAATACGGTATTTGTCAAGCAATCCAAGACCCGGCAATACTTGTTGTTGCGGGGTTTTGAAAACGATATTGTTTCAAAAAAACTCAAACTGTTTTTGGATGGACAAGCTGATCATCACAACGATACAAACTGATTTACACTGGGAAAACAAGACTGCCAACCTGGACATGTTGCGTACCAAAATCATGGGCATCAAGGAAAAGACCAACATCGTGGTTTTGCCAGAAATGTTTTCCACCGGGTTCACCATGAAGCCAGAGCTGTTGGCGGAAAAAATGGACGGGGAAACCATTGCCTGGATGAGGAATATCGCCCGCGAAAAAGGGATTATCCTTGCAGGAAGCCTTAGCATTGAAGAAGAGGGAGAATATTACAACAGGTTCATTTGGATGCTGCCCAACGGACAGCATGGGCATTATGACAAGCGACATTGTTTTTCCCTGGGCGGCGAAGACGAGCATTATGCGCCAGGCAACAAAAGGACCATCGCATCGGTTGGGGGTTGGAAGATCAACCTGCAAATCTGTTATGACCTCCGCTTTCCGGTATGGGCCAGGCAACAAACAAACGCAGATCCTGAAAAAGAACCTGCTCCCGAATACGATGTGCTGATCAATGTGGCGAACTGGCCGGAGCGAAGAAGCCATCACTGGAAAACACTGCTACAGGCCCGGGCCATAGAAAACCAGTGTTTTGTAGTTGGCGTTAACCGGGTTGGCAATGATGGCAGTGGACTTTACCATAGCGGAGACAGCATGGTCATCGACCCATTGGGGCAGATCCTCTATCACCAATCCCAAGAGGAGGATATTCATACCACCATATTGGAAAAAAGCCAATTGGATGAAGTGCGCACCAGGCTTCCGTTTTGGAAGGATGGCGATCATTTTTTACTGGTATAAGGATAGTGCTTAGGAAAATTGCATATTAATATTTGGTCATTTTATTCTGCCATGTTTAAGAATAAATTTTTTTTAGTAATTTCCAATATCCAAATATCCTTACATGCGGCTGACCACCTGCTTTATTTTGCTGTTGCAAGCATTTTTTTGTTTAGCCCAACCCCCATCTGATTATAAGTTTCAAAGCATCAGCATAGCCCAAGGGCTTTCCCAAAGTTCTGCCTACTCGGTCATTCAAGATCATTTGGGTTATATCTGGGCTGGAACACAGGGGGGAATGAACCGTTATGATGGCTATGGTGTTAAAAAATTCGAACCGATAGCCTCTGACAGTTTATCTATTGGAATTGGATGGAGAACAGCTGTGATGGAAGATGAAAAAGGGAATATATGGACGGGATCTAACTTGGGAACCATATCCATGTATGACCGAAGGAGGGATCGGTGGATCAATTATAATCCAGCCTTTTCTGATGCATATAGAAAAAGATTTCCCAATTATCAATCAACCAATCTAGGGATAGTTGTTGAACTGAACCTGGATACACTGCGTCAAAAATTATATATAACTACATTTCTAACAGGCTTGTATATCTTAGACCTCAAAACTGGCAAGTTTAGCCAACATTGGTTTCCAGAGGCAATAGACAGAAACGGAAGATGGAAGGATAATACGTTTATATCCGCACTAGCAGTTGGGAAGGACAATCTGCTGATCAGTTCTGGAAATGGATTGGTATTGTTTGATAAAAATTCAGAGCTATTCACCAAGAGGATTTTTAAGAGCGATGATCAGGATAAGCAGATGTTTTTTTTCCAATCAATTAAGTTAAATGAGAAAGAATGCATTTTAGCTTCCGACAGAGGGCTTGTTAAATACAATTTTGTATCCGGAGATACTACAATGTATATACACGACAAAAAAAATCCGCATTCAATATCGGCGGGTCAGGTAAGGTCGGTTTGTTTGAGCAGAGATAAGAAAACACTATGGGCAGGAATTGATGGATTGGGAATTGAGATATTGGATTTTAAGACAGGCAAGTTTACCCATCTGAATGCAAAAACAGCACCCAATAGTGGGGTTTCAGGCGATACGTATTTTAACATCATTGAAGACAAAGAAGGAAATTTTTGGGTGGGATCATCTGGAACGGGTATACTGAAGTATGATCCCTCCATGAAAAAAATGAATTTTCTACTCAAAAACGAACCATCCGAAATGCCGTTGGGCTTTTCAACCGTATGGGGTACATTTATTGATAACGAAGATAATTTGTGGGTTGGCAGTTCAGATGCGGGCGGTGGCATAACAATGGTGGATAGAAAAAATAAAAAATCCATTCGGTATCTCAACGATCCCCAATCACTTGAATCAAGACGATGGGTTTTTGGTCAAGACAATACTGGTGCGATGTATGTAATGGGAACATCTAAGGCAGGAAGAATGCTTTATAAAAAAGCCAAAGGAGAAAAAAAATTCTCACAATTGCTTAATTTGACAAAACAATATCTTGAAGGAAAACTTCCCGCTGCTGTAAACCAGTCATTTTTTTATTTAACGCAATCCGGCGACTTGATAACTGGCGGAGATACAGCTGTTTTGATTTCAGACAGAATGGGAAAGCTTCAGATGAACGCGTATGCACCATTGATAAAAATAAACGATAGAATCAAGTATATTTTCAACAAAGGCAAAGACAAAACATATATACTTACCAACAAACATTTCTGGAAATGGAATGAGTCTACAGGAACAATAACCAACCTTATTCCCTGGACAACACTTGATCCCGTGGGATTGTTGCTCATGGGTTATGCGGAAATCGAGGAAGAAAAAACAATATATTTACCATCATTTGGATATGGATTGGTTACCATTGATCTTAAGACTAAAAAGCTAACAATACTGAACCAAAAAAATGGTATCCCCAGTCAGTATCTTTATGATGTTTCAATTGACAGGAAAGGAATGGTATGGGCCTCAAGTAATTTTGGAATCATACGGTATGATCCCCAAAGAAAAAAATTTAAAGGATTCTTTAAAAATGATGGCGCTCAGGATTATGAATACAATGCACTGAGTTTTTCCAAAAGCAAGAAAGGGGAAATTGCTTTTGGTGGTTTATATGGTGCAAATTATTTTTTCCCAGAAAACATAAAAGACAATACCACTCCCCCTAGTGTGATTATTCAATCAATTACCAAGATGGGAAAATTGTTGAATATTGAAGACAATGCTTATGATAAAGAGATACAGATAAAATACAATGAAAACCAGTTGGGACTGGAATTCATTGCCTTTAACTATAAAAGCCCCGAGTTTAACCAGTACGCTTATATGATGGAGGGCTATGACCGGGATTGGAACTACTCCGGAGGTCGCCATTTTGCAACCTATACCAATCTTCCATCAGGAAAATACAAATTTCGGGTAAAGGCAAGCAACAATGATGGAGTTTGGAACGAAGAAGGGGCAACGCTGATGATCAGGGTTCATCCAGCTCCTTGGTTTTCGTGGTGGGCGTTTTTGATTTATGTTTCAATACTTGGTTTCTCTGTAAGGTTATTTGTAAAATACAGAGAGAACATGCAGAAGAGCAAAATGGATAACGAGAGGAAAAACTCTGAACTTCAAGCGGCAAAGGATTTTCAACAAAGCATGCTCCCAAAAGTTTTGCCATCGAGAAATGACCTTGATATATCTACTTTCCTGAGGTCTTCTACAGAAATAGGAGGTGATTATTATGACTTTTTTGAACAGCAAAATGGTGATCTATATGTTGTTTGTGGTGACGCTACTGGCCATGGTATTATATCTGGTATGATGGTTTCTATCGCAAAAGCTGGGCTTAACGGAATAAGTGCGCTTTCTCCCAGCGAAATTTTAAAACAGTTGAACAAGGTTATCAAAAAAGTTGACCTTGGAACAATGCGCATGAGTCTCAATATTATTCGCATAAAACAAGTAGCTGTTGAGATGAGCTCTGCCGCAATGCCGCCCATTTATCATTATGTATCAGCTACGGGCAAGACCGAAGAGATACAAATGAGTGGATTACCACTTGGGGGACTAAAAAGGGAGTTGTTTGAAACGGAGGAAAGGGATTTTGCTCCGGGGGATGCATTTGTAATGTTATCAGATGGTTTACCCGAAGCACCTAACGCTAGTTCAGAATTATTTGATTACAAACGGGTTCAGGAAATAATTGAAAAAAATGGATCCAAAGATGCTGAATCAATTAAAAATGAATTGGTTGCTGCTGTTGATTTGTGGTTATCTGGAGAAAACAATCCTGATGACATTACAATTATCGTAATCAAGAAAAAATAAATCAATAAGATGAAAAAGGCGCATATCATACTGTTGATCATTTCTATTTGTTGTCGAAATGTTGCTATCGCACAAATCAACCCAATGGAAACGGGAAATTATTTTATAAAAAACTATTCCCGAGATTTTTTAAATGGTAGGGGAGTCAACTGGACTGTTGCCCAAGACACCAATGGTATTGTGCTGGTAGGCAATCACTTGAATGGAATTGCATTATATGATGGAAAGCGTGTCAAAAAAATTAATCTAAAGGGTTTACCATACGGAGAAGAGGGCAGAAAAATCCGGACGGATTCAAAAGGAAATATTTATTTGGCTTCAAACTTTAATTTTGGATATCTAAAGAAAAATTACGCAGATCAATATGAGTATGTTTCTTTGTCTAATTCATTGGCAGAAAAAGATAAGGTTTCCAGTCGTGTTTGGAGTTCTGCCATTCTAAAAGACACTATTTTTTTTCAAACAGATAGTGCTGTTTACAAATACCACGATAATAAACTTCTCAAAGCATGGCATTTTAGCCCTAGTATTCACATCATGCATAAGGTTAGAAACAGGGTTTTTGTCCGTCAATGGGGGGTCGGCTTGCTTGAATTGATTGGCAATGAGTTTAGGTTTATAAATGGTTCGGCCTTGTGGGCAAACAACAGGGTAGAGTCTATGTATCAACTGGATAACGGAAATATTCTAATGGCATCCAGAAATATAGGTTTCTGGTTACTCAAAAAAGATGGGAGTTTTGAAAAAACAAAAACCCCCCAACTTGATAAGTTGATTATTGAGGGAGAAGTATACCTCAGCAATACAGTCTTAAGCAATGGATTAATTGCCGTTGGTACTACAAAATATGGTCTAATTTTAATTGACCAAAATCTTGAATTAAAGAGAATTGTAAATACTTCCATTGGATTGGGATCAAACTATGTGGCAGATATATTTGAAGACAGAAGTAATGATATTTGGGTTGCGAGTAATGGTGCATCAGTAATTACCACTGACCCATCACTCACTTACTTCACAACGACGAATGGTTTATTTGGGGCTGTTGGAGGAATGTTAAGGATGGGAGGTCGGTTTTTTGTAAAAACGGGTACCGACTTGTATGAGTTGATACCACCCAAGGATAATTTTGGTTCTGTTGGTTTTAAGCCCCAGGGAGTAGATGAGTCTGGATCTGATTTGTCATTATTTGATGATATGTTGATAACAACAAATAATTACAACATAAAATACACAAAAGCCGGCAAGACTTCTATTATCAAGACTCAATATTATACAAGTGCATCACGACAAAGTAAACTGAACAAAAAACTCCTTTTTTCATCAGGCAAAGGTTTGACATTGCATGAATATGATAAAGGGCGCTGGAGCGAGAAGACAATCCCCAATAACATACAAACCTATATAAGTGGTTTTGCTGAACCAGAGCCGGGATTTCTCATTTTAAATACAACGGATGGTCCTGTTTCATACAAGTATAGCGTTGATGGAACAGGAACCTTTAATGAAATGGTTGTAGATAAAAGATTTGGAAACAACAAAGCCATTCGGTTTTTTCAAGCTGGTACAACCAAATACTACGGCTATGATTCTTCATATCATTTTTATGTCGTAAATTTTAAAAGCAACAGGTTAACTTATGCTGGCTGGTCTTTAGATAGTCTTGTAAAAGATGGAGTATTTTCAATTACCTACAACAGCGAGTCAGGAGCCAACTGGTTTTATACACTCAACGGATTGTACACCCTTAATATTGGAGAAAAAAACCAGCCCAGCATAACAAAATTTCCATTTGAGAAGGTTAACATGTCTGAGTTATCTGCAAGAATATTTGCAGAAGGAAAGGGAGATAACGAGGTTGTGTGGTTGGGGTCTCAGGATGAAAAATTATTCAGATACATTCCATCCTTGGCGTTGAAAAAGAAAAATTCAACCTTTAGGGCCTTGATAACTGCAGTTTATTTCCAGGATTCGGCAATTGCTTTAAGAAACCAAGAAATCCCATTTCGTCAAAATCAACTTACTTTTGAAGTTGCATATCCCGTCTTTGGAAATGAAGAGAAAATTCTTTTTAGCTATTGGCTGGAGGGTCAAGACAAGGGATGGGGAGCTTTTACAAGCGATTCAAAAAAAGAATACACCAATCTCAGGGAAGGGGATTATACATTACACGTAAGGGCAATGGATGCGAGCGGTCTAATCGCTCAGCAAAACACCATGTCTTTTACAATCTTACCTCCATGGTATAGAACCTGGTACGCCTATTTGGCCTATATTATGCTATTGGGCTATGGAGTATATTTATTTGGTAAATATCAGTCTCGTAAAACAAGATTGAAAGCTGAAAATGAAAGAAGGTCTGATGAGTTGAGGGCAGCCCGTGATTTTCAGCAAAGCATGCTTCCTAAAAATATCCCAACAAGATCAGATCTCGACATTTCTACATTTTTACGTTCTTCTACTGAGATTGGCGGTGATTATTATGATTTTTTCGAGGAAGATAATGGAGATATTTATGTTGTTTGTGGTGATGCTACGGGTCATGGTATTATATCCGGTATGATGGTCTCAATTGCTAAAGCAGGCTTGAATGGCATTAGTGTAGATTTCCCCAACAAAATATTGGGTCAATTGAATCGGGTTGTAAAAAAAGTTGATCTCGGTACAATGCGCATGAGCTTGAATATTCTTCAAGTTTCTTATGATAAAGTATTGATGAGTTCTGCAGCAATGCCCCCAATTTATCACTATGCAGCTGCAACTGGTAAAGTTGAGGAAATACAAATGGTTGGATTACCATTAGGAGGCCTTAGAAAGGAAGAGTTTGAGTTACAAGAAAGAGAATTTGCAATCGGCGATGCATTTGTTTTATTGTCTGATGGTCTACCCGAAGCACCCAATAAACAAGGTGATCTATTCAATTATGATAAAATACTTGAACTATTATCTGTTCATGGTCATAAAACATCGGAGCAAATCAAAGATGAGCTGATCAAGGCTGTTGATGAATGGTTGGGTGACGTGAATAATCCTGATGACATTACAATAGTAGTAATAAAACGAAAATAAAAATTAAACCATAATAAATGAAAAAGCCCTCCGTTGAACTTAGGTTGCCCATTCTTCCGAACATGGAATTGATTGCGACCCAAACAGCCGAAGTAATTTCAAGGCACATGAATCTTACCGAAGATCAAGGTGCAGAGATTAGTATGGCACTGATAGAAGCTTGCATTAATGCATTCGAACACTCAAGAGCCGAGAACAATGTTTTTATTAACTTTTTAATTGAAGATGATTCTTTGGTTATTAAGGTAATTGATCAGGGCGTTGGTTTCGACAAAACAAAAGTTGAGATTCCTAAAATTGAAAATAAAATTGGGAAAAATGAAAGAAAAAGAGGATGGGGCCTACAGCTTATCCAGGAGTTAATGGATTCTGTTGAATTTGAGTCTAATGAAGAGGGCACAACGGTTACAATGAAGAAAAATATAAAAAACTAAAATAAATTTATGAGCGACTTTATCACGAATGTAAAAGAGAGTAATTCTATTGTAATCATTGAGACCAATGGCTATTTAAACAATGTGGGCGGAGAAGCCGTATCAACATTGGTTTATGAGAAAATGGCGCAAGGCCATACCAAGTTCTTGATTAATATGGCCGGTACTAAAATTGTAAATAGTATAGGCGTTTCAATATTGATTGAGATTATTGAAAAGCTGCAAGAAGTTAATGGTAAAATCGGTTATTATAATTTAGCTCCAATTGTGGCTAAAACATTTAATATAATGGGATTGACTAAATATTCAACTGTTCATGAAACAGAAGAAGCAGCAGTAAATGAATTGTAATGGCTTCTGATTTCAAGATCAATGATCTTCAATTAAAGTATCTTGAATTAGAGACTTTATTGGATATAACCCATGAGCTAAACTCATTTGATCAAATTCCCCTTTTACTGCAGGAAGTCTTGATAAAATCATGTGGGGTGTTGAATGCAAGCTCTGGTTTAATTCTGATTGAAGATGATAATTCAGATATCTTGCATATTGGTGCTCATTTTAATATTGATATTTCTGTTTTAAAAGGCTTGATTTTTAACAAACGGAAGGGTATCATTAGTGAAATCAATCAATCTAGAAAGGCGCTTAATATTATAATTGAGGATGATTCATTTTTATCTAAAACACATTGCAAACATGGATTAGTTGCACCGTTTTTAGATAAGAAGAATTTGGTTGGCGCGATCATTTTATTTGATAAAGAATCAAGAAAAGGCCTTTCCTCTTTTCTTGATTCTGATGCAAATATGTTATCTGCAATTGCAACACAGGCTAGCGTTGCATATAATAATATTAAATTGATTGAAAATATCAAAGAAGCTAAAACCTTCAATGATAATGTCATGCAGTCTATTGTTACTGGTGTTTTTACTACAAATTTGATGGGCGAGATCAATCAAATTAATAGGGCTGCAAGCGCAATTATTAATCTTGATAAAGAAAGCGTTTTAGGAAATCACTTTGAATATGTTTTAGGCTCTAACCAACTTATAACCCAGTTAATTGCCAAATGTGAATTAGAGTCTGTTACGATTGCAGAAAGCCAAATTTTATTAGACTGCAACGGGAAATCTACCACGGTTAATATTTCTGTTTCGCCATTGATAAACGATTTGAATCAACCCATTGGTTCGGTCGTTGCAATGGAGGATTTATCTAATTTAGACAAGCTGAAATCTACATTTAAGAAATACGTATCTAAGCAAATTGTTGATCAGATATTAGAAAATGAAGACCATCTCAATTTGGGAGGACAGGAACTGGAAGTAACTACACTTTTTAGTGATATAAGGGGCTTTACCTCAATGAGTGAAAAAATGAGCCCCAAGGACGTGGTTGATTCCCTGAATGAATATTTTGATAAGATGATTGAGGTTGTTTTCAAGTATAATGGAACACTTGACAAGATTATCGGAGATGCTTTAATGGTAATTTATGGAGCGCCAATTGGTTCTGACGATGACGCAGAAAGGGCCTTGTTGACGGCAATAGAAATGCAGCAAAAACTAGAAGAACTTAATATGGTTCGAATGACCAGGGGCCAGTCTCCACTTGAAATTGGAATTGGTCTTAATACGGGAAAAGTTATTTCTGGAAATATCGGATCTAAAGTTCAGATGAACTATACCGTTATTGGTGATGCAGTAAATCTTTCATCAAGATTATGCTCTTTTGCAAAAGCAGGACAAATAATTGTTTCAGAGTCTGTGTTTTCTGCTGTCAAAAATAAGTCAAGTTTTGCTTTTCGCAAATTGACTCCTATTCGGGTAAAGGGAAAAGAGGAGTCTGTGAATGTATTAGATGTGACCTATTTTAAGAATGACTTTTCCGGTTCTATAGATGAAAAATACACCAAAATAGAAGCGTTTCTGATCAGCAATCTTCCTACCCATTTGGTTTACCATAGCATTGATCATGTACGTGATGTTGTTGAAAAAAGCGAATTGTATGGGCAACAAGAAAACTTGTCTGAACATAAAATGCATTTGTTAAAAACAGCAGCCTGGTTGCATGACATTGGATATATATGGGATGAAAAATCCCATGAAGAAAGGGGCTGTCAATTTGCAAAAGAGTTTCTGCCAACTTGGGGATTTGCTACAGACGAAATTGATGCTATCTGTGAAATGATTATGGCAACACGAATTCCACAGACACCATGCAATCTTATGCAGGAAATTTTATGTGATGCTGATCTTGACTATTTGGGAAGAGATGATTATTTTATCATTAGCCAAAGACTTTTAGATGAACTAAAAAACTCAAGAGATCTGTTGCCAACAGAGTGGAAAAAAATCCAATTGGATTTTTTCAATAAGCATCAATACTTTACCGATTCCGCTAAATCGATGAGATCAAAAGGAAAACAAATAAACGCAGAAAAAATAACCAATAAAAACTAAACAACATGGGAGAAGCAAGGCACGACAAATCAAAGATGCATTATCAGTTAGACAGAATATCTTTTTTTAGTGACGGCGTTTTTGCCATTGCCATCACATTGCTTGTTATAGAATTTAAGGTACCTGTAATTCAGCATGCTACCGATGGGTTACTGTGGGATTCACTTGCACACATGGGATGGAAACTACTCGGTTTTGTAATCAGCTTTTTTATTGTGGGCTATTATTGGTCGGTTCACCACAGGATTTTTGGTTATGTGAACGACTATACTTCAAGGTTAATTTGGCTTAATTTGCTTTTTTTATTTTCAGTTGTATTGCTGCCTTTTAGTTCTGGCTTGTTGGGTGAATATTCTTCTGAATTAGACCTGCATATTCCATATGGCATTTATGTTCTGAATATTGTTTTGACTGCCATCATGAATGTTGTTTTATGGCTCTACATTAGCAACCCCAACAAGAAATTATTGACACATGAAATTTCACCAGAAAGAATCCGGCTTGGTTTGTATTTTACTTTTGTTGTGCCATCCATGTTTTTACTATCATTTTTGATGTCATTGAAATTCCCAATTGTCGGAAGATTAATACCTGCATTTATTCCATTGATATTGAAATATGGACTGAATGGTTTGGCCAGGCGTGCGCTAGAGAAAGAGGAGAAATAGTTTCCTGTTCTTATCGAGTTGTATTTAATGGGGTTGAATATACATTGTGTCAGTTGGTAAGTACAACGCTTCCTCCTGCGCCCATTTCAATGGTGGTAAACCTTTTATCCTGACGCAGTATCTTGGCAATACCACTAGTTTTTTGCTTGAATCCTTTGGTATCCAATTTAAGTTTCACGGTGCCACCTTTTTCAGAGGTTATTGTAACGGTTTTGATCAAACCATTTTGTCTTACCGCGCTTACAAGATACGCGCCTTCGGCGCGGAGCGTCTGAAAAGAAACATCCTTCCAACTTTCTGGCACCGCAGGAAAAACCTCAATAAACCCTGCATGTGATTGCAGCATCATTTCCTGCAAACCAGCCGCAAAGGCAAAATTGCCTTCCAGCGTAAATGGACGATAGGTCATGCTGGAATATCCCGATTTGGTCTGGTCGCCATTCACATGAAAACCATTGACCGAGCAAAAAGCCTTCGCAAAAATCTGCAAAGCTTTTGCTGCCCCATCGCCATCTTTGGCCCTTGCCTTCATGTTGGAAAGCCATGCGTAAGAATAACCACACCATCCTGATGGACCAATGCTATCAAGTTGACGAAGTGATTGTGTAATGATCTTTTTTTCTTTCTCCCCATTTTCGGGTTTGATCAGTCCCAGTGGATGAATAGAGAGGAGGTGTGAAAAATGACGATGGGATTCTGCATAAGGAAGCCCAGGAGCAATGTTCAGCGCATTGTTTTCTGAGAACGAAAATGAAGGAAGTTGTAACATGATTGAATCCCAATGAGCAGCCATTTTTTTCAAACCCAGTTCAAGGGCAAGTTCTTTTGCTGCCTTGAAATTGAACTTCATCAGCGCGAGATCATAATTGGTATTTTCATTGAACCATGCTGAGAGATTGTTGCCATTGATTTCCGGGCTGGAGCTGATCGGCAGTTTTCTGAAACCATTTTTGTCGATGACCGTCAGGTTTTCAAGATAGGTTGCTGCCGCAGCAATCCAGGGGTATGCCCGTTCTTTCAAAAAACTCCTGTCCATGCTGTACCGCCATTGCAGGTAATAGTGGTGCGATAACCAGGAGGAAACAGTTGGCGAAAGCGCATACTGTATCCAGCCCCCCATCTCGGTACCTTCCAGCGTAGTGACGCCGGGAACATTCAAGCCGTCCACCCCAAAATACAATTGGGTGTAGCGCTTATAGCTTTCCTTGTTTT
>Ga0222712_10002617_pt1 | contig 20378 bp, 20 predicted proteins | sample C33_657DmetaG_FD_165043 | JGI IMG/M metagenome (GOLD analysis project Ga0222712, IMG submission 165043) | Estuarine water microbial communities from San Francisco Bay, California, United States - C33_657D | ecosystem: Environmental > Aquatic > Marine > Unclassified | place: USA: California... | reverse complement strand
CAGAAGTGGTTACACTTGGAGAGAAGTATAGTGCAGATGATATGTGGATCCATGACGAAAATGATTTTTACAAAGCGCAGGTCTTAACACGATTGTTTGATAATCCAAATGAAGAAGGTGCTGTATTCCCTCGTCCATTTGGTGTGTTCTATGCTGCTGACCGTCCTTGTTATGAAGACATGATGGCTTTACAAATTGAAGAAGCTATTGCAAGCAAAGGCCCTGGCGATTTAGATAAACTAATTCGTGGTAAGGAAGTTTGGGAGATACAATAGTTCAGTGATGAGTCTCTTTAGGACTCATAAATCAATATAATTTCTTTTAAGGGCTGTCATTACCATGGCGGTCCTTTGTTTTACTTGGAGTTTCTTAAACACTCTATCTCTGTATCCGTAAATGGTATTCACGCTTTTTTGAAGGGTTGCTGCAATTTCTTCATAGCTTAAGTCTTTAGTACATTCTTGTACAAACCTAATTTCATTATGCGTAAGTGGTTTGTTATTGTAATGCAATTCTTTTACTTGTATTTCCCTGGTTATATTATTGGTGATCAGTTTGGTTTTATCTGCTGATAAATGAAACTTGGTTCTGGTTCTGACCATTTGTTTTAGATCTATCATAGGTTCGTCTGTAAAGAACATGCCATTTAATCCATTGCGCATTAGATAGCAAATAGCTTTCATAAATTTTGCATCCGATTTTAACAATATATAGGTATGATTGCTTTTGGATTTCATTGCTTTTATTACCTGTATAATTTCTTTGTAATTATAACTATCCGATATAATACATAGGTCTGGATGTCTTGATTCTACTAGTATATAATGGCAGAATACTTCTATGCTTCCGCTGCTATACAAGACCTTGCATTCTTCTTGTTTTTCTATTTCCAATATGAATGCACTACGCGTTAATACTTTTTCTTCTAGATAAATGATACTAAACATGGGGGTGTTTTTTCTTTTAAATTAATACAAGTGCTTTGTAATAAAAAGAGGTACTTTTATACCAAAGTATTTATGCTCATTAGTATTCATCCAGATAATCCGCAGCCTAGACAGCTTTCCATGGTGAAAGACTGTTTGGAAAATAGTGGCATCATCGCGTATCCCACAGATACCATCTATGGATTGGGTTGTGATATTTTTCATCCAGAAGCTATTGAGAAAATTTGCGCCATTAAAAAAGTGGCTCCTGAAAAAGCGCAATTAAGTTTCATCTGCGCTGATCTAAGTAATTTGAGTCAGTATGCGAAGTCAATTGACAACAGTTTGTATCGCATAATGAAAAAGTTGTTGCCGGGTCCTTATACTTTTATTTTACCTGCTAGTAAAGAAGTGCCTAAGATTTTACAGAACAAAAAGAAAACTATTGGGCTTCGTATCCCAGATAATAAAATTGCTTTAGGCATTATTGAAACCCTGGGACATCCTATTTTATCTGCAAGTTTTCCTGGGGAACAGGTAGAAGATTATACAGATCCTGAACTCATCCAAGAACACTGGGGCCATTTAGTAGATATGGTGATTGATGGGGGGATTGGTGGCATGGTTCCAAGTACCGTAATTGATTGTACTTCGGATGAACTATCTGTGATTCGCCAAGGAGCAGGGGTTTGGGAGTATTAATACTTGGCTATTAAAGGTCAAGCATTATTTGCAAATTCCAAGTCTGCTTCTTCCCAATCACGCATTATTTCGAGAGAACTTTCTTTACAAGCTTTGATTTCTTTTTTTATTTGCTTTTCAAGAAGTAATCTATGATTGAATTTATTGTACAACTCTAATGCATCATTGATGTATCTGTTTCTTGCAATTTTCAATTCTTTGGTGATTTCTTCAGTATCATCAAATACTTTATCGTCAAGCTTTAAGGATAAACTCTTCATAGTAAAGATTTTTACAAAGGTATATACTTTCGGTATATACCAATTAAACCTATTTTGATGATATTTATTCATATGCGTGTTAAGCACAACATATGAATTGTAATTATATGATAATTAGGTATTTATACTCAGTTTGAGTATGTATAAAAACACTATAAATCTGTAAGAATTTTAAAGCTTTTGCGATGATGCTCGCAGAGGCCGTGGAGGGCGATGGCTGCGCGGTGCGCAGCGGTGCCGTATCCCTTGTTTTTATCCCAGCCATAATGAGGGTATTGTTCATGCAACTGCATCATGTAGTTATCACGAGCCGTTTTGGCTAGGATACTGGCAGCGGCAATATGGGCATATTGCCCATCGCCCTTCACTATGGTTTGATGCGGTATTTTTTTATAGGCATAAAACCTATTTCCATCTACGGCTATAAATTGTGCTTTCTTTTTTAATTCGTCCAATGCCAAGTGCATGCTTTTGATGCTGGCTTTTAAAATATTTATCTGATCTATCTCTTCTGGACTCTGTGAACCAATGGCCCATGCAATAGCAGCATCTTTAATAATGGGGGCTAATAAATCTCTTTGCGCTTCACTTAATTTTTTGCTATCATTGATTAAGGGATGATAAAAATCCTTGGGTAAAATAACGGCTGCTGCAAACACCGGTCCTGCATAGCAACCCCTTCCGGCCTCGTCGCAGCCAGCTTCTATTAGTTTATCTTGGTAAGCGTTTAATAACACGATGTAAATTTCTTCTTTCTTTGGCACAAACCAAAATCAATCTGATTACTTAGTACCTTTGTGGTATCAATATTTAGACTTTTACATGCATACAGAAGACTATAAATCTAGGGCCGTTGCCAACTGGTTATTATTAGGAGTTGGTATGACTATTATTCAAATTGCACTGGGTGGTATTACTAGATTAACCGGTAGTGGTTTGTCTATTACAGAGTGGGATGTGGTAACAGGAACTTTGCCTCCAATTGGTGATGCAGCTTGGCAAACCTTATTTGCAAAATATAAAACCACTCCTCAGTTTCAATTACTCAATTTTGATTTTACCATTGATAATTTTAAGTTCATATTTTTCTGGGAATGGTTTCATCGTTTATGGGCTAGAACAATTGGTTTGGTTTTTGCTATTGGCTTTATTTATTTCTTGGTGAAAAAATATTTTCAACCAAAAATGATTCAGCCCTTAGTTGTGCTTTTTTTATTAGGTGCTTTACAAGGGGCTATTGGTTGGATAATGGTAGCAAGTGGTTTAGAAGGTGATGCAGTCTATGTTAAACCAACAAGACTGGCTTTACATTTTATTTTTGCTTTAGGATTACTTTCTTATACTTATTGGTTTGCCTTATCACTTAAAGTGAAAACATTAAAAGAGCAACCTTCTTTGGAAGCTTCTTATAAAGACTTAAAGTTTATTAAACATATTCGTTCAATTAAAAATTTAAGTTGGTTGATTCTAGTGGTGTTGTTTTTTCAATTAATTTATGGTGCATTAATGGCTGGTCATAAAGCTGCGAATGTGGCAGCAACTTGGCCAACTATTAATGGTCAGTGGATTCCTAATGGATTAACTAGTAAGGATAGTTTTTTCTTAAATGCAGTGAACAATACTATATGGATTCATTTTATTCATAGAGGTTTAGCTTATTTATTATTGGTGTTGATTGTTTGGTATAGTTTTAAATTATTCCGTATTAGTGGAAATGCTTTTTGGAGCTTGATGCGTCGTATGCCTTTAACCTTTGTATTGTTTCAAGTAGCATTGGGTATTTTTACCGTATTAAGTAGTGCACAAATTGTACCTGGTGTATGGGCAGGTTTTGAATGGCTGGCTCAATTGCATCAATTAGTGGGTATGTTATTATTGTTGAGTGTGGTGAATATTATTTACATAACTAAAGACTAGTTTTATGAACAGAGATATTGCAAGCATCAGAAGAGATTATCAATTAGCATCTTTAGAAGAAGCTACCTGTGGTGCTTTACCGATGGATCAGTTTGAAAGATGGTGGGAAGAAGCCATTGCAAGTAATATTGATGAAGTAAACGCTTTTGTTTTATCTACTATTAAAGCTAGCGGTATACCCAGTTCTCGCGTGGTATTATTAAAAGGCTATACACCCGAAGGTTTTATTTTCTTTACCAATTATGAAAGTGCGAAAGGGCAGCATATTGAATCGCATCCGAATGTAGCCATGAATTTTTTCTGGAAAGAATTAGAAAGACAAGTGCGCATTACGGGTACCATTGAAAAAATTAGTGCTGCAGATAGTGAGACTTATTTTAAATCCAGACCTAAGGAAAGTCAAATAGGTGCTTGGTCATCTCCTCAAAGTAGAATTATTCCAGATAGATCTTTCTTGGAAGAAATAGTAGCCGAACAGGCAGAGAAATTTAAAGAAGGAGAAATTCCTTTGCCACCACATTGGGGTGGGTATATTATTAAGCCTATTGAAATGGAATTTTGGCAAGGTCGTAGTTCTCGTTTACACGATCGCATTCAATATAGTCTACATGCAGATGGACATTGGGTGCGTGTTCGCCTCGCACCATAAAAAAAGAGTCCCCGATGGGAGACTCTTTTTGGGATTCTTTAAATGAGTCTCAGAATGGACTCATTTATTAATTTATTTTTTACGAGCGATTACTTTCTTAGCAGCCTCAACAATATTCACTGCATCCAAACCATATTTGGTTAATAATTGATTGGGTGTTCCGCTCTCTCCAAAAGTATCTTTTGTTCCAATAAATTCTTGTGGTACTGGACAATTCTTTGCAGCTACTTGTGCTACTACATCTCCCATACCGCCAATAATATTATGTTCTTCTGCTGTTACTACACAACCTGTTTTTTGCAAGCTCTTAATAATTGCTGCTTCATCCAATGGTTTAATAGTATGCAAGTTGATTACTTCTACACTAATGCCTTCTGCTTCTAATTGCTTTGCTGCTTCAATCGCTTTCCATACCAAATGTCCGCAAGCAATAATACTTACATCTTTTCCTTCTGCTAAGATCTGTGCTTTTCCAATCACAAAATCTGATCCATCTTCTTTAGTGAAGTTGGGCCATTTTGGTCTTCCAAATCTTAAGTATACTGGTCCATGATAAGATGCTACTGCTTTTGTTGCAGCTTTTGTTTGATTATAATCACAAGGCACAATCACTGTCATACCTGGTAACATTTTCATCAATCCTATATCTTCTAATATCTGATGTGTTGCACCGTCTTCTCCTAATGTTAATCCTGCATGTGATGCACAAATTTTTACATTCTTATCTGAGTATGCAACGGATTGTCTAATTTGATCATATACTCTACCTGTACTAAATCCAGCAAAAGTAGTTGTGTAAGGAATTTTTCCTCCAATGGTTAAACCTGCAGCAATACCAATCATATTCGCTTCTGCAATACCTACTTCAATAAAACGATCTGGCATTTCTTTCATCAATGGTCCTAATTTAAAAGAACCAGCTAAGTCTGCAGTTAATACCACAACCTCTTTATTTTCTCTAGCAATTTCTAAAATACCATCACCAAAGCCTGCTCTGGTTTCTTTTTCGTTTTGTACTACTATATCTTTTGCGTTCATATGATTATAATTATGCTTTTTAAAGCAGTGGTTATTTAGTTTTCGAATGTTGAATAGAAATAAGGTGTTTTTGCTTCAAATTCTGCTGCACAAGTATCTACCATTTTGTACACTCTGGTTATACCTAATGCTTTTCTTTTTTCGTACACTGCATCGTCATTGGTATTGCCTTGCAATAATTTTGCAATTTGCATATCACTAAAGCCATGCTTTTTAGCTTCTTTCAAAATTTCTGTTGATAAGCTGTCTATAGTATGCTTCATTAATTCTTTTTCTATATCACAGATAATTCTGATTTGATATAAGAACCAATTATCAATTCCTGTTGCTGCTGCAATAGACCTTACCGTTGAACCTTGCATTAAAGCATCTTTGATTCTAAAAATTCTATCCCATTTTGGTGTCTTGATGTACTCCATTAATTCTTCGTTCTTCATCAAGCTCTTTCCATAATAGCCTAAACCAATAGCTTCGTTCTCTAATGATTGGCAAGCTTTTTGTATAGCTTCTGTAAAGCTTCTTCCGATGGCCATTACTTCACCCACACTCTTCATTTGTAATCCTAAAGTATCGTTAGCGCCTTTGAATTTATCAAAGTTCCATCTTGGTACTTTTACAATTACATAATCCAATGCTGGTTCAAAATAGGCTGAAGTAGTTTGTGTAATTTGATTTTTTAATTCATCCAAATGATATCCAATTGCCAACTTCGCAGCAATCTTTGCAATAGGGTATCCTGTTGCTTTAGAAGCTAGTGCTGATGAACGTGATACACGCGGATTAATTTCTACTGCAATTAATTCTTCTGTTGCTGGATTTAAGGCAAACTGTACATTACATCCTCCAGAAAAATTACCCAAGCTTCTCATCATCAACATCGCTTTGTTACGCATTTCTTGGAATGCTGTATCGCTTAATGTCATGGCTGGTGCAACTGTGATTGAATCTCCTGTATGCACACCCATTGGATCTAGGTTTTCTACAGTACATATAATAACCACATTGTCTGCCTGATCTCTTAATAATTCTAATTCATATTCTTTCCAACCTAATACCGCCTGCTCTACTAACACTTCATGCATTGGCGATGCTTTTAATCCCTTCTCTAATGCTGCATCTAATTCACTTGCATCGTGCACAAATCCACCACCTGTTCCGCCTAATGTAAAAGATGGTCTAATTACTAATGGGAATCCTATTCTTTGTGCAATTTCTTTTCCTTCTAAAAAACTATTGGCTACCTGACTAGGCGCTACTGCCATTCCTATCTTCACCATCAATTGTCTAAACTTCTCTCTGTCTTCTGCTGTATCAATCGCTGCCACATCCACACCAATCATTCTACAGTTATATTGTTTCCATAATCCTATCTCATCTGCTTCCTTACATAAGTTCAATGCAGTTTGTCCACCCATAGTTGGCAACACTGCATCAATTTGATTTTCTTGTAAAATTTGCTCCAAGCTCTCGATCGTCAATGGTAATAAATACACTTTATCTGCCATCATCGGATCGGTCATAATAGTAGCAGGATTGCTATTAATTAAGATCACTTTTATTCCTTCTTCTCTTAATGAACGTGCAGCTTGTGATCCTGAATAATCAAACTCGCAGGCTTGTCCAATAATGATGGGTCCAGAACCTACAATTAATACGGATTTAATGGATGTGTCTCTAGGCATGGTACAAAAATATAAATTGCGCAAATCTAAGAAAAAATAAGCATACATTTACCAGAATTCAAGCATTATGGCAGTTATAAAAGAAGGGTCTAAAGCTCCTGCGTTTAAAGGGGTGGACCAAAACGGGAAAAATGTGGCTTTGGCCGATTTCAAGGGTCAAAAACTGGTTTTATACTTCTATCCAAAAGACGATACCCCAGGTTGTACGGCTCAGGCCTGTAATTTGAGGGATAATTATAAGAAATTATTGAAAAAAGGGATCGCTATCTTGGGTGTAAGCGTTGATTCTGTGGCTTCTCATGGCAAATTTATCGCCAAATACGAACTACCGTTCTCTTTGGTGGCCGACGAAGACAAGAAGATTGTTGACAAATACAACCTTTGGGGTCAGAAGAAATTTATGGGCAAAACCTATATGGGTACTACCAGAACTACCTTTTTGATTGACGAAGCAGGTATGGTGATTCATATTATAGAGAAGCCAGACACTAAAGCGCACACGGAAGAAATCTTGGAACTAAGCGGTTGGTAGTTTAAGAAGCAATGGTATAAGTTATCCAACTTAATACATACGCCAAACCCGTCATCATAAAAAATTGAACAACCGGCCATTTCCATGTGCCGGTTTCTTTTTTTACTATGGCTAATGTGCTCATGCATTGCATTGCCAACACATAAAATATCATTAAAGATAATGCAGCAGCTAAACTATACACCGGTTTGCCATCGGGCCAAACTGCTGCTTGTAATTTTTCTCTTAAACTAGTATTATCATCTTCTTCCACACTATATAATGTTGCCATTGTTCCCACAAAAACTTCTCTTGCTGCAAATGAAGTAACTAATGCAATACCAATTTTCCAATCGTATCCCAATGGTTTAATTACTGGCTCGATTTGTTTTCCTAAAATCCCTGCATAAGAGTTAGCTAGTTTATCTGTATGGTATTGTTTTTCTAGTACTACTGTATTACTTGGATTAGCTTGTACTGCTGCTTCATAATTTTTTTGCAGGCTATCCATTTTTTGTGAAGGTCCGTAACTACTTAAAAACCATAAAGCAATACTAATAATCATAATTACCTTTCCAGCATCTGTTACAAATATTTTTGCTTTTTGTAACATGGTCATTCCAATATTACCCCATCTTGGTGCACGATACACTGGTAGTTCTAAAATGAAATAACTTTTCTCTTTTATTTTAATAAATAGCTTTAAAACAAAACTTGCTAATAAAGCCATTACTATTCCTAATAAGTATAAACCCATCATCACCAGTCCTTGTAAACTTAAAAAGCCAAAATACATTTTCTCGTCTATCACTAAAGAAATTAAAATAGTGTACACCGGTAGTCTTGCACTACAACTCATAAAAGGAGTCACTAATATTGTTAAGAGTCTTTCTTTTTTATTTTCAATATTTCTGGCACTCATTATCGCAGGCACTGCACATGCAAAGCCACTAATCATAGGCATTACGCTCTTTCCGTTCAATCCCACTTTTCGCATGAGTTTATCACTTAAAAAACTAATGCGCGCCATATAACCTGTGTCTTCTAGTAAAGTTATAATACCAAACAAGATCATAATCTGCGGTACAAAAACTACTATGCCTCCCATGCCGGCAACAATTCCATTCACTAATAAATCCTGCCACCACGCCGATGGCAAATGTTCGTTTAAATAAGTTGTTAAATGTGTAAAGATCCATTCAATTCCATCCATTGGAAATTTAGCCATCCAAAAAACAGACTGAAACAATAAGAACAATACCGCTAATAAAATAAAATAACCGCCTACTCGGTGTAAGAATATATTGTCTAATCTATCTGTTCTTTTTTTCTTAGCTGTTGGGTCTGGTTCGGTTACACGGCGCTTCATTATTTGCTGTATGCGTGTGTATCTCTGTAGAATTTCTGCAGCCTGTGTTTTGGTATGATTGAAATTATGTTTGATCTCTATGTTTTCAATCGTTTCCTGCATTTCTGCTTCTAGTGGAAATGTTTCATGATGCATTAAATAATGCAATGCTGCATAATCACTATGGGTAGGATATAATTTTTTAAAATCTTCAATCGCGCCTACTGCTAAATTTTTATTATCGATAAAACTTTCTTGTGATCTAGATCTTGGCGTTTCTATAATTTCTTTGATCACTTCTTTTAAAGCAGTTAATCCTTTATTCTTTCTTGCATCTACCGCCACCACGGGTATGCCTAAATCTTCTTGTAATCCTGCAATATCTATTTTTATACCTTTCTTGGTTGCCAAATCATTCATGGTTAATGCTAGCACCACTGGAATTTTTAAATCAATAATTTGACTACAGAACAATAAATTTCTTTTTAAATTACTCGCATCCGCAACAAGTAATATCACATCTGTTTTTACTTGTTCGTCCACACCCATTAGTACTCTATATGCTACCCACTCGTCTTCTCTTTTTGGATAAAAACTATAGGTGCCAGGAAGGTCTATTAAAGTAGTGGAGTAGGGGCCAATTCCTAGGTCACCAGTTTTCTTGTCTACCGTAACGCCGGGGAAATTGCCTACTTTTTGGTGTAAGCCAGTTAATGCATTAAAAAGGGAACTTTTTCCGCTGTTGGGATTTCCCACAAGTGCAATATGAATACCGGCTTTCATTGGTTGGCAAAGCTACCCTTTAAGTTTATGCGTTACTTACGAAATTAGAAATTGAAAAGCTGTAATTTTGTGATATAAATCAGCATTTATGAGAGTTTCCGTTATTGTCTTCGCGTTATTATTGCCTTTTTTGGCATCTGCTCAAAAAACCTCTAAAGCAGACAAAGCTTTGATTAAAAATTTACAAGAGCATATTCAATATTTAGCAAGTGATGCATTGGAAGGAAGAAGAGCAGGTTCTATTGGTGAAGAATTAGCGGTGGATTATATTGTTAGAGCTTATCAAAAAATGGGATTGAAGCCGGCTGGAGATAATGGCTTTATTCAATCTTTCCCAATTGACGAAGGTAAGAAATGGGCTAGCAATGCTTTTTTAGAAATCAATAATCAAGTACCTGTTATTAATAAAGATTTCTTCCCATTGTCTAATAGTGGCACGGGTGCTTTTCAATCTGATGCTGCGATTGTTTTAAATGAAGCTAAACAAGTTTGGTTTAAAGACTTGGGTGAGGTATTGGAAGACAATAAAACCAATCCTCATTTTGATTTAACCGATTGGTTGTATAAAACCACTTCAGAGATTAAAGCAAAAGGGGCTACCGCTTTATTCTTATTTAATAATAGTAGTTCGGTGGATAATATCCAGTTTAATAAATATGATACTTCTAAGACATTAGACTTGCCAGTGATTTATTTTACTAAAGAAGGTTTTGCTAATTTCTTTAAAGACGAAACAGGTACTTACGAAGTTGAAGCAAATGTTCAATTTGAACATCCAAGTCGTACTGCTCATAATGTGGTGGCCTTTATAAATAATAATGCTGCTACTACAGTGGTATTGGGTGCACATCTTGATCATTTAGGATATAACGAAGACAAACATGGTTTGGATTTAAATAATGATATTCATAATGGTGCTGACGACAATGCGAGTGGAACTGCAGCTTTGCTTGAATTAGCAAAAGGACTTTCTAAAAAATCTCCTAAGAATAATAACTATTTAATTATTCATTTCTCTGGTGAAGAATTAGGTTTATTAGGAAGCAAATATTGGCTAGATCATCCAACCATGCAAGCCAATTTTAATTACATGATTAATATGGATATGGTGGGCAGATACGATACTGCACGTAAATTAACAGTGGGTGGTTATGGTACTTCTGCTAATTGGGCTTCTATCTTAAAAAATGTTTCTACTGATTTAATCACGCATTATGATAGTGCTGGTACTGGTCCAAGTGATCATGCTAGTTTTTATAGAAAAGACATGCCTGTTTTATTTATGTTTACTGGTAGCCATAGTGATTATCATAAATCTACAGACGATGCTGATAAAATTAATTATGCAGGAGAAGCTGCTGTAGTGCGTTATGTGCAAGATATTGTGCACGCTGCAGATGGCTTGGGTAAATTTGATTTCTTAAAAACCAGAGAACAATCTATGGGCAAGAGCACTAAGTTTTCTGTAAGCTTAGGCGTAATGCCAGACTACGCTTTCACTGGCACGGGTGTTAGAATTGAAGGATCTAGTGCTGGTAAATTAGGAGAAAAATTAGGTTTAAAACAAGGCGATATTTTATTGCAAGTGGGCGACTATAAATTGATTGATGTGATGAGTTATATGCAAGCCTTGGGTAAATTTAAAAAAGGAGATAAAACGGTTTTAGTAATTAAAAGAGATAAAGAAGAATTAAAATTTGATATTCAATTTTAATAGATTTGCTTAATATTTTTTAAAAATATTTTTAATGAGTGCTAAACTAATTTTAGATCAGGATGCCATTAATGAAAGCGACTTTGAGGGTTCGCGCATTTTAGGCATTACCGCACCTATTAAAAATTATCAGTTTTGTATTTTGCTTAATCAGTATATGGGTTTTGAATTTAGATTTAATCCCAATCATGAAATTGCTTTAAAGAGAAAAAATAGAACCTATTATTTCTCTATGTATGAAGCTACAGAGCCTTCTACAAGCATTCAGCACTTTGTTTATCACAATCAATTTGATGGTGAATATCTTTTACCCGAATTAAAACACATGGATTTTATTTGGTGGATAAGAGGCGAGTGGATTGAAGATGAAAAAGTAAAAGACATCTTACAAACTATTCGTACCATCAAAGGCGTACAATTAGTTGCTGAACTAACTCCGGAACAAATTAAAAATAAGGGTCACCTTATTTTTGAATAAGTATTCTTTTATCTTTTGCTTTTGTACAAACACCTATTGGTTCTCTGTAGGCTATTCCTAAATTTTCTAAAATATTTTGTACTTCTTTTACTGCGTCGGGTGCAACGGCTATTAATAATCCACCATTGGTTTGTGGATCGGGTAATAATACACTTGCTTCTTTCTCGTCTATTTCCGGCGCTAATTCAATACCAGATTGAGTTGCATTCCAGTTTCTTGCTGTAGCACCTGGTATAGCTTTTTGTGCAATGTACTCTCTTACTTCTGGTATAATAGGTAATTTACTATAACTAATTTCTGCAGTCAAATTACTTCCTTGCATCATTTCGGTTAAGTGTCCTGCTAATCCAAATCCAGTTACATCTGTCATAGCATGCACTGCTGTTAATTTTCCTAATGCTTCTCCTGCTTTATTAATAGTAGTTAATTGCTTTACTAATTTTTCTAAATGTGCTTCTGTTAACAATCCTCTTTTTTGTGAAGTAGCTAAGATGCCTACACCTAATGGTTTGGTTAAGATTAATACATCACCTTCTTTAGCGGTATCATTTCTTTTTAAGTTTTCTATCGCCACCATTCCGTTCACTACCAATCCAAAAATGGGATCCTGACTATCAATACTATGTCCACCTGCTATCACGATACCCGCATCTGCACAGGTTTTGCGAGCACCTTCCATCACTTGTGCTGCAACACTTGCAGGTAATGTTGCTAATGGCCATCCTAAAACGGCTAATGCAAAAATGGGTTTGCCACCCATGGCATATACATCACTAATAGCATTGGCTGCTGCAATTTGTCCAAAAGCAAATGCATCATCTACTATTGGCATAAAAAAATCTGTAGTAGATATGATAGCATTTTTTTCATCTATCTGATACACTGCCGCATCGTCTCTGCTATCGTTGCCTACTAATAATTGTGGGATATTATTTTTTGCACCTACATTATGTGCTGCTAATATTTCTGATAAAACAGAGGGTGCAATCTTGCATCCACATCCTCCTCCTTTACTATGTTGCGTTAATTTGATGTCCATAATGGTTTCATTTTTTCTATTGTTGCTTCCTCACCAACCTGTATCCAATCTTGTATACTTCTTGTTAATGCTTCGCTTAATTCGGTCTGCAATCTAGCAATTTCCCATTGCCTGCCCGTGATTTGTCTTAAAGAAACTGGATTGGGTGCATCTAGGCTAAAACTGGTTTGATTGATATTGAACCCAATTCCAATAACCGCCCAGGTCCATTCGGTTCCTCTAAGACTGTTTTCTATTAATATCCCCCCTGCCTTTCTGTCACGCCAGTAAATATCATTGGGTAATTTAATTAGGGTTTCATCTCCTGCATTTGCTTCAAAAAAGGCTTTGGCACCAATTGCCACCGCTGCAGATAACCCTTTTTGATCTTCTGGACCCCATTTTTTAGCTGGATTTAGGCTTTTTAGCTCCAAAACATAGCTTGAAAGTAGGTTTTGACCCTTTTCGCTCTCCCAAACCCTACCATGTTGACCCTTCCCATTGGTCTGATAGGGCGTAGTATAACAACTGCCAGATATGGCTTTGCCCGCTTTGATTTGCTCCATGGCATAGATATTGGTACTATCTACTGAAAGCAGTTCGATGAGCGGCGCTCCTATTGTGATAATTGGTGTGGCAGGTAACAAAGAATTGCTATTTTTGTAAAGTTAGGCATTCAACACTTAAATTATTAGAACTATTGGAACCTCTTTCTTCTTTAAAAGATCGTAAAAAATCTCCGACACAATTAACACGCAGTAGTAAAATTTTCAAAACCATTATCGCGGCTATCCAAGATAAAAAAGGGGAGAATATTGTCAGTTTAGACCTTAGAAAAGTACACGAAGCTGTAGCTGATTTCTTTATTATTTGCGAAGCGAATAACTCGCCTCAATTAAAAGCCATTATTGATAATATCGATTACGAAGTTAAATCTAAGTGCGACGAATTACCTTATAAAACAGAAGGTAAAACGGCAGCGCAGTGGATTTTGATTGACTATATCAATGTGGTTGTGCATGTGATGCATCCAGACGCTAGAAAATTCTACCAATTGGAAGAAATGTGGAGCGACGCAGATAGCAAATTACACGATCTGTAAACTAATTCATATTTTACTTGTTTATATAAGTACTTAAAGCATTATAATGATACCTGAAAATAAACCGAAAAACGGCGGACCTAAATTGCCTAAATTCAATATCTATTGGATTTATGGCTTAATCGCACTTTCTTTATTGTCTGCGCGTTTCTTTCAAATTGCACCAGATGTGGCAACACTTTCTCACAACGAGTTTGTGAAATTGATTGCTAGTGGTGACGTAGAAAAATTTGTTAAAATTGAAAACAAAAAAACGGTTCGTTTCTATATTAAACCAGATAGCGTTCAAAAAGAATTTTACGTTCAAAAATTCAAACAAAAATTAGCCAAGGAAAAAGTAAAGGGCAATTATTTATTTGAATATAAAGTAGATAGCTGGGATTCTTTTAATAAAGAGCTAGAAGATATTTATACTAAAAATGCCATTGTAAATATGCCAGATAGTTCTGCAGTTGAAGAGAACGATTGGTTTGGTCCAATTGCTAATACTGTTTTTTCTTTGGTATTGATTGTGGTGGTTTGGGTTTTAGTAATGCGTAAGATGGGCGGTGGCGCTGGTGGCAGCGGTGGTCCAGGAGGTATTTTCAATGTTGGTAAATCTAAAGCTACTTTATTTGAAAAAGGTGGCACTAAAGTAAATATTACTTTCTCTGATGTTGCTGGTTTGGAAGAAGCTAAAGAAGAAGTGATGGAGATTGTTGACTTCTTAAAACATCCTAAAAAATATACTGCCTTGGGTGGTAAGATTCCAAAGGGTGCTTTATTAATTGGCCCTCCAGGTACTGGTAAAACTTTATTAGCTAAAGCAATGGCGGGTGAAGCGCAGGTTCCTTTCTTTAGTTTAAGTGGATCCGATTTTGTGGAAATGTTTGTGGGTGTGGGTGCTAGCCGTGTGCGTGATTTATTTAAGCAAGCAAGAGAGAAAGCGCCTTGTATTATTTTTATTGATGAGATTGATGCGATTGGTCGTGCTCGTGGTAAAAATGCCATGATGAGTAATGACGAACGTGAGAACACATTGAACCAATTACTAGTGGAGATGGATGGTTTTGGCGGTGATACTGGTATTATTATTTTAGCAGCCACTAACCGTCCTGATGTGTTAGATAGCGCTTTATTAAGACCTGGTAGATTTGACCGTCAAATTTCTATTGATCGTCCAGATGTAAAAGGTAGAGAAGAAATTTTCAAAGTGCATTTAGGACCTATTAAGGTTTCTGAAAGTTTAGATATTCATAAATTGGCCGAGCAAACTCCAGGCTTTGCTGGTGCAGATATTGCCAATGTTTGTAACGAAGCTGCTTTAATCGCTGCGCGTAAAGGTAAAACTGGCGTAGAGATGAAAGATTTCCAAGACGCTATTGATAGAGTCATTGGAGGATTAGAGAAGAAGAATAAAATTATTTCTAAAGACGAGAAAGAAGTAATTGCTTACCACGAAGCAGGTCATGCGATTTGTGGTTGGTTCTTAGAACACGCTTATCCTTTATTAAAAGTAACAATTGTTCCAAGAGGTACTGCTGCATTAGGATATGCACAATACACTCCAAAAGAACAATACTTATATACTATTGAGCAATTGACAGACCAAATGTGTATGACATTAGGTGGTCGTGCTGCAGAACAAATTTTCTTTGGTAAAATTTCTACAGGCGCATCTAACGATTTACAACAAATTACTAGAATGGCTTACTCGATGGTAACCACTTATGGTATGAATGAAAAAATTGGCAATGTTAGTTTCTACGATCCTTCTCAAGAAAATAGTTTCCAAAAACCTTTTAGCGAAGAGACTGGAAAAATTATTGACGAGGAAGTGCGTAAAATGATTGATGCTGCTTACCACAGAACTTTAGATTTATTACAATCTAAAAAAGAAGAGGTAGAGAAATTAGCACAAGCTTTATTAACTAGAGAAGTATTGCATAAATCTGATGTAGAAGAATTAATTGGTAACAGACCTTTTGAAGAAAAAACAACTTTAGAAGTTGCGGAAGCAGAAAGCTTTGCGCCAACTGAAACTACAGTAGAGCAAACTGCCAATGCAGATATCATTGACAATGCCAATGCTACTATTGATGCAGCAGATGCTTCTGGAAATAATGAATAATACTTACAATGGAATCACAGGGTTCAAGAAGTAAAATATTAAACAAGATTAAGCAGGCTTTAAAAGATCCTGTGGCAGTGCCTTTCCCAGATCAGGTGGCTGAAACACCTATCTTTCTTCCAACCGAAGAAGAATTGACCATTGGCTTTGCTGAAAAATTCACAGAACTATTAGGCAAATTTGTTTACTGTGCAGATGAAGCTGAATTGGTAGATCAATTAACCAAACTAATTCATGCACAAGCTTGGACAAAAGTGTATTCCAGAGAAGCGGGTTGGTTGGATGATATGAAAGAATACAATTTTGATCCAGTTAATACTGATGATATTGATACTTGTGATGTTGCTATTACTTTATGCGATCATTTAATTGCAAGAACAGGCACCATTGTTTTAAGCACTAATCAATTGAGCGGAAGAACTTCCAGTGTGTATGCGCCTATTCATATTTGTATTGCTTATACGCATCAATTAGTATTTGATATTTCGGATAGTCTTCAATTGTTCAAGAATGAGGAAGCACATTTGCCTAGCATGATTAGCTATGCAACCGGCCCTAGTAGAACTGCTGATATTGAAAAAACTTTGGTAGTAGGGGTACATGGTCCAAAAGAAGTATATTGCTTCTTAGTAGATAAGGCAACTGATTAATTATTTTAAATCCAATTCATGGAATTAGCTGCTGGCAAAAAAGTTTATTTTCTTTCTGATTTTCATTTAGGGGCACCTGATGAAAAAGCTAGTAGGGTACGCGAAGCACAAATTGTTCAATTTTTACAAACGGCTAGACAAGATGCTGCTGCTATTTTTATAGTAGGAGATATTTTTGATTTTTGGTTTGAATACAAAGAAGTTGTTCCAAAAGGTTTTGTGCGTTTATTAGGCTGTTTAGCTTCTATTAATGATGCAGGTATTCCAATTCATATTTTTACAGGCAACCACGATTTATGGATGCAAGACTATTTAACCAAGGAAATTGGCGCATCGGTTTATTTTTCTGCGAAGGAATTTACTTTCTCTGGTAAACAATTTTTTGTTGCACATGGAGATGGTTTAGGCCCAGGGGATGAAGGCTATAAGTTTTTAAAGAAAATTTTTACCAATCCAATTTGTAAATTTTTATTCAGATGGATGCATCCAGATTTAGGGATTAAACTAGCTAATTTTTTCAGTAGCCAAAGTAGAATTAAAACAGGTAGTTCCGATGAAATATTTTTAGGAGAAGACAAAGAGTGGTTGATTATATATTCAAAAGAACTGTCTCAAACTAATAAAGCCAATTACTTTATTTTTGGCCATAGGCATTATGCTTTGGACTTGAAAATTTCAGAGAACGCTAGATATATTAATTTAGGTGACTGGATAAGATCTAATACCTATGCGGTCTTTGATGGCAATGACCTTCAACTTAAAAAATGGGAAGCATGAACCTAACCGATACTTTTTTAAGCAATAGCATTAAAAGCTATTTGATTGTACTTGCAATTTTATTAGTAGCATTTATTATTAAAAGAATTATCTCTCGTTTTTTTGCAGGACTAATCTATTCATGGATTGTAAAAAACAATCATGCCGAATTAAAGAAGACACAATTGCATAGATTGGTTGTGCCTATAGAACAGTTCCTCTTTTTTTTAGTAGCCGTTATTGCTGTTTATGAATTACGTTTCCCAGAAATATGGAATATACATTTATTTAAATTAAGCCTTCAGCAGGTTATTGAATCCTGTATTAAATTAATTTTTATTGTATTACTGATAAGAGTTTCTTTAAGAACTTTAGAGTTTATTGCTAAGATTTTAGAAGAAAAAGCAAAAGTTACTGCAGACCAAAGTGACGATCAATTGGTATTGTTTTTTAGAGATTTTTTTAAGGTAATATTATATATCATTGGTGCTTTATTAATCTTACATTATGTATTTAATGAAAATATTGGTAATCTAGTTACTAGCTTAAGCCTTGTAGGAGCTGCTGTTGCGCTATCTATGCGAGAGAGCTTGGAAAATATCATTGCTTCTTTTATTATCTTTTTTGATAAACCTTTTACGGTGGGTGATTTAGTGAAAGTGAATAATTTTACCGGTACTATAGAAAAAATTGGTTTAAGAAGCACCCGAATCCGCACCGAAGACAAAACATATATCTCCGTTCCCAATAAACAAATGGTTGATACTATTGTTGACAATATTAGTTTAAGAACTGAGCGTAAGTTTGAGATGGATATTCAGTTAAGTGTTCAAACACCTGCAACTAATATTAGTGCTTTTACAGATCACATGAGAAATTTTATCCAACAACAAACTGGTGTAGTGAGTACTGTTGTTTTATTAACAGAGGCTGGCAAACAAGCACATATTATTCATGCAGAAGTATTCGTGGCTATGCATTTAGATATTACTGCTTTTCAGGTTTTAAGAGAAAAGATTAATCTGGAAGCGATTCAATACGCTAATCAGCATCAAATAGCATTTGCTGAATTGTAGTTTACAAGCTTTCTTTCAAGTGAGATAAGAAGCTCTTCAAATTCTTTAGACTATTTAACAAAGCCATATCCTTATCTGCTTTTTCCTTATTGTTTTTCAAATAAGTTTTAGCCCCATCGATTGAATATTTTTTCTCTCTCAATAAGAAATAGATTTGTTTTAAAAATTCAATATCCTGTGATCTAAATAAACGATCGCCCTTTCTTGTTTTACGCGGTTGTAATTGTTTGAATTCTTTTTCCCAATATCTAATCAATGAAGTGTTTACATTAAACCATGTAGCCACTTCTCCAATAGGGTAATATAATTTTTGTGCTAAAATCTCTGCACTAGGTACTTGCAATTTTTCCATATCGCCTTCCATAGATGCAAAAGACTTTCTACCTCTTTTTTGAATTCCTGCAGCTGCTTTATAATGCATGCTAGTTCTGGATACTGTTGGAAGTGGTTCTTCGACAGCAAATGAATTTCTTTCTTCTCTTACAATTACTTTTGGAGCGGGCTTGGATTTTTTGATGCTCTTTGTGCTTGCAGAGGCAGCAATATGCACCGAGTTGGGCATATCGTTTCCAAATAAATCTAATTGCTGCAAGTGTTTAGCCATAATTCAAAGTTACTATACAATTCTTTGACAGATAAGACTCTAGCAGATTGGTGGATAAATTGTTAAGTATAGCGTAATTTTGCATATGCACATTTTTATTGTAAGTAAAGCCGCTTGGAATTTGCCCAATATTTTGGTTCATCAAACTGTGGTCAATTTAATTGTGGCCGGAACTCATGAATCGGTAGCTGATATTATTGTAGTATCTGATGGTTTTAGTGCATTATTACCTCCAGGTGCTACTTTAATGAGTACTATCGAAGCCCAAGACCTTGTTGGGACTTGTGAAAAAGCGGTTATTTTTCATTTTGGCATTACTTTAAAAGGATCTGAAAACCTTCCTCAATATTTTATTGATTTAACTGCGCCTAAACAATTAGTAGATGGATTCATTGCCAATTTTAGGGCTCAATTAGTCTATAATAAAATAGTCAAGAAAGCCACTGCTATTTTTGGTCAAATAGATTTACCTGCCCCTCATTTACCTACATATGAGTGGTCTAATTTGGCCTTGGCTAAATCAAGCAACACCAATGGTGACGCCTATTTTATTGCCTTTGTGCCTTTGTCTGAAATAGTGAGTACTTTAAAAGAGTTTTCTATTTTTAAAAAATGGCAACAAACTAGTATGGCCATACTTTTTGTGGTGAAAGATCAAAAAGAGTTAATCAAAGCACAGTCTTTGGTCAATGGATATAAATATAAAAATGCCGTATTTTTTAAATCATTGGATCAGCTTGAATTGATCGATTTAGCCGCGGCTTATTTAAGTGTTTGGAGTAAGTCTATTCATTATTATCCTTCTTTTATGCAATGGTCTGCTGGCTTGGGTGTGCCCTTGTTAATTAACAGCAAAACAACTTGGCCTATTGCCTATACTAAAGCGGGCGAATACTTTGATTTTTCAGAGACCATGGGGCTTTCCAACCATTTCAAATTATTCTATAAAGACGAGGTATATAAACAATCCAAGGCGAATCATGGCCATGCTTGGCTGAATCAGCTATGGGCCGATGCGCATACCATAAAAAATGGTATTTTTGCAACACAATTT
>Ga0222712_10002616_pt1 | contig 20394 bp, 20 predicted proteins | sample C33_657DmetaG_FD_165043 | JGI IMG/M metagenome (GOLD analysis project Ga0222712, IMG submission 165043) | Estuarine water microbial communities from San Francisco Bay, California, United States - C33_657D | ecosystem: Environmental > Aquatic > Marine > Unclassified | place: USA: California... | reverse complement strand
GTGCGCATACGCGGGCACGCACGCACGCGCACGTCACGCACCCACGCGGTATTCCCTCGCGTCGCACGCGTTCTTTCTATCGTTTGGGGGACTCCGGAATTGGAGCCCACAATTCGGAGAAAAGGAAGGAGTTTCCTAGGGTAAGTGTCCACTGCGACACTGTTCTTTTAGAAGCAAACGGCAAGGGTTCAAAGCCCAACACGTCCCACACGATACGGCTCCGGTCGGTCGGGTTTGACGGGTCGGGCTCCAAGTCGGGCGCTTCGATGGGGCACACTCTTTGACAACCTCCGGGTAACTACCTAAATCCCGGCATGAGACTAGGCGACGGCACACTTAGCGCCTTCCCATCGGGGGAAGGAATGGCGGCCCGGAAAACCTTCAGCGGAACCGTGTAAACGGCCCGTCTTAACAAAACGAAAGGCGACTCTAACCAAAGCCCCGTCAATGGGGCTCCAATGCGGCCGCAATGGGTGTCCATTGCGTTGGTCCCAAGCCCAAGAAACGCAGAGGGTCAAACTACGTACCACACACAAGCACTATGACCGCAATCGAACTGTTCAAACACGAGAAGCCTTCCGACCTGTTGGCTAAAGCTGTCACCCTCCGTGAGTCGGCGACGGGCGCAATGCGTCTCGGACTACTGCCCGCCAAGTCCAAGGACGGCCAGTCGCTCGCCAAGATATCGGGTCTCACCGGCCAAGCCCTGAAGCGTTGGAAACGGGATCGCCAAGCGGAGTTCAAGGTGACCATGTCTCGTGAGTTTGCCGGGTTGTCGGCCGACCCTCAGTATCTCGGTCGGTCGGTCACTGTGTCCAAGTCCGGCGTCATGGGTTTCTTCCTTGAACCCTCCGGGGTTTCGGCTGAAGAGGCCGCCAAGCTCGCCGAAGCTGAAGACAAGTCCAAGGCCCTCGAAGTGGAGAACGAGGCCCTGAAGGCCAAGCTGGCCGCCCTCGAAGCCAAGAACGCCTAAGCCACACTGAAGAGACCGGAAGGTCGAAACCCCTCAGGGGGTCTGTGGATAACACAACGCAAGTGCCCTGCCGCGTTCAAGTGCGGGGCTTCTGTGAATCACTCCTATGCCAGCAACCCTAGACACCGGCCTGCGTGCTGTTGAAATGTCGGCCTGCAAAACCGTCGCAACCCTAACCGTCCCGTTCGGATGGGATGACGTGAAGCCACTGGTCGGCCGCGTTCTGGTCATTGAAGGCGTGCCCTACGGGTACACCGGATGGAACTCCGATCGGATGGTCGCCTACTTCAAGCGGGGCGGAATCATTGGGAGGCTCGCGTGACCATCGAAGTGCGCCCCTGTCAGCCCTCTCTGGGCTACCAACGCCAACGCTGGCCTAAGACCCGCCACCACGTGCTCAGGATCGGTACTCGCGAGGTGCGGGCCATTGTGTGGGACGGTGAGTCTGTTCGCCCTCTGGGCATCGTCGGCCTCATGCTGGCATCGTTCTTCACCTCCTAATCGCAGAGTGACGGGACTACTGGTCCCGGTAATGCGGCACGCTGGTCACAAGCCCAGCGACGTTCCTCGTTCCGTTCCCGTCCGGTTGGCGGGTTCTTCTGTTCACTATGACTATCAACACTCCCGATGGCATCCACGCCTATCGGATGCTCGCCCTCAAGGGCGCTCTCAAGCTGGAGAGCTTGGGTATGCGTCGATCACACGGCCCTTCAGCCTTGGCTATGGTCAAGGAACTGGGCATCAAGGCAAGGACCGCCAAAGCGGCATTGCCCCTCTTCGAGGCTTACCTCAAGGCGGAGGGCGTTCTCCGATGAACTACAGCGCCCTGATTAGTGCCATCATGGCCGTGGAAAGCGGCGGTCGCGACCAAGCCATCGGTGATGGCGGCCGTGCGCTTGGCCCCCTTCAGATTCACCGCGCCGTTGTCCAAGACGTGAACCGGTTTGCCGGAACGTCCTATCGGTGGGAGGGCATGACCAACCGGGCCGATGCCCGCAAGGTCTGTGAGTTGTACCTCACCCGCTATGCCAAGGGGCGTTCCATGCAGGACGCCGCCCGCATTTGGAACGGTGGGCCTACTGGGCACACCAAGTCGGCGACCAAGTCCTACTGGACCAAGATCGAGCGCAATCTCAACACCATCGCAAAGAACTAACCTATGAAGACAAGCACAATTGAAGAGCTAAAGGCTCTGCACGCCAGCATTGGAAACCTCATTGTGAAGCTCGACAACGATGCAATCCACAACAACCTAATGTCACTGATAGGCATGTGCTATGTGTCGAATAGTGATACAAGTATTGTTGCCACAAAGATCAACAAGGTTGAGGTATCACAGAAAGACAACGGTGGACATATCGTTATGTACGTTGACCGTGTTGAATCATCATATGTGCATGAATTGCTTGAGGTTGTTGTAGTTGAGAACATACCAAGGACATTTACATTGCAGCAGGCTCTCCGTATCGCTCGGTTTGAAGGCTTCGACGCAATGAAGCCCGCTCAATTCGAGCACCTCAAAACCGTAGCCAAGTCCAGACAGGACTCTGTCTGGAACGATCTCTGCGAAGCAGCAGCAGTCTAACCTATGAAACACAAGCCCCGCCCCATCCCCGCAGTGCCCTGCCTCGATACCTATCGTGGCAAGCGGTACTACAAGTTCACCGTAGTCACCGAGACCAGCGGTCTCTTCTGGTCCAAGAAACGGGTGTTCTCTCCCGTCATTGCTCAGTCTCCATCCGACGCCATCGAGGTGGTGCGCGAGGAGATCTACCGAGAGGTAGCCAAGAACCCCGACAAGCTCCAGCCCATGGAGTTCCTGACATGGGGCGTCAAGGGCGGCCTGACCCACCGGTTCTCCGGGTGGGAGTCGATGGTCGGTGGTGCCATGATGCACCGGGTCACCCCGGTCGGCAAGCAACGCGACTGGGTCGAGGAACTCTGCCCCGCCTGACCATGAGTGAGACCACCTACCCAGACCAATACCTCCGGGTCTACAGCAGGAGGGATGGCGAGACGTTCATCATGCCGATCGCAGAGGATGAACCGCTCGACATCGACGCTCTCATCCAAGACTGGGTGAAGCATCGCTACGGCGACGACGACCACAACGTCCACATCTCGCGGCCTGTTCGCGGTCTGTGTGAACACGATGCCGCCATCATCACCGACGGACGACCGCCCGACTCGTGCATTGTCTGGTCCTCCGCAGAGTTCGATCTCATTCCGAAAGAGTAAACGTGCCGGGTGTTCTACACCCGACCAAAGCAACCAGCCCATCGCTCTCACAGAGATGGGTTGTGTGCTGTGGTCAACCACGACCAAGCCGGTGACACAACGTCACCGCGTCAGAACGTCAACTCAGTCACCTATGTATCAAGTCATCTCCATGTTCCGCTCTGCGGGTTACATCAATCGAGACATGTCTTACGTCCAGAAGCAGGAGGTCGCTGCGGGCAGTAAGTACCCTGGGGTCTACTCAAGCGACGCTCGCCGCTACAAGCAGGCGATCCACCTTGTCGACAAGACATCCGGCAGCCGTGGCCTAGCTCCCGTCCATGGTGCCCCGATGCGAGCCAAAGACACGTTGCTCGCTTCGATGATGCGCAACTCCAAGTCGTTCTACTCGCTCAAGAATAGCCCTCTCTCTGAGCGGATGATCAGCACATACGATGGAAGCAATCGGTCCAACATCGCCTTCCATCGGAACCATAAGTTCCCGGCACCCAAGCCGGTTCAGCAACGGTCTGCGATGGAAGCAGCAAGGCAGGCACCCAAGCTGATCGGTCGTCTGGTGTCGGTTGAGATCGAGTGCTACTACCCAACCGGTAGCTACCCCGAGGAGCACGGCCTCACCGAGGTGGGTAACGATGGCTCGCTCGACAGCGGCGGCATCGAGATCAAGCGCATGACATGGGCCAGCAATGGTCGGCTCATGGGGTTGCTCTCTCTGGAGAAGCAGCTGCGTGGGTATCGGGTCAACAAGAAGTGCGGTGTTCACATCCACATCGACGCCCGTCACCTGCCACTGCCTACCGATCCGCTCGAAGACAGGATGCTTCTCACCGCGTCGGAAACCTACAATCGGCTCACCCTGCTGTACCCTATGCTCAAGAAGCTGGTGAGCGAGTCGCGGCTTCGCAACAAGTACTGCCAGTGGGTCAACAACAACCCGTCTTCCGAGAAATACAATGCTCGGGCCGGTCGCTACGCTGCGATTAACTTCGAGGCGTACAAAAAGTACAAGACCATCGAGTTCCGTTGCGCCAATGGCTCGACCAACGTGGTGAAGATCGAGTCGTGGGCACTGTTGTGCAGACACCTGTTCGATCACTGCGCCAACAAGAACAACAGCGTGCCGACCAACTGGTCCGGCTTCCTCGCCATCCTGCCCTCGTGGATGGCTTCATGGTGCGTCCTCCGCCACCAACGCCTGCACGGTAACGTCGGTGCAGTGGATGACCGCATCGCTTCAGCCTTGGACTTCTATCCCGGTGGCAATGTCGAATAAACCACCGATACCTCAACACCTTAATCACTGATACCTATGTGCAAACTGTTTATCGCAGCCGGTAAGTTCTCCCGCGAGGAGACCATCCGCATGATCGCCGAGGCTAACCACTTGTTCGCCATGACACAGCGTGACGGGTTCGGCTTCACTGTCTATGGCCCGAAAGGCGTGGCCTACGGCCGATACCTCAGCCCCGAGTCATACTGTGGGTTCGGGGTGAAGATGCCGCCATTCATCAACACCATTCAGATCGAGGAGGGCGAGATTCCTCCTGTCGTGACCGCTCTGGTGGTTCACGGTCGGACATCCACCAACAGGGTGATCATCGAAAACTGCCATCCGTTCCGATCCAATGGCATCCACCTCGCTCACAACGGGGTGCTGAACTGGGTTGGTGACGGCCCCGGTCCCAAGGCAAAGAACGGTTGCGACACCGAGGAGTTCTTCCAGTGGTGGCTGCATCGCAAGACCACAAACAAGTGGTCCGGCACCAACAAGCACTGGTCTGGCTATGGCGTGTTCGGAATTATCAACGCTGACGCCAAGCGATTGACCATCGCCAAGTGCGGGGCTGGCAACCTCAGCTGGGTGTCCGATGACAAGGACAACCACCTGTTCAGCACCAGCGGGGCGGACGCCGTGCAGATTGGCAAGGCTGCGGGCATCAAGGTCAACCACAAGGCGATCTCGATGACTCCCAAGAGCATTGCCGAGTTCTCGCTGGGCGGGTTGCGAGCATCACTGGTTCTCAACGAGAAGTGGTGCGGGTTCGCTGACTCGATGCGCGACTCTGCATGGGATCGTTCGATGGGTATTCGTACCAGTCGCGACGCCTACCTGAGCAGGAGGTACGGCAAGCAGACCGATATGTGGGACGACAACCTTGCGCCCCGCGAGGCGGTCAACACAAGCCCTGCGATCAACGTCCCTCGCGACACAAAGCGAGATGCGTTCCCCGACTGGGAGCCTGACATCGCAGAACTAAACAAGGAGATCGAGCAATGAGCGCCACCAAGTGGAAGATCCAGTCGCACTCGGTCGATGGGTGGGCTGACCTAAAGGTGTCGATCGATGGTGGCCCATACGTTGACGATCACTACGACAACATCGATGACGCGCTCGTTGAGTTGCGGGAGATGATTCTCTTCAGCGACTCCAACGACGGCACCGAGTTCCGGGTAGTAAAGACATCAGTGCCGCAAGAGGACGACATCTACAAGGGCTGCACATAAGCAGCACATGACCAGCACACAGCCGGGGTGACACCCGGCTCTTTTGGTCTGCTTCCACATGGTGTGGCGGCAGATCCAAGGAACTATGTACATCGCAACACAAGCTCAACTAGACGCTGAAAAGCGCGTCAACAAGCAGGGGTTTAACTTCAGCAACTGGATACCGCATCAGCCCGACGCCAATCTCAATCCGGTGGAAGGCACCGAGAAGATGGGTGTCATGGTCATGGTCAAGCGAACACACCGCTTTGCCAAAGAGTACAGGGAGATCGAGGTAGATGGAACCATCAGCTAAAACACACAATCACCATGCACAAAGACCAAACCAAGCCCGACCGTCAACTGGTCGAGGCGATGCAGCGAATCAGGCTGCTGTCCACACCGGCCAACACCATGCCCTGGCAGCGGCACGAGGCACCGGACTTCACGAAGCTGCTGACAATGATCAGCGCGGTCGCGACCAACGCCATCACCAATGCGGGAGGTGCGAAGTGAGTGCCACCCCATTCACCTGCCCCAAGTGCGGAGCACCTCCGATGAAGCAGATCGATCTATGGTCTGGCCAAGATGTGGAAAGAGAGGGCCACTACATGTGTGACTCGTTCATTATCCATAACGGCGCAACCATTGAGAGATCCAATTGCTACCAACGTCAGCGCAACCAAGTGGTCGATGCTCTGCGGTGGGCTCTCGATCAGATCGATGACGACCTTGACCTCGATCATCGGGCTGCACTGGAGTCCGCCCGTGCCACCCTCAATCGAGTGACTGGAGGTTTGATGTGATCGAGTTCCACACCATCGCCCAAGTCATCGCTGCAGTGAAGGAAGGCAAGCGAGTCTACTGGAAGACTGGTGCATACCAGCTGAAGCATGACAAGGACGGCAGGTGGTTCGTCCAATGCACCATCAATGACGACTGGGCTCCACTCTTCTGGGCCGACGGCGTCACCTCCCACTATAATGCCGAGGACTTCTTCGTTCTCTGACCCTGCCACACAGCCCGTGACTCGAAAGGGTGACGGGTTGTAGGCGAGGCCAACAACGGACTTGCGCAACCTCAACTGGTGTATTACACCTACTCACAAGGAACTATGTACCAACTACTCGGCGTCAACACTGACGCCAAGACACCCAAGGGAACTGCCCTTGGATACCTCACTGGAATCCTATACCTCGCCCCGGCTAACCTGTCCGGCTTCGAGGTCTGCCCATGGCGCAATGCTGGATGCACTGCCGCCTGTCTCAACACGTCTGGCCGTGGCAAGTTCGAGTCCACCCAGCTTGCCCGCATTCGCAAGACGCGCTGGTTCTTCAGCGACCGCAACGCCTTCATGGGTGCGCTGCACTTTGACATCAAGCAGCTGGTTCTCGACGCCGAGCGTGCTGCTCTCAAGCCATGCGCTCGCCTCAACGGGACCAGTGACGTTGCATGGGAGCTTGGACAGAAGAGCATCATCAAGTCGTACCCCGAGGTTCAGTTCTACGATTACACCAAGAGCGTGCATCGTGCGATCAAGTCGCTGACCAACGCCCTCTGGCCCAGCAACTACAAACTCACATTCAGCTACTCAGGTGAGAACCTCAGTGACTGCCTCAAGGTTCTGAACTTGGGCGGCACAGTCGCTGTCGTCTTCGATCAGGTGAGGCCAGCAACTTGGAATGGTTTTCCCGTCATCGACGGCGACCTGCATGACCTACGCTTCATCGATCCGCGTGGCGTGGTCGTTGGTCTCAAGCCCAAGGGCGAAGCCAAGAAGGACACCAGCGGATTCGTTGTCAGACCGCAGATCGAGCAGCTAGTCGCAGCATGATCGACATAGACCCAGTAGTCGCAGCTGCTGGGTTCTGTCGGCAATGATGCCGAAGCAGAAAACTAAACACACAATACACATGAACAGCATCGATATTAAATCCATCAACTGGGACCTAACAAACCGAGAGATCGCGACAGCACTCGGCGTAACTCCATCGCTCATCGGCTACTACCGAAAGCAGACTCACCTCCGCAAGTTCAAGCGCGAGAAGTACCGCATTGACTGGGCCAAGATTGACTGGACCAAGCCAGATCACGAGATCGCCAAAGAGAATAACGTCAGCGCACCCCCTGTAGGAGTAGCTCGTCGTCGCTTTGCACCCGAGCACCTTAAGCACGCGAGCCCAAGCCCTCAGGGTTTGAAGCGGTATCAACGCAAGCTGGACCTAGAACGTGCAGCTAAAGAGGCCACCGCCATGCGCAACGCTGCTATCATCCACACGGCAGACCTCATACAGCAAGACGCTGCTCGACCCAAGCGAACCGCTGCCGAATTGGCAGTGGCTTATGGGCAAGGCAGTCCAATCGTAGGTCTGTCAGCAATCACAATGCCACAACGTCCTGTGCAGCAACAGGCCCAGCCATCATGGGTGAAGCGCAAGCTGATCGCATTCCGTGACTGGCTGTTCAATGTCTGTGTGTCAGTCGAGAAGGAAGCAAACAAGTAGCACTAAATCAATATCACTATGATCACAGACGACGACCTTTTCAAAACCACTAAATGCAAGCTCGACTACAACGCGCAGATCATCATGTCCACTATCGATAAGATGGAGGCTGAGATCAAGGAGTTGAAGTCAGCGACACAGGTCCAGTCCATGGACAAGATGAACACCCATCTCAAGGCGATCGTTGACTCCTCAGTGGGGTGCCGATCACGCCTTCAGTTCATGCGTGGTGTCTGGTCCTTATACAAGGATCTCAAACCTAAAGCAGCTGTCACATTGCATGAAGGGGCTGCTTAAGCTGTCTCTCACAGTTGCAATGTGGCTTGCTGAGATCTACTTCGCTATTGTTGTACTAAGACTACTAATCAAATGACCACAGAAACTACGTATCAAGGCCATGTAATCTACATGAATCCATCACAGCTTGCGCATCTGGCTGTGACATATCACAACAGCGACTTTCCAGGTCGCCGCCCAGCTACAATCCACTTCTCGAAACTGTGGATCAACAAGTGGTTGTCATGGATGAAGGCGTGCCACCACAACAACATCACATCGGAGAACCTGCAGACCTACTGCACCCGACTCTTCGAGAACCACAAGCCACGTACCTCGCAGGAGTATTGGAACTCGGTTCGCCGATTCCTGCGGTGGCTTGAGACTACTGGACGTGTGAGCACAAGCCCTCACCACGCTGTGCGTACACCGCCAATCCGTGAAGAGCGAACCGTCAACGCCATCACCCATGAAGAGTACCTCAAACTGCGGCAGACTGCGGCTGGTCATTGGATGGACTGGGTAATCCTTCTGGGCTGGAACACCGGAATGTCCATCGCCGACTGCATGATGCTGCGATGGGGAGACATCGACATGGACAAGTGCTTCATCCGCATCAGGCGTGTGAAGACTGGCACCGAGTCAATCATACCGTTCAGCCCAACAGACGAGCTTGGCAGGGCATTGCAGGCCCGCCGCGCTGAGTTCCCTGAGGCCGGCCCAAATGACTTCGTGTCAGAGCAAGCTGGCAGCAGGGTCAACATGGATCGGCACGTCATCGCCAGCAGTGGCAGCGACGCCTTCCGGTACATCGCAGACAAGGCTGGTATCGATCGCAGCAAGCGGTTCCACAGCCTGCGTCACTCATTCGTCTCCATGCTGGCCAACAGCGGCATGAGCACAATCCTAGCAACCAAGGTCTCGGGTCACCTCGATCCGCGCATCTTCTCTCAGTACGTCCACGTTGATACCGACGCCATCAGACAAGGCGTGTCCGAGGCCCGCGTCAAGGCGGGCAATATGCAGGAGATCACGGTGGTCACCAATGGCCAGCGTGTCTCCCAGTCCAGCGCGTTCACATTCAAGCCAGAGCGCATCTACATCGTGAAGAAGGGGCGGATCAACTTGCCGGATGGAGAGCCGGTAAAGTTCGTGAAGACTCTTGAAAACGCTGAAGGAAAGCGCGCTGTCACCATCCCGTGCGACGAAAACGGCGAGGCCACTTGTGGGTTTCGACTGGTCGTTGACATCAGGGATGTGAACGTCTTTAGTTAACCCGCGCTTCGTGCGCTATCACTAACAAAAAGGAAATAACATGGCATCGTACAACAAGGTCGTCCTGATGGGCAACGTCACCCGTGATCCTGAAGTCAAGGTCACACCCAAGGGCACCTCTATCGCAAAGATCGGACTGGCAGTCTCCCGCAAGTTCTCCACCGAGAGTGGCGAGAAGAAGGAGGAGGTCACGTTCGTTGACGTTGACTTCATCGGGAAGGTTTCCGATGTGGTCAGTAAGTACGTCAAGAAGGGTGACCCCATCCTGATCGACGGACGACTCAAGCTCGACCAGTGGGAGGACAAGAAGACCGGAGAGAAGCGGAGCAAGCTCGGCATCTTCGGTGAAAACCTCCAGCTGTTGTCTCGCCCATCCGGCCCACCGTCTGATGGTGGTGCCAACGTCAGCCGCTTCAAGCAGGAGCAAGCTGCTGTCAATCCGCGCCAAGCTGCTGCGGGTGTCACCAACGATGGTCCTGTCAATGCGGACGACGACGTTCCATTCTGATCACCGCTTGACACATTGCGCTCGGTGTACTACACCTAGTGCGCACTGATTCATAGTCATCAAGTCTGCCATCGAAAATGGCGGTGACAGCCGGGAAAGACCGGCACCTGCAGTGCGCCCGAGGAGGTAGGGTCTTCTAGCCTCCTTACACTGTGACAACAACGGGCAAATTTTCTACTGGGGCAAGCAGGGAATGCGGCGGCGGTGGTTCGCTGGTCACATGGTATCCCTGCTCCGTAACCGCATAAAACGGAGCGCCCCAGTTGTTTTCGTGGCGGGGTGTAGCAGCGGTAGCTAGGCTGCCTCATAAGCAGACGGTCGGTGGTTCGAGTCCACCCCCCGCTACCAATTTTGACCTGTGGTGTAGAGAACGCAGACGTGTGCAAGCACACTGGACTTAGGGTCCAGAGGCGCGGGAACTTTGGCTGAGAGACGGTGGGGTGCATGCAAGGCTACTCACTGGAACAATCCTGAAATCCAGCCGTTCAACCCGACGGGTCATCCATTTACAGTCAGCCGCAGATGAAAGACACGATCTCCCAAATGCTCAGTGCATTTCCTCCACAGATCATCCGGCTCCTAGCACGGGAGGGAAAGGGTCGGGGTGCCAAGCGCCTCACCCATCACGACATCGCCAAGCGCAGTGGATTGTCCTACGAGAAGGTGCGTGACCTGTCCCTGCTCAAGTCGTGGGACAAGGTCTCAATCGGAGACGCGGACGCTTTCATGCGAGGCTGCGGCGTAACACTCCGCAACCTCTGGCGTCACCGATACTTCCTGCGTAGGTCATTGGACCCACGCAAGACCGTCAGCCCGCTGTCTTTCACATCGAGGCGGGGCGCAGCGCAAAAGCCCCCTGCGCCTGAGCTCTTGGTCGCAGCAGCCTTGAGCCGCGCACGTTCTTCGGCTTCGAGATCTTCAGCTTCTTCGGCTTGATCTTCGACAGCTTGGTCTTCACCGCCCGCAGCGCCTTGGGTGTTGCGGAGCGGCGGAGCTTCCTGAACTTCGAGTTCATTCGATCGATCGCAGTCTTCGGCTTTCCGCCAACCCGCTCAAGATCCCCACGGCCACCTGACTCAGGCACCAAACTGGTAAGCATCTTATTGGTGTCGTCAGCCTTCTGATAGGCAGCACGCTGGGTATCGCTCATACGAGAGAGCAACCCCTCACGTTCGTCGTCGGTCAGGTTTCGTCCAAACGTCTTTCGATCAACCGATCGACCGGCAATGGCCGACTTCACAGCACCGTAGGGATCGGTTCCGCCCGTCTTCTTCTTCTCCTCGGCGGCTTGCTGCAACAGGCTTCGGGCTTCCTCAAGGTTACCACCAGCGGCTGCGGCCTCAGCCCTTCTGACGAGGTTGCTGAACTTGGTGGGTGTTCCACCCTGCCCACCCTTGTCTGAGAGCTCCAGCGGGCCTGCAGCGACTCGGGCGGCACGTCCTGCATCAGCCGACGCATCAGCCGATCGAACACCCGGCAGTCGGTTGAGCACCGTGTCAGTTCCGGGAACCGTCTGGCGCAGCGTGTTAACGAATGTTCCGGTCCAGTCTCCGGTCTTCATCCCGCTCTCGACAGCAGACGAGAACGTCTTAGCCAGCTGCACAGCCTGAGAGAAGCTGGCGATATCTGTCGGAGAGTTCCGGTAGTTCTGACCGCCAACCATGTTGGAGATAGCCTCGCCAGCGTAGGGAACCATCAGGCTGATCGATGCAGCAGCCAGCTTGGCGATGCTTCCTGGGGTTGTGTCGCGGAGCACATCACCCAAGCGGGTAACCGGGTAGGGGCGACCCTTCACCAGTTCGTAGAACAACCCACGGATCTCGTTGTTCCACGCTCCCGACAGGGCGAGCACAGTCAGGAGTGCAACCATCGAGATTGCAGAGTAGGCAGCGAAGTTGATGTAGCCACGCTTCGGATCGACAGCAGACAGGTTGCCTAGCGTGCTGAAGTACCGATTCACCCAGCTGGAGAACGTGAAGATGAAGTTGTAGATGCGACCCAAGATAGTGCGCCCTTGGATGGCCTCTGGTCGCATACCCTCCATCGATGCGTTCGTCATGCCGAGAAGCTCACGCGAAACGTCACGGTTGAATCCCTCGTCAGCAATCGGAGCCACATCATTGATGTCAGTGCCCGCAGCCTTGGCGGCCTGAACGCGCAGCCAGTAGTCGTGCAGCACGCGCTCAAGGCCACCAATACCAGAGAACGCCTGACGCATGTTCACAAGAGTCTCGCGCTGCCAACCAGCGGCCTCAGCTTCAGCCTCGGTGATCAGGTTCTTCGGGTCGGACCAGTTGTCCCAGCCGGTAGCACCAGACTTCGACCGCTTGTCCATGATCGAGGTGCCAGACCGCATCACCAAGTTCAGCGTGTCCTGAATGGACATGAGGTTGATCATGTTGGCCACACGATCAACGGATGCCGGGATGTTCTGGATTCCAAGCGCAACGTATGGGAGGAACCACTTCGAGAAGACACCCTCAAGTACACGCGATGTTGAACCGACAGAGTCAGCAAAACCTTCAACTGGCGATCCATATCCACCGAGTTGTCGGATGATCTTGGCTCGCTCAAATACGCTCATGCGCGGAGCGGCGAACCCTTCAAAGTTGGATTTCGCCTGCATGCGCTGAAACTCTTCAACGCGCTCAGCGAACTTTCGCATCAGGAATCGAGTCTTCGACTTGTTGGCATTGAGCCAGCCGGACACCGCCTTGTTCTCAGACGACAGCGCCGCAGCTGTGTCCCAAGCACCACGAACGATCTGAGTCAGACCCTGTTTGACTAGGCTCTTAGGTTTGAAGCCCTGCAGATAGATGCTCGGAGTGAACTGGCCAGCAGTCACAGCCTGAGTGAAGTTCATTATCGCCGAGGTCAGCTGTGCAACGAGCATCACCCGTCGAACCTGAAGCATGTCCTCAATGACAGTAGTTTGAAGGCGGCCGACGGCAGGCTTCTCAAGCGTCTGCTGAAGAACGTCGGTTGCGTTGTTGATCATCTTCACCAGATCGATCAACTGGCCTTGATTGAGGTACGCCTTGCCAGAGAGGACGTTGCTCTTCGGCTCAGTCCACTCGCGCTTGATGTAACCAGCAGAACCCTTCCGGCTTTCAATCTGCTCGTTAATCTTGGCGAGCTCAGCCTCAAACGCATTCTTCGCATCGCTCATCAGGTCCAACTGGCGCATCCGAATCGGCATCATTGCCGAGTGGGCAATCACACCCTTGGCACTGTCGCTGGAGATGGTGAAGCTGTAGAAGTTGGACGGCGCAACCATATCACCACGAGGCTTGGTGAAGTTGTTGGAACCACTGATGATAGAGTTGAACGCGACTGCAGACTGGGCGTCCTTCTTCATAAGCGCCTCCTCTTCATCTCGATCAGCTCCCTTGATTTGAGTCAGGTAGGAATTGACGAACTCATCGATCTCACTGACCAGCTGACGCGAGATATCATCCTTGCGCAAAGCCTCGTCTCCAACGGCCGGTGTCATTGCGTCGATGTCATCAATCAGATCATCAAGCGTTCCGGGCAGCTGGCCTGTCGATGCATACCGATCCGCGAGGGCTTGATAGATCTTTATGTACGGAGAGTTCCTCTTGTACAGAGGGCTCATCTCCATGACGTGCTTGAGAGCAAAATTGACGAACCACTTCCGCTGCTGCAACAGGGCCAGCCGGTTGGCGTAAGCAGTGGAAAGGTTCTTACCCTCATTCTGCCACTGCTGAGCCATGTCTCGCACTCTTCCGGGAAGCTCGCTGCGATCCAGAGTCATTGGAGTAGTGAACGCACCGCCAGCGTAAGCGTATCGGAAGCGACTGCGCTTCTCGCCGTTCACAATGAACGACTCCTGCACCAGCGTCGGGTAGTACATGGCGATGCCACCGTTCTCAGAACCGCGAGCAGCCTTGTAGATCGCATCAGCGAACCGAGCCTGAAGCTCAGCCGCCTTCACGTCTTCCTTGGTTATGACATGTCCGAAAGCGGTGGTGTCACCGACCTTGAGGTTGCGACCAATGCGCTCCTGATTACTGCCAAGGAACTCGTTGAGGACTTCCTTGTCCCATGTGCGAGCGTCAAGACCCGGATGACTCTTGATAGCGTTATCGACAGCGAGGTTGATTGCGTACTCGCCAAACCGTGGGTTCATGCGTGCTGCCTCGATTCCAGAGGCAACAGACATGGAGACCTTGAGCAGGAGGCGGAGCTCCTTTCCGACAGTTCCGGGCATCAAAGACAGGACGTATGCTCGATCGATCAGCGGTGTGAGGATCGGAATCGCAACACGCAGACGGTTTATAATGTCGAAGCTATTGATTGCCAGCGCGGCGTCTCCCATTGGGTTGGAAAACAACGTCAGCTTGGTGCGCATCCAATTCAGCTTGAAGCGGTCAATCGGACTCAATGGCTTCTTGAGCTCGTTCTCAATCGCGGTGAGCGCACTCATCACGACCGCGTTGTTATTCGCGTTGACAGCTGGATCAGCACTGTACTCCAGCGTGTACAGCTGTGAGCCAATCTTGTAGGTGAGCTTGCGATCACTCTTCGACCCTTCAGCACCACCGTAGTCGCCAGAATTGCTGGACATGATGTTCAGGTTGCGGATCGCCTCTTCGTGCTGAGAAGAAAACTCAGGCGATGCGGTGAGCGCATCATAAATGTCGAGTTCATCAACAGCGCGGAGGATGCTGCGCTCCATTCGGTTGATGGTGTTATCAATCAGGCGAGCTTCCTCGATCGCTTGAGACTGCTTGGCAAGCACTCGTCGATAGAGCCGTGCGAAAGCGCGTGGGTTCACTTTACGCTTCTTGTTGCCGGTCATGCCAGCAACAGCCGCCTCAAACCCATCGATAGAAGCCTTCACTCCAGCAATGTTGGAGTTGATCTTCTTGATCATCTTCAACGCTGGGATCAGCCGGCGCATGGACTGCAGCGGCGTGGTTCCAGAAGATCCAGCTGTGAACAGAGCGGTGATCGTTTCTGGAAGAACCTTCTTATCCAAAAGATTGCGGCTCGCGATGATGTTGATGATGTCATCGTTAGTCTGAGCAGCATTTAGCTCAGCATCGGTAACACCTTCAGCGATTGCGGAAATCGCTTTTCGCATCTGGTCCGACTGCTTGTGTGTACGCCGAACGATCTCGGCTGCCTGTTCGATAGCAGCCCTCTGTGACACGGTCAGTTTCCCGCCGGTAAGAACCGACTCGCGAACGTAGTCTTTGTAGTCTTCAACAAGGTTGTCCACCACTCCGGTTGTGGCAGTCACTTCTGCATTAGCAGAGGCGAGCTTGTTTCTCAGGCCAATGATCGATGTGCTGTACTTCTGGCGCAGCGTCTCAAGCCGATCGAGAACCTTGGTGCGCTCGTTCTCAACGTCACGAGCCAACTGGTCAACGGCGTGGGACGCTTGATACTTAGCCTCAACCTCTTCATCGGTTGATGTGGGCATCGACGCAAGCTGCATCGGCGATGTTGAGACAAGCCGCTGATCGATCAGCCACTGCAGGCTTCGCTGAACCGTCCTGCCTGAATTGACGATCCGCTGGATCAGGGCATCGGGAATCATCTGGGCCTGCGTCGCCGCCAAGTTCTCGATTGCAGCGATGTTCGCCGCGTTGAGTCCGGGCACCGATGTTAGGTCGCTCAGCTGCTGTTTGTTTTCTACCTGAGGAGCAGCCATGAGCTCGCCGACTCCCTGATCTCCTTCACTGAGAGCGACGTTGGGCGCGAACTGCTCGGTGCTCAGGTTTACGATCTGGTCGAGCAGGGTCTTCTGCTCACCCTTGAACCCAAACAAGCGGCCGATCAGGTTAAGGAACTTGGCCCAGAGGGACTGGCCATCTTTAGAGGTGACACCATTCAACGCATCGCGGAACTCCTGACTGGACATCGACTCACCAACGAACTCGGCGAGGTTGTTGAAGTTGGAGCCGTGCTCCTGCAGGCCGTAGAAGCTGTTCGCTCCGAGAGCCTTCACGGCAGCATCGCGCAACCTGCGAACCTCATTGCGGAACTTCACGTTGGTGCGCAGTGCGTACACCGTGGCCGCGTGGACTGCCTCGTGCATGACCAAGTAGTCGTGCGACGCAGCGGACTGGCGGATGTAGATCGTGTCGGCCTGTGGATTGGCGTCGTAGAACGCGGACTGACCGGGGCGAGGAGCGATGCGATCGAACTCGGCATCAGACAGCACCACTACACGGGCGCGTAGCTTGGCCTTGAGCAGCTTCTCAGCGATGCCGCGCATCCAGCTACTGGCACTGTTTCCAGCGAGCACGGTATCGATTGCTTGAGCCAACGTGGTCTCACCCTGCTGGAGCGACTGATTGCCGGTGTCCTCGGCAGCGGCGTTGGCTAGGAGCGCTTCACCTTCAGCGATGGCATTATCAACTCCATCGATACCCTTCTCGTCGTAGATGTCTTGGAGGTTTCCAGATGCAGTGAGACCGATATTTTCAAGAGTTGTGGCTACGTTTGCAGGGGCGTTTGGAATCAGTGATTTGAATCCACTGACGACAGCCTTGGTGAACTCATCAGGAGTCAGCTGACGCCCACGCACAGCAGCCTCGGCCTTCTGGATTGCAGAGACAACGGCATCAGCGAGCGCCTCAACATTCCTGAAGATGGACGCCAACGACGCAGCACTCTCCTTCTGGACAGGCTGAGCAAACTGCTCGATCGGTGAGCTCTCCTCGCCGTCTTCATTGACGGAGGAGCTCATTGAGGTGGTAGCCTTCTCGATGAGCGACTTCTTGCGGGAGTTGCGAACAGCCCAAAGCAGGTTCTTCTTGGGCGAGAAACCTACAGGCGATTTGCTGTCGATGTTCTTAAGCACCCACTTCTTCAAGCCGCGCTCGTAGTTGGACAATACATCGTCTATCTCGAGGTTGACTACGCTTGGTTGGCCATCGATGAAGTCGAATGCAGTCTGCTGGTTGAACGCGGCTTCCATTGCCACGGACGCCCGAGTGCCGACCTTCTTACGAAGAGCATCCAACGCATCTTGGTCGCTCTCGTTCTCCTTGAGTGCGCCCTCCATGAGCTCCGAAAACCTGGCGTATTCAGGATTGGACACACCCTCTGCCAATATTGCTGCTACGTTCTCGTCGTCTGTCTGGGTGATCTTCGACGGACGGCCGACCTTCTTCGTCTCGGTCTCCTGAACCGACTCGCGCTTCTCAAGGAGGTTGAAGTTGGGAACCGGGTACACACCACTGAGCTCAATGTTACCGATCTTCTGGGTGTTCGGAGCCTTCTTGGAAAGCTGCGTGACGCGAACCTGCGGCACCCCGTCCTTGATGGAGTCGATGGTGCCAAGCACCTCGTTCTTGCCGGCAGCAGTACGCCAGCGAACGGTGTCTCCGACGGTGATAGGATTGCCATCCTTGTAGACGGCAGGCTTCAGCGGCGCGTTGGCTTGAGTGCCCGGCTTTTGGACTTTGGATTGTGCTCCGGCAGCGACTTGTACCGCACCGGGCTGTCCTTCTGGAATCGGTGCAGCAGGTTTGGGTGCTTGACCGCTAGGTACTTCCACTGGGCCTTGGACTTGATTGGCATTGGCTACTCCTTGGGATTGGGCTGCTTGCGCACCTGCTGTCCCACCAGCCGCTTGGGTTTGGGCGGGCTGGACCGGGGCCACAGACGGCGCTGCAGTCTCTTGTTTTTGTTGACCATTTGAAACGATGACCGGGGCCGCAACTGGGACACCACCCGCAGGAGCAGCCCCGGTTCCCACCGGTAGCGAGGATTCAGTCGGCAGGGAAGTCTTGGTGGCTGGCTTGCGCAGCTTGGCGTTCAGGAAGCTGGCGAGTTCATCGAACGCATCGGAAGTGTCATCGCGGCTGCCAACTTCTTTCTGGACGCGCAGAACCTCAGCGGCAGCGCGGTCGTCGATGTACCCAAGCTCCTTGGCCTTCTTGACAAGGCTACGCAGCTTAGAAGGCGACGCGAGGTTCACACTCTCGCCATCAACCTCCTCAATGAAGTCGAGCAGCTTCTGGTCTTGCGGCTGAGACGCCTTCTCCGCAGCAGCTTTCTTGGCGGCCTCCTCTGCAGCAGCAGCCTCAGCAGCAGCACGAGCTTCAGCGGCAGCACGAGCTTCAGCGGCAGCCTTCTCGGCAGCGGCACGAGCCTGGGCCTCGGCCTGCTCACGGGCAGCCTTCTCGGCGGCAAGACGCTTTGCCTCAGCGCGGGCGGCGATCTCAGCTTCGATCCGGGCGTTTAGCTCTTCATCGCGCTTCTGGGCATCTCTCAATAGCGCCCTCAAGTTGGAACCGATCTCAGGCCGAATAGACTGAGGAACCTCGCCGCGAGCACCTGGGCCGAACTGGGACTGAGATTGATTGACGAGTGCTTCCTGTTCAGCAAGCAGCGACGTGACAGCGTTCAGCTGGTCGGCAGCTGACTCATTGCTCCGAGGTACAGTAGCAGCAGCGGCGGAAGCATCAGCTTCACGCTGTGCCTGCTCTTCAGCAGCCATAGCCTCCAATCGTGCGGCGTTCGCTGCTTCTCGGTTCCGGCTTGCGACACGAGCCCGAACAGCGGCACGTCGTTGCTCCTCTGCTGCAGAAGGAATGACGCCAGTTCCAAAACCCTCAGGAGGATACTGTCCAACACGCTGCTCAGCGGCCACCTCCTGATCATCAGTAATCTGACCGCTGTCTTGCGGCAGCAAAAGCCCTTCCTCTAGCGCAGCGCGTCGCTTGGCGCTGTTGGTTCTGATGATTCGACCGGAAGGAGTTGCGGCTTCAGTGGTGCCTCCCACATCACCCAAACCAGATTCCGCGTTCTCAATGCTCGCGGAACGACGACGAGGGGACTCCCAGTTCTGTTCGGTCCTAGCATTGAACTCAGCAAGCTCGCTGTCGGTGATGGTTCCGGCCTCGTACTTCTTGTACAGTTCGTTGTTGCGAGCGCGATCCCACTCGTAAGCTGGCTGAGTAGTGGAAGTGGTTGCAGGAGTAATCGATTCCGCAGCAGTGACGGCATCGAGAGCCTGCTGTGTTCGTGCGCGTTGATCCTTGGGCAGGTTCTTCTTGCTCAGGGCCGCAGCCAAACGAGCACCATTGAACCCAGCGTCGATCAAACCAAACCCAAGAGCCTCTGTGGCCAGCTGCTCCATTGTCGGAGCTTGATAGTCCTGAACACCGATAGCAGCGCGACCAAGTTCACCGGCACGCTCCTCAAGCATTTCACCGAATACACCATCCCATTTGGTAGTTTTACTGACAGCGTCAATGAAGTCGTTCCCCTCGAACATTCCGGGGTACTTCTGAGCCACTCGACCAGCCACTGCCTTTTTGAGACCAGAGGCCCAGTCGATTGTGCCACCGAGGCCAACCTTACGGGCACCGGAACCAAGCATGTCAGTGAGAAACCCACCAGACCGCTCGCTCAGCACCTCTACAAACTGGTCTCCAAGAGCCTTGTAGGCAGCGGTTACGAACGGATCAGCCTGCTTGGTTTCCGTGAAGTAGGTGCCTTCAGGCGACTCCTCCAAATCAAACCCCGGAGTCATCCGTTCAGCAGTGCCGGACACAATGCGAGCCGCACCGGACGGAACGGTCTGCGCAGCAGCGCCAGCCACGCCACGAACGATCCGGCCGCTGACGTTTTTGGTGGCCCAGTCGGCAGCCTTGCTGGCTGCGGTTTCCGCTGTCTCTCTACCAAACTTCTTAACGGCAGTAGCGGCCGCTTTAACGGCAGCCTTCTCGCCAGCGGTAGCAACGCCACCGGTAAGAGCCAGTTCACCAGCGAAGCCGGGAGCCTCACCGAGAACACGGCCGACACCATAGGCAATTCGTTCAAGAGTCCCACGGCCTTCAGCCTCGGCAGCAGCCTTGTCCTCAGCAGCCTTGTACTCACGCAGCCGCTGCATTTGTTCATCTGACGCAGTGCCTTCACGGGCGGCGAGTGCAGCACTCAACACACCAACCGACTTCACTGCCTCCTTACCGCCGCTGTAGAACGGAATACCTCCAGCCTCGAAGCCTCGTCCGAAACCACTGGAGAACGAGTCCCACACACCCTGCTTCTCTGCAGTGGGCATCGCCTGACCTTGTGCAGCCGACTGGGAACCGAAGTAGTTGTCTTCGATGTACCGATCGATCTGTTCATCGGACCAGTCGTCGCCAAAC
>Ga0222712_10002615_pt1 | contig 20397 bp, 25 predicted proteins | sample C33_657DmetaG_FD_165043 | JGI IMG/M metagenome (GOLD analysis project Ga0222712, IMG submission 165043) | Estuarine water microbial communities from San Francisco Bay, California, United States - C33_657D | ecosystem: Environmental > Aquatic > Marine > Unclassified | place: USA: California... | reverse complement strand
TTACAATTACACCGCAGCCTACAATGAACCTGCTTTTAAAATTCTTAGCATAGTCAAATGCCATAGACTTTTGATGTATTAAACAACCTACTTGCATCCCCCAAATAAGTGCATCTGGGTTACTGTAGTATCCGATACTAAACTTGGTATGGTAGTGGCCCTGCACGGTATTCATTCCATACTGCTGGGCTACCTTTAAAACGTCTGCAGAGAGGCCATGAGTAAAGAAACACCTTGAGTTATCACTTAATGTTATTGTGTGGTCATCCACCCAATTCCAGCCCTTACCCACCCCTAAAAAGTCGTTATAGTCTTTTAGGTATCCTTTAGGCATGCCATATTTTAAAGCACGTCTGTATACTAATGAGCTATGGTTGCTATGTACCAATGTCATCTTAGGAAATATCTTTTCTAATTCTTGAACATACTTTTTAGACTGCTCTAATTCATGTCCGGCAGAATATAAGTCTGGGTTATGTTCGTGCATAGATATAGCATGATGATCTAATTCATCACCTATATTTACTACATGGTCAAACTTAAATTGTTTTTTTAACGCTTTTAAAAATGCAAATGCGTCAGGATGGTGATAAGGGATGTGCATGTCAGATATGACTAAGACTGATCTATATTTCAAGTAACTCTCCTAGTTTTGAGATACTTTATTATACACTAAATACATGATAATGAATAACAAAACGTATTTAAAGTGATCTATAGCGCATAGAATATCGCAGATCAAATACTCTAGCATATCTTAATGGTAGCTTTTTTAGCTTGCTGTAACTTCTTAAAGAACTTGTTATATGCTAACTTAGAGTTACCAATAAAGTCTCCACCTGTCCATGTTGTACCAAGTAATATACATCCGTCTGTATGTGCTGAAGTATTGCCAGCATGAATACGTATGCCTGTAAAGTTAGGCACGTCTAGTATATGTGGCATATCTTGTTTAAAGCGTACAGATCTATCTATAATGACTTTGTATTCACCGGTAGGTATAGCTGTCTTGCCTATAACTTTAGAGCCATTTCTAACTACATCCTCTAGTGTATAACATTCATATATACCATCTACATACATCTTACCTACTGTATGTGTGTCTTTGAATTCAAACCGTTTTACTTCAATTAACATTGTTGTCTATGTAGTTAAGTGCTTGGGTTAAATATTGCATGGCGTACATGAATAAGATCGAGAAGCCCATGGCTACGAATAGCAATGAAACAACTAATAATTTAAGTATAGCTAAACCAATAAAGTTTAGTATGTTTAATACGATCATTTCTTTTTAATGTAGAATAAACTACGTTCCCCAAAGAGATAGAAACCAACCGCACTAGCAAAGTTATCTACTTCTTGTGTTGCGATACCTTGTAGGTGCATAGTTGCCCATGTTGCTAATACAATCAGGCCAATAGCAGGTCTCATAAGTCTTGCAATGGCTTCTACCCATGGATAAGATGGGTTACCACTTCCTGCTTCATTCATGACTTTAAAAAACTCTAAGTCAATTTCTTTCATTTTAGCATATTGTTCTATTGTAGCAGGTTTAAATTCACTAGGTGCTACAAAACGGTTTATAAGAGACTTGCCTAAGTCCATAACAACTGGTGCAAATGCAGATAAAATAGTAATAGGGTCTATGATAATACTCCTTATAGTTCTTTAGGGTCAAAGCCATACATCTTAGCTACTTGTTTCTGTAGTTTTAAGAATAAACCTTTATGGCTCGTATATTTTTCTGTTTTAGGTGCTTCTAAATAGCATATCATGTGTATTATTTCATGACATAATGTTATTAGTACAGGATAAAGATGTGAATGTCTTGCAACACTTATAGTAATAACATGAGGTTCACCAGCTTCAGGCGGCTCATATTGCCCACAAATGCTATTATCATTAACAATAACAAAGTCAACTTTACTTGCTGGAGGAAGTTTATACTCATCAAATATACTCATTTCTATAAGTGCAGAGTATAGAGCAGCAATGCTGTTCTCATTTATCCAATGTGTCATATAGTTGAACGGGGTTTAAATAGTTGTGGGTTATATACTGCTGTAGCATCTATCTCTGGAAAGTAAATTAATACTGACTCCATGTGATTAACTTCTTCTTTTTTCCAGCAACCTTCATGGTTAGGTTTACCTTTATCTGTAGCATACGCAGCATAAGGATAGCCACGTAAACCCATTTTAGTAAACGTACATTCTTCTAGTGTTAATACTACTTCACCAGCTTCAGTAGCCATTGACATTTCCTTTGGCAATTCTTTTCCATCTGCATAGTCATATAAAAACAACCATAGCAACACTAAAGTAATTGCCATTAGAAATTGTTTCATTTCATTTTCCTAACCAATTGTGCATAACAAATGTAAATAAACCACCGATAAATGATGCTATAGTCATACCGGCCCAGAAACCACCTTTAGACTTATTGGCTAGCGCTAAAAGTTCATCCATACCTGCTTCTAATTTATCTATTTTCTTTTCCATTTGGTCAACTTGAGCCACAAGTTGGCCATACTTAAATGGATCTATCTCGCTCATTGCTATTCCTTTACTGTGGAGTACCCAAAAGGCCTGGGAAATATCTTTGTTGAGTTGTAGCTCCAAACTTACCAGCAACGCCACCGGTTGTGTATGGACTAATAAGCGCTCTTCCGCCTCTAGTTAATACGTCTGAAACAACCTCAGATGGTCTACGTGTAGTAAGTTCTTTTGCAATTTGTTGTAGTCGTTTTGGATCAGTCTCAGTCAATATCTTAACTACTTCGTTAGCTGTTGACTTAAGTTGCTGTTCATTCATTTGTGTAGCATCCATTTTAAGAGCATTAAATATGAGGCTTTGTGCATCAATATTTGGTGCTTCTTGAGCAATAGTGCCACGTACTGCTTTAGCCGCTTCTTGTCTTCCTGCTGTTTGTGATCCAGCTAATACTTGACTAGATGTAGCTTTCATTTCCATTTCTGTTTGGAAGTTTTTAATGAACTGGTTAAATTTGTTTTGGCCTAATTCATTGTCTGGAAAAGTAGCTTTAATAAGCGCTACACGCTTAGGATCTTTAAGAATGTTACGTGCTACGTTAGCTGTCATAGGTACAACTGTATCTGTAGACTGACCACCTACACGTTCAATAAGATCTGACATAGCACCTAGTCTAAATGCTTCTTTTTCAGATGTAGACATTTTTTTAATATCAGCTTTTAATTGATCTGGGTTAGCTTTTAAGAATGTTCTACCTGACTGCATAGCATCCATAGTAGCTGTATCATCTGCCCAGTAATTACGTGCTGACTTATAAGATGGGTTATTCTTGTCAATGTAATTTAAGAATTGCGCTCTAGTATCTTTGATAGAGTTTAATTGTGTATTACCGATACCGCTAGATGGTGACTTACCTGTATATACAAGATCATCTAAACCCATTTTAACGTAGTGTAAGAATTCTGTATCTACTTTATCAACAAGTTTATTATCTGCTGTAACTAGTTGACCTTGAGCATTAACTGAAACGTTAGGTACTTTAATACCTTTTTCTTGTGCAATATTAATACCTCTAGCGTAAGCTTGTTGTACACTTGGACGGCCCAATAAGTCTGTAAGCTCTTTATTAACTGGCACTTGTTTATTAAAAGCATTAGCATACATCTTTTTACCTAGATCAGTTCTAGCTGTTTTAAGTGCGTTAAACTCATCAAAGAATGATGCTGTGCTACCAAATGCGTCTTGTAAGTCTGAAGTTAAACGTGCTGAAATACCTTTATCACGTTGTTCTAAGAACTTTTTAGCAGTTTGTTTTGCTGGTGATGGGATAAGACTTACAGCATCTAAATAAGCTCTAGTATTAGGGCCAATATCAGCTAGTGTATATGGTTTACCAGAGTTTTGAAGTACTGTATTAATAGCTTCATCTACTGATCCTACGTCAGACTTTAATGCTTCTTTAACTAAATTTCTACCTGCTTGTAAACCTGTTACATTTGGATCAGCAAACATAGACTTAAGAATAGGTTGAGACACATTCTTAATAACTCTAGCACCTGCTTGTAGTGCTGGTGATGCTATACCACCTGTTACACCACCAATACCTGTAGAAGTTAATTGTTCAGTTGGGCTACCTTCACCTGCACCAAAACCTGCAATTGCACCTGACTTAAAGCCTTGTACAGCAGCTTTTCCTAATGTTAATGGTAGTGTAGTTCCTTTACTTGCTACAGCAGGAATAGCACCACCTATAACTTGCTCTGTAATAGATCTAATTGGTTTTTCAGAAGCTCTTTGTTCTAGTGCTAAACGCTCTAAACCTACACCAGCTTGTCTAGGTGTAATGTCACCATATCCTGCTTCTTTAGCTGCTTGAGAGATAACGCCTGGTTTCTTACCAAATACAGAATTAAGTGTACCTAGTAATTCATCTGAGAAATTTAATGTAGCACCTTGCAAATACTGTCCAATACTTTGTGGTGTTACTACACCAGTCTCAATAGCATTTAAAACAGTCTCACCTTGTTTACTTAAATTACCTTGGTCTCTACCAGCAGATAAGTCAAAATACAGTTCTTGAATAACTGCTTTTGGATCTTGAGCCATGTTTAGTCCTTACTTAAATAGTATATTTTTGTTTTTAATAACACCTGCACCGCTTTGAACCATGTTTGGCAATTGTGACTTAATAGCAAGAACATCCGGAGCAGTTCTAGCTTGCAAGTCTTTAGTAAATGCAAGTTTGTCTTTAAACAATTTAGCTCTAGCTTGTGATGGGCTTGTTTCAATAAGGTTAGCATTTTTAAGTTGCCAGTCTGCTGTCCAATTAGCAAGTTCAGCATCACGTTGAGCGCCAATTTCAAGTGCATTAAGTAATAGTTTATTACCTTCAGGTGTTTTGCCAATAGATGGAGCTGAGTCAACAATGAATTGTAAGTCTGTATTTGTTGGGTTAGCACCAAGTTTTTTAACTTGAGGAATAATAACGTTTTTAGATAATGAGTCAAATGCTTCAAGTTTAGAAGTAGCATCAACATTAAAGCCTGGGACAAGTAATTGACCTGCTTTAGAAATTGTTTTAGCTGTTTCAGCACCTGCACCTGTTTTTACACCTTCATCAATAAGTTGTCTCATTGTTCTATATGTTGGCAATGTGCTTTGTGCATCCATACCTGCATTTAAACTGCCTTCAAGATCTTTAATAACATTAGATGCAAACTCTTTGTTAGATACGTTAGTAACCACATTAGTTTTAGGAGCTGCTAAAGTTTTTAGTTTTTCTTGACGTGCAAAGAATTCTGGGTTTTTTTGACCATATTCAAACTCACGAATATCAGTAGGAATAGCTTTTAGATAGTCTAGTTGAGCATCTCTAAGTTCTTTTTGGATCTTGAGCTTGTTCATTTCATTTTCAGTTGCTGTGTTATAAACACCTTGTGATGCTTGCATACCACCTAGATATGACTTAGCAAGGTATGGTAACGGTGATCCGTAGCCTTGGTTTTTAGGAGTAGCTAAGTATGTAGCGCCTGCACCAATAAGGCCTGATAGTAATGCTTGGTTTTTTAACTTTTCTTGTTGATCTGTAGTTAATAAACCGCCCAAGTATTCAGGTTGTCTAGCACCAAAAATATTCATGCCACTAAACAAGTCTCCAAAACCAGTATTTGTGTCAAAAAATGCCATAATTAATATCCTCTACCATAAACTTGTAAGCCGCCATAGTTAGGTGATAGTCTTGTTAAGAGTTTTTCATCTTCACTTAAACCTAATGATGGAGCTGGTCTTTGTGTAATTGGAGCTGAAGGAGCTACTGGTAAATTAAGTGGAGGAGCTGGTTGGTTAAGAGCTTGATAACCTTGCAGACCTGAACTTAAAGCTTGTGATGGGTTAGCTTGCGCCCAGTCAGATAACATAGTACCTGCACCTGTTATTTTATCCATAGCTGTTGGCGGTGTATAGTTAAATATTTTAGATGTATCTATAGCACCTAATGGAATGTTATTTATACCACCGGCCAAGTTTGCAGATGTTAAATTAATGCCGTCAGCAAATGCACCAGTAGTAGTTGTTGCTGGTATTGGAGTACTTCCAATAGCACCTAAATTAGTACTTAAACCTGTAGTAGGTACTGGACTAAATAAGTTATTAATACCCATACCTGGAGTAAGAGCTGTACCTGCTGCATCTGCACCAAGTTGTACACCTGGAGTTACTCCACTAGAAAACATATTAGCTACTTTACTACCTAATAAGCTTTCTGATCCACCAAATAAACCACCTGTAGCACCACCAAGTAAAGCACCTTTTAATGGGCTTTGACCTGTAATTGCTGAACCGACAGCGCCTACTCCAGCGCCTATTAATGTTGGCATACCCATATTAAGATACCTTTCCTACTAAGTAGCAAATTGGCTCTAAGATAGAACGATAGATACGTCCTAATGTGTCTCTCTTATTGCCACGCATTTGTTTATAAATATCAGCAGTTCTATGTCTAGCAATATGTGCTAATACATTGCGTACTGCTTTGTTAAGTTTACCTTTACCTTTAGCAAATTCTACTAATGGTAAGAATAATGTGTGATAACCTTTTTCATATACTTTAGCATTAGGCATATTAGCTGAATGTTTAAGCCAAATTGCATTTCTAAATGAGCCAAAGCCATAAGCTTGTTCGTTCATCATTGTACATACGATCTTGCCACCACCACTTTGTTGAGACTGTGTAGTAGATACTTGACCAACTGGAGCGCCATAAGCAGCACCAAGGTATGCTTGAAGTTTTTGATAAGGTTTGTTTTGTTCAAAGTTGAATTTATCAATTGCAGCTTGTAATGCTGTTTGTTGATAGTTTTCTGTAGTTTTACCTACGTTAGCTAATTGTTGAATATCAGCATAGTCTGCAGCAGCCATTTGAGGTGCATTAAATGCAGCTTGTTGTTGAGCAGCACGTTCACCTGCATAATTAGCATAAGCAAGATCACCGTATTTGTTAGCTAAAGTATTAGCTAATGTATTTGCAGCTCTATTTTGAATGTCAGCAGATACGCCTGATCCATAACGGCCAGCTAAAGATGCAGTACCTTGTGCAGCTTTAATAGCATCATTATATGCTTGTGTAGCTTCTTGAGTTGCACCACCTAAAGCTTGTGTAAAGTATGGGTTACCTGCTGATAGATATTGGCCACCAATAGTACCTAATTGTTGTTGTTGAGCAGCTTGTGATAATGGGCTACCTTGTAATGCTCTATTTTGAGCAGCTTGTAAAGCTAAAGTAGTTTGTTGAGATGGGCTTACATAAGTTTGACCACCAAAGTATTCTGGGCCAGGTTGTTGATATAAACCTTTAGCTTCTTGTAAACCATATTCTACGAATGGTCTTACCGTTGGGTCTAGTTCAGACTTTGTAGTAGACGTACCACTACCTCCGCCTCCTGATCCACCGCCACCATAGAATGTAAAGTAATCACCTAATGCAGGTAATAACCATTTAAAATTCAGTAATTTCATATTGCTTCCTTAAAGTATATATTCCCATGTTTGAGGTTTAAAACCCATTTTTCTAGCATTACGCTCCCATCCACGTCTTGCAGATGTAAATGTAACTTTAGTTTTACCGCCTTGCTTTGCTATTGTTTGTATTTCTTTAAATGCTTGGTGAAATAATGTTTCATCATATAATGTAGACCATGTGGCCCATACATGAAGAGCATTACCTATTGGTTGAAGTACTACGAAACCTACTGCTTTATCATTAACAATGCCAAGAAATAACATTGATCTATTTTCATAACAGTCACAGTAAATGTCTTCTACTATCCATTCATTATGACCTTTGGCCCTAATAAGCTCTAAGCCATGTTTAATGTAGTCCCAATGCTGTCTTAACTGATCTTTAGGTATATAGTGTAATATCATCCTACTATTATATAACGATATACCTTGTTTGTGCCTGTATTTGCAGGATGCGATATAGTAGCTTGACCTTGTGACTGTGAGCTAATATAAGGTTCTGTAAATAAATTTGTAGTGTATGAATTGGCACTTAAATACTGAATAGTTACAATAGCACTAGGTGTAGCTGGTCTAGTAGGTGTAGTTTGTGCTGCTAAATGTTCTACTGTAACCAAAGTAGAAGTTGTAGCCCATGATAAACTAACATAATCATCTTTAGCTAATTCTATATTAAAGTTTAAAGATGCAATAAGATGACCTTTAACGCTACCATGTTTACTGTCTATAGAAAATTTACTATTAGAACCTGTTACATCTGAACCATTTTTTTTAAACCATACATCTACATCTTGTATTTGTGAGTCATCATTAGCAAATTGAATGCTAAATTGAACATTATAAAGACCAGAATAGTCTACTTTTATTTTATAACCATCTACAAGACTTGTACCTAAATTATAGTCTGTAGTGTTTAATGTAACGTTAGCAGTAGCTGTAATAGTTGCTATACTTTGATCTGTAGAGTCTTGAAATGCACCGTATGGGAAGTATGTACTAGCTGCTGTTTGTGTTTTAGGTTCTAGTCCAATATAAGAGTTATACCCTATACGTTCATCATAAATAGTAGTAGATGTAGCACCTGAAGCTACTAAAGTAATATCGCCTGTATTATTAGACTTACCTTCTACTAAGTTATTTACAATTTCAGCTACTTCTCTTGGCGTACCACCTTGCCAATTTAGCTTACGATACATGTCACGTTTTGACATTATCTATTTCCACTTTGTGTGTAGTCTACATCTATAGATATAGCATGTGTCCATGTACCTGTAGGTGTCACTCTAATTCTATGATAACGACCATAAGAACGTAATGGACATGTACCATCAGAGTTTTGTGTGACTGTAGGTTTATATGTTACAGCACCATTTAATTCTTTACGTGATGCTATAGCCATTGTACAAGCACCATTATCTATTTGTGATCGTGCATTAGTCACTACAGAGTTATATCCAAATTCCATCTCACCTACAGTAATATTTGCTGTAGAATTTTGTCCGGTAAACGTAGCAATTTTAGCACCGTCTGCACCGCCTAATAAGAACTTACCACCTGACCATACACGGCTGTCTAGTGAAGCAGGAAGTGAGTCTAAAGTGCCATAAGCATCTAAGCCTTCCAATGTAACACCGGATGATGCTAAAGATACAATGTATTCTAGTGAAGTATCAGCAGATGACCATTTCTTAACTAACCAATTGTAGATAAGAAGTGAACGGCCACCGTTAGTATTAGGATAATTCCAAATAACAATATTACGAATTGGGTCAATAGCAGCACTAATAGTATCTTGTTGAGATAAAGCCATATTTTCGTAAAAGTATTCATCTACTTTATCGTTACCAATGTTTATCACATTAGTACCATCACACATGTAAAAGCCGTCATCAGCTAAGAAAAATGTACTAGGGCCATATTGTGTGACTGATCCTGGTGTATTACAGCCTAAATTACGTGAAATAGCGTCAAATTGGAAGAATAATGGTGAACCAATATATGACATACGGTAAATAGCACGTTCCAATAAAACGATACCAAATTCACCACCTGTAATGCCAGTAATGTTTCCACCTTCTGCTAGTATTTGATAGTCTGACTGTGAAGCACCGCCTGAAGTCCAGTCTGTTTCGTCATTAATATCTGACCATTGCAATTTATTAGCTGTACCACTAATATTAGCAGCCACTACAAAGTCACGAACTACTGTGATGTATTTAGCAATAGGTGCTGAAGCAGCTACGTCTGCAAATGCAGTAGAAGTGCCTACATACCATGCTTGTATTTTATCTGTATCATTAGATGCTAATACAGCGTTACCAAATTGAACAAAGCTCCAGCGTTCTGCACTAGAGTATCCACCTGACTTACTTACATCATCTAAGTTTGTAGTACCTGCATTAAACTTAAATAGTTTAGTAGCTCCACCTGCAAAAAGTTGGGTAGTAAGATCAAACTTAACAGCAACTACATTGTTTAAGTTTTCACTTGCAGCATTAGAATAGTCAGCAGATAAAGGAAATGGTCCATAACCTACTGTTAAAGGATATACGTTATTAGCTTCCAGTAACGCATTTGTAGTCGTAGGCTGATCTGGTAGCCATTCTGTAAAAGCTATTCTTTGAGTAGCCATTCATTTTCCTTATTCTGTTACTGCGTCCCAAGAAGTTTTTTCTTCATTCCAAGTATATCTTTTACCGTCTGTAGGATAGTCTACAGGTGCTTTCCATTGGCATGTTGTTTCATCTAATAACCATGAATTATATGGTTTAGGTGGAATAAACGCATCACGACCTTCGTCATAAGTGTATCCAATACCAGCATAATTCTTACGAATTTTAGCGTTATAAGATGTTTGTTTCCAAGTACCGCCTAAAAGGTTAGAGCAAAACTCTATACCTTTTTCTTCAGACTCTTGTTTATTTTCATCAAGAATATCTTGGTTAGATACTACTATTACTTGAGTTACTACATTGTTTTCTAGTTTAGCAAAATGTGCCATATTTATTTCCTTTTAGTTAAGCTACGTAAGTGCCAGAGGCAGTATATTTTAATATAGTATTAGCTCCAGATGTTGTTACAGTTGGGCTACCAGTTGTAATTCCTGTATATTTAGTAGTAGGAACAGATAATATTACCACACCAGAACCACCATTACCACCAGTTTGACCACTTGAATTACTACCTCCACCACCACCGCCACCTAAATTAACAGTACCAGCTGCTCCACTATTTCCACTAGTTCCTCCATCACCACCACCGCCTGTGCCACCTGTACCTCTAGCTGAACCTTGAGATGTCGCACCGCCACCGCCACCACCAGCGTATGTTACTGAGCTACCAGTAATAGATGAAGAAGATCCATTACCACCAGCACCAGACTGAGAGCCACTTCCATTAGCACCTACTGCAGAAGCTCCACCACCACCGCCTGTAGCAAATGGAGTTGTTGATACTGAATTTCCACCAGCATTACCTTGTCCACTAGTTCCTGCACCACCAGTATAAGTAGTTCCGTTAGTAGAAGAAGCACCACCACCTGAGCCTCCTAAACTACCGTTTGCATTATTATTTGCTCTACCGCCACCAACTGATGTTACTGTTGTAATTCCTGTGCCTGATAAAACTGAGTCTGATCCATTAGTTCCTGATGACCCACCTGTTCCACCACTACCAACAGTTACTGTATAAGTATTTCCTGAATTAATATAAACAGAAGAAGTTTGATAACCACCAGCGCCACCAGCTCCACCACCATTTGCAGCACCAGCACCACCTCCACCACCTGCAACTACTAAATAGTCTACAGAATAAGCACCAGTTAAACTTCCACTAGAAGTAAATGTATGTATTGTGTTTCCACCTGATGATGTTACAGTCCCACCTGTAAATTGTTGTGATCCAGCGTATGAGATGATAACTATTCCAGAGCCGCCTGCTCCACCTGCAAAAGAAACATCTGCTGTTCCAGATGGTCCTGTTCCACCACCGCCACCACCTGTGTTGGCTGTTCCTGCTGTGCCTGTTGCTGATCCTGTTCCTGCACCGCCACCACCTGAACCTCCTGCACCTACAACTGATCCATTATATTGACCGCCTCCACCACCACCTGCGTAAGTAACGCTAGAACCACTTATAGATGATGCAGTTCCTGCTCCGCCTGCTCCTGAAGCAGATCCGCTTGCATTACTTCCTGTCGCACTAGCTCCACCTCCGCCACCACTAAAATTACCACTACCATTTCCGCCATTGTTACCTTGACCTGAAGTGCCTGTGCCTCCTGTATTAGCAGTTCCTGAACCACCGCCACCACCAGAGCCACCATTTGCTGCATTTTTATCTGGGAAAGTAGATCCACCAGATCCACCTCCTGTTGAGGTGATAGTTGTAATACCTGTTCCTGATAAAACAGAATTAGAACCATTAGTGTTGCTAGATGTTGTAGATGATCCTCCAGCGCCTACAGTAACTGTGTATGTAGCTGGATAGTAAAGTGTTATTGATGATGTTTGATAACCGCCTGCACCACCACCTCCAGCTGCTCTATTATTACCTGTAACATAACCACCAGCACCACCCCCAGCCACTACTAAATAACTAGCTGTAACTGCTGTAGCAGGGACTAGGTATCCTGAAGCTGTGAATGTATGAATTTGTTTACCACCTGAAGTAGTAACTGTGCCACCTGTGAATTTAGGTGTAGCAGATGTGTAAGATATGATGACTACGCCTGAACCACCAGCACCACCAGCACCACCGCCACCTCCAAATTGACCACCGCCACCACCTCCACCACCACCTGTGTTAGCAGTTCCAGCAGTTCCAGCAGATGTTCCTGTGGCACCAGCACCACCGCCACCAGCTCCACCACTACCTACACTAGTAGCATCCGACCTAATACCTCCTCCACCACCGCCAGCGTATGTAACAGAAGAACCGCTAATAGAAGATGCTGTACCTGCTCCGCCATTACCAGCAGACCCTGAACCAGCAGTAGAAAAATTACCACCAACAGCAGAAGATCCACCGCCACCGCCGCCTAGTTCTGGACCAGAACTTGCTACATCTTCACCGCCTGTGCCGCCAGCATTACCTTGACCAGATGTGCCTGTTCCTCCAGCTTTAGTGGTACTATAAACTCCAGAGCCACCACCGCCTGAACCACCATTTGAACCTACGGTTGCACTTGTTAAACCAGCTCTATTACCACCACCGCCACCGCCTCCACCTACTGAAGTTATTGTAGTTAGACCTGTGCCTGACAAAACAGAGTTTGTTCCATTGCCACCAGGAGTATCAGCAGTTGAATTGCCAGCACCGCCAGCACCTACAGTCACTGTATATGTAGTAAGAGTAGATAATGTTGCAGTAGAGGTAAGTAACCCACCAGCACCACCGCCACCGCCTTGAGAGAAGCCTCCAGCTCCACCACCAGCTACAACAAGATAGTCTGCTGCTACATTAGTGCTACGAGATGATAGAACGCCATAAGCTCTTGCGGCTTGTATAGCTAGTCTTGACAATAATGACATTGTTAATTCCTATTTGAATTGTGTTTGAGCTGCAAATACTGTGAATGTTGCTGAACCTGTCTTAACGATAGTATAAGAGTAAGCATCTATTCCTGAAGCGTTACCTGAAGTCCATGCTGTGCCACCTTGATATTTAGGTGTAACTGATGATCCGTCAATTTGAACTGCATTATTGTAATAAGCTGTAGAGCCTTGTGTCACTAAAAAGACGACTGTAATAGCTTCGCCTGTAGCCATAGCTGTATCTAAAGATGTACCACTAGAACCTCTAAAGTTTACAGTCCAGTTTGCACTTGCATTGCTTGTATAGTATAACACAGACTGTGTAGTCACATCATAATTGATAGTACCTGTAGCTGCTGTAGCTGATACTGTGACTAATTCTAAAGCGTTTGTAAATTTAGATGAAATAACACTAGATGTACCTGTAAAAATTTGTTTAGGTGTAAATGTGTTTGTAGATGTATAGCTTGGAATGTCTGTACCAATAGCAAGACCTAAAGCTGCTCTTGCTGAAGATGCTGTAGTAGAACCTGTACCACCTGCACCGATAGGTATAGAGTCTCCACTTGCTGCTGACTGCAAGTCACGAATTTGAGCCATTAGTGTTCTAATAGCATTGTTAATATTAGAAGGTGCGCAGCCCTCATCAATATTAATACCTGCAATGTCTGTATTTAAATTTGCGCCAGCACTTGTGGATGCGTACTGACTGATCTTATCTTTTGCCATAATTGTTCCTTAAATTTGTTGATACCACGTATTACTACTTGAACTTGTTGCTGTCCATGTATCTGATCCTGGAGATATATCAGTCCATGAACTTGCACCTGCTGTTATTTCTGTCCAAGTATCACTACTTGGTGTTACAACATTCCATGACTCTGATCCAGGTGTAATAGGATTCCAGTTTTTACCTTGTATGATGCCATTAGCAATTATATTTGCATTGCCTGTAACACTACCTACGCCATATAAAATAGCGTTAGGAGAACAAGTAAGAAGTGCTGTTCCTAATATACTTGCATTGCCTGAATACTCTACACCACCTACGGCTGATACTGTGGCATTGCCTGTAATATCTGCTGTAGATGTTCTAATTCTTAAACCATCTGCTGTGACAGTTGCACTACCTGTAATAGATGCGTCACCTAATTGGATACGAACACCATTTGCTGTGACTGTAGCGTTACCTGTAATACTACCTGAGCTTTCATAGATAGCATTACCTATGCCTGTTAATAAAGCATATCCGGTAATAGCGCCACTAGATGATACAACTTTAGCACCGTTAGCTGTGACTGTAGCTTCACCTAGTATGCTTGCAGAGTCAAATGTAATTCTTGTAACATTGGCCTCTAAGTCTGCATTACCTGTAATACTTGCGCTACCTGTTAATACTATTGCAGCGTTAGCAGTAACAGTCGCATTTCCTGTAATAGAACCACTATCAGTTCTAATGCGTATAGCATCTGAAGTCACAGTAGCGTCACCTGTGATACTTGCATTACCTGTTAATACTCTTATGCCATCTGCTGTTACAGTAGCAGTACCATTAATAGAGCCACTATCTGTTCTTATACGTATTGCGTCTGAAGTTACTGTCGCATTACCAGTAATACTTCCTTCGCCTACTAATATTTTAATACCATCTGCAGTAACGCTTGCATTACCTATTATAGCACCACTATCTGTTCTAACTCTAATAGCATTTGTAGCTACTGTAGCATCACCTGATATTGCACCGGTAGCTAAATTAAAACATGCACCAGTTGTCCATACTGGATCATCTAGTGAGAATGGTAAGTTATCTAAACTTCCAAAATAGTCTAATTGATCTAGCGTCCATGGACCACATATTGTAGTGCCATTATTATAAAACGTGTTATCTAAACTATATGGTACATTTTCCAAGCTACCATAAACGTCTAGCTCTTCTAGCGTCATTGGTACTGGCATAATTTACCTTAAGCTAATGTTACAGATAAATTGCTTGTAGCAATTTTAAATATGTCACCTGAGCCAATAGTTTTTGCTGTATCTAATGCTGTATGGTAAAGTAAGTTACCAGATGTAGAAGCATCATTAATACCTATCCAGCCAATACTTCCCCATGAAGCTGTGGCTTGTGGGAACTCTACTGCTGCACTATTTGTTGACACGCCATTAGAAGGTGCGCCAAATGTAACTGCTGTTCTAGCGTATGATCCACCTGATACTTCTGTACCACTACCTGCATCTGTAGGATCTGAAGTCCATAATGATACATACACAGTTGCTGGTGATGTATATGTTGTGTTTCTTAGAGTTGCATTGATAATTGCATTTTCTAAGTAGTTTGAAATTTCTGCCATTTTGTTTTCCTTATCGTGGTGTTACGTTTAATGAAGTATATGGGTATGTTTGGCCCAAGTCGCTTGTCTTAATGTTAGCAATTGCTCTATCGTATAAAGCTGACCATGTTTGAATACGACCATCATTCATCAAGTATGGCTCTGCCTCTGCTAGAGTTGCGTATAATAAAGCGTCTGGGTAATTAGCTAGATATAAGTTACTAGCTGTTGTTGTTGATATAAATGTAGGTTGAGCATAGTATAGAATTTGAACAGTTTGTGAACCATTTGGAACAGGAGCAAACTGAAATTCAGAGCCTAACATTGTAAAAAATACAGATATACCTGAAGTAGTTGTAAGACCGTCTTTAAAGAATAAGTCTGGACTTTGATAAGCTACACGAACTACAGGGTTACCTTGTATATGTATTTCTCTAACCTCTAACATATCTGAAGGTACTGCTACAGTTCCATCACCTGCAGTTATAGGTGCAGTAGCTACTTTTAGCATCTTTTCAGTTCTTAAGTCACGTGACATTCTTGTTTGTGCTAATTGAATGAAGTCAGGTATTTGTGAGCTTAAGTCTGTTCTTGCTAAATAGTTTTCTACTACTGTAACAAAACTAGTATAGTTGGTAAAAGCCATAGTTATCCTTTAATAATTACCGTCTATCATCCAGTCTTTACGAGGACCTTTGAAATGATAAACATATACATCTTTACGTTCTTCTCTATCCTTTGGAGTATAGTTATACTCATCACAAGGAAGTTCTAATACTTTATATTGGTTTTTATCTGATATGAATTTAATGGCTAATTGGTCACCATACCACTCATGTGCTTCTTGTTTAAATGTCTTTAATGCTTCTAATGCGTCTTTCCAAAACTCATGGTTCTTAGAAAACATAACACCTGCGTTATATGGCATGATCTTTACTAAATCATTCCCATGCGTATCCATGATGACACCATAACGTCTTGTAAGTGCTACGTCAAAGTCTTGGTCAAATACATGAGATAAGTCTTTTTTAATTATCATGTCAGTATCTAGTGTTATCCAATTGCCTCTGAGTGAAGCTAGGTGTTCTAGTCTAAATAACATGATAAGACCGTTATATTTTTTACGAATAACTGTATTTACACCCTTAATAATAGGTGTATTTTCATCTGTAAGTTGAACGATATTTGCATTTGGCATAACTTCTTTTACAGAAGCTACCATTTTAGTAGGCAATGTTGCATCTTTACCTACATGTAGAAAAGTAATGTTAAGCAAAGATAATATCCTTGTGTGCTTGACCTACTTGTTTATATCCTATGCTTTCTAAGATATGTCTTGCTTCGTATTTTAATAATTTATGTGGTAGGTTCTTTTCTTCTATCACAATAACAGGTCTATAACGTTTAATTTGGTCTAGCATGCCTGTAATAGCATTGTGTTCAAAACCTTCTACGTCTAGTTTTAAGAAGTCTAATGCACCGAAGTCAGGCATAGGCATAACTTTTATACCTTTACCTTCAGATAAATGCCAACAACCTGTGTTATTACCACTTTCTAGTGCAAATTCTTGATGAGAGTCGTACAGACCAAACTTAGACAATATAATATTGTTTTTGTTTTTAGTATTTGCTACTAAACATTCAAAGTTATCAGGGTTAGGTTCAAAAGATGCGACTAAATTGAATTTATCACACAGAAACCTAGACCAACTACCTACATGTGCGCCACCATCTACTGCAACATCCCATTTCTTTACATGTTCTATTGCAATATCTAGTGACTTTCGTTCAAATACATCACCTAATTTAAAATAGTTTACAAAGAATTGGTCACTATCTGGTAAATAGGTGTTACCTGCTAATTTCATAACTGACTTGCTACGTTTTCTACTACTTCAGACCATGTTTTATCGTCTTGGTAGATAAGTCTCATAGAACGATACCATGGCATACTTGCTTGTCCGTATCTCCATTGGTGATATTTAGGTACTAAGCACCATGTTTTAACGCCCATAGCAGCACTACAATGCAATGCTGTAGTGTTTACCCCTAAAACCATATCACATGCAGCTATAATAGATGCTGTTTCGTCATAGTCTTTTGCGTCTGTTGCAAATTCAAAGTATCTAACGCCATCAATTTTGCGTTCTACGCTATAGTCTAGGCTTACTAACTGTATATCTTTACGCTTTAATAGTGGTTGTAAGTCTTCTTCTGTAAGTTCACGGCCTTTAGAGTTAGTTCTAAATGTACCGCCTTTAGTTGTGATACCAATTACTGTTTTATTCCATGACTTAAACATGTGCTTCCACATGTCTACCTTCTCACTATCAGGTACTAGAAAAGGAGTCCCAGGAAAAGCCTTGCTGTTTGTTCTGAAAAACTGGGGTAGGCCACCAATTCCACACCTTGCATCAAAAGTAAGTCCATCTAACCACTCCACATTGTCTTGTTTACGAGTGCCATGCACTTCTGCTTTAGGAAAACTGCGTTTAAATAATGTTTCTAGTCTTTCATCACAGTCTATGTAAACTTTCTTGCTAATAGCAATAGCGTCAGGAATACATGAAGCATAGAATATCTCATCACCTAAACCTTGTTCGCCATAGATAACGATAGTTTTGTCTTTAGAACCGTCCCATCTTGGTTCATCACCATAAACTAATTCTTTACGGAACTTGCCACCTAGTGACTTATCCCATTCTTTCCAGCCTTCTACCCATTGTCCTTTAGCTAAGTAACTATGAGCTAGGTTTAATTGTGCGTGTATCTCTTTAGGGTCACATTCTAAAGCCATCTTAGCTGCTTTCTCTGCATCTTCCCAACGTGACATTTGAACTAATGATGCTGAAGCATTAGAGTATGCCATAGCATAGTTAGGGTCTAATTCTGCTGACTTTAAGAAGTATTTAATAGCATCATCAAAGTTATCCATTTCGTGACATGCACGGCCTAGAGAAGTCCATAATGCTTTGTTACCTGGTTGTTCTTGTAATGCTCTACGAAAGTACTGGTATGCAAATGCAGGTTTATCACCCATTAACCAAATGTATCCAGCAAAGTTTAATGTCGCTGCATCATTCGGATAGATCATTAACACTTCATTAATAAGTGGCATAGCCAAGTCATACTTTTCCTTAGTGATAAGGTCATGTATAGCTAACTGTACGTTCTTTAATTCGTCTCTGTCCATCTATTCCTAAAGTGCCACCATGGTTTTCGTAGCTTGCTTATTTTATCGTAAACTCTTTTATTCTTGTTAGAGTCTCTTGTCTTAACAACACGTTTTAAATTACTGAATAAACCTTTAACGCTATAAACTATCATCTTGTACTGTCTTTATAGCTTGTTGCCATGTTCCATTACTGTAAGCCCATCTTGCTATTTCTCTAGGCTCTAATGTATGACCGTAGTCATCAAACCATTTGTCTATAAAAGACCAGTCTTGTTTAATATCATCCACGTTTAGTAGTTAGTTTCAAGTATGGGTAGTTTTCGTTTATTTCTTTTATAAGCTCTTTTGTTTGTTCAGGGTTATATATATCTATCCCTTTTTGTTTTAATTGCATTTCCACTACTGGAGGAATGCTAGCAAAGTGCGCCCATTCTTGTTTAACGCCTTTGTCCCAAATATCTGGGTTATCTCTTGCTTCTTTAATTTTGTCTAACATGCCACTCAAGTCTTGAGTAGAAGTTAGGTAGTATGTATCTTTAGCTGGATCATAGTCAAAGTACTGACTTACACCTGTTACGCTATTTTGATCAAATAATATTGGCATATATAAAAATACAAAGAGGGAGAATTAACTCCCTCCATTGTATCATACCTATTTACTAAGCACCAACGTTTTGTACTTTAGCATGTGCATCTGGGTTTTGAACCACTAATGCGTATTCTGCTGTGAGTAACCATTTTGTTGAGTCACCAGTCTTAGCAAGTTCTTCTTTGCTTAATGGACGTAGTGAAGCTAAGCCAACATAACCAGGATCAATACAGAGAACAGCTTGATCTCTCATGAAACGGTCAAGTTTAACTGTGTGGTTACCGAAGTCTGAAACGTAAACGTCTGCAGCGCCAGTAATTGTAGCTTGTGTTTTAACTTGTACGTCTACAAACTTAGTAGCAATACCTGCAAAGCCTGAGAAACGAGCTTTGTTAGTTGCTGACATAAGAATTGTTGATGGCTCGCCACCGTCTGTCCAAGCTAATTGTAAAGCTGACTTCAAGTCTGCTTCGATAAATGTTACTGAAGTACCATCTGTTGGTGATGCAACTGTACCATTTGAGAAGCCAGGTGTTGTACCTGCTGTAGAACCTGTAGCAATTACTCGGTTAGTGATCCAAGACTCAATACCTGCTGATGTACGAGCTGTTGCTGCGCCACCTGCTGAAGAAGCTTGGTTACGTACTAGAGCATACTCCATGTCACGTTTCATTTCTTTACCAGCTTTCATAAGTTGGTAAGCAACTTCAGACTTACGGCCGTATTTACGTACTACGTCGTATGTGTTAGAAATTTGAACTGTTTTGCGTGAAATTTGAGTATAGTTACCTAATACTGTTGTTGCTGCTAATGTTGCGAATGAAGCGTCGTCACCTTCAACGTTAGCATTTGTGCCTGCTGCTTGCAAGGCGTCTGTCTGCCATTGGTGATAGGTCTGGCCGGCGGTCATGCGCTTTGCCATTGATAATAATGGTGTATCTTCTGGAGAAATATCAAAGATAATATCTTCGAATGACTCCGCTATACCTTTACCGGTATAACTATTGGTTGCTGAAACTGCCATGATGTTTTTTTCCTTTGTAAATTAGATCATTTGTTCGATAAGTTTTTGTGCTGCGTCTGACTTACCTGTCTTACGTAATTGCTCACGTAAGTTACGTACGTTAGACGTAGCTTCCGCTTTTGTATCTTTAGCACCTGGTCTCACTACAGGTTTAGCGCTTGATACTTTTTTCTTTACAGTAGAATTCTGTTGTAGTTTGCGCCATTGCATAGCGTCATGCAAAACCTTAACGTGTC
>Ga0222712_10002613_pt1 | contig 20403 bp, 13 predicted proteins | sample C33_657DmetaG_FD_165043 | JGI IMG/M metagenome (GOLD analysis project Ga0222712, IMG submission 165043) | Estuarine water microbial communities from San Francisco Bay, California, United States - C33_657D | ecosystem: Environmental > Aquatic > Marine > Unclassified | place: USA: California... | reverse complement strand
ACACGCTCGTCGCCGAATATAACAATCTCCCGGCGCTCTCCGCGCTCTTCGACGCCAATGCGGGCCAGATCGCCGGCCTCATCGTCGAGCCGTTCCCGGCCAACGTCGGCCTGATCCTGCCGGACGCGGGCTTCCTCGCCGGCCTTCGCGAACTCTGCACCAAGCACGGCACCGTGCTCATCTTCGACGAAGTGATGACGGGCTTCCGTCTCTCCCTCGCAGGCACGCAGGGCCTGCACGACGTCGTCCCGGATCTCGTCTGCATGGGCAAGATCATCGGTGGCGGCCTCCCGGTCGGCGCCTTCGGCGGTAAGGTCGAGATCATGGACAAGCTCGCGCCGCTCGGTCCGGTCTATCAGGCCGGCACGCTGTCGGGCAATCCGCTCGCCATGGCCGCCGGCCTCGCCGCGGTCCGCAAACTGAAGTCTCAGAATCCTTACGCGCGTCTCGACGTGCTCGGCCGTCGCGTCCGCGACACACTGCTCGCCGCCGCGCAGGCCAAGGGTATCCCGCTGCAGGTCCCGCAGGTCGGCTCGATGTTCTCGCTCTACTTCAATGCGGAGAAGGTCCGTAACTACGACCAGGCCATCGCCTCCAACGGCGACCTTTATCGCAAGGTCTTCCGCACCGCGCTCGACAAGGGCGTGTACCTCGCGCCTTCGCCTTACGAGACCGCGTTCATCTCGACCGCCCACGAAGGCAGGGACATCGACAAGGCCTGCGAAGTCCTCGACGCCGCCGTGCGCGCCCTCTGAACATGCCCAAACTCGCTTTCATCGGTTCCGGACGCATGGCAGGAGCCATGGTGCAGGGCCTCCTCCGTTCGGGCGCCTGCGCTCCCGCTGACATCACCGTCATCGGCGGCAATGATTCGACCGCCGCCGACCTTTCCAAAGCCACCGGCGTCCGTGTCGCCACGACTCCGGCCGAGCTCCTCGCCGGCGCCGATGCGGTCGTGCTCGCCTGCAAGCCGCAGCAGTTCGCCGACCTCGACAAGTCCTACGCCTCGCTCGCGCAGGGGAAGCTCGTGCTCTCCATCCTCGCCGGGACCCGGCTCGCCACCATCGGCGCTTTCTTCGCCTCCGCCCGCAATGTCGCCCGTGCGATGCCGAACACGCCCGGCGCCGTCGGTCAAGGCATCAGCGCACGTTGTTCGGCCACGCCCCTGGCCTCGGCTGACGCCCAGATCGTCGACGCGATCCTCTCCGGTCTCGGTCCCGTGATCGAACTCCCTGAGTCCATGTTCGACGCCGTCACCGCCGTCTCCGGCAGCGGTCCTGGTTTCTTCTTCGAATACGTCGCCGCCTACGAAGAGGCTGCTGTCGCCTTGGGCTTCACGCCTGAACAGGCCAAGCTCCTCGTCCGCCAGACCTTCAGCGGTTCGCTCGCGCTGCTTGCCGCCACCGGTGAGACGCCCGTGAACCTCCGCATCCAGGTGACCTCGCCGGGCGGCACGACCAAGGCGGGACTCGACGCCATGGAAGCCGGCAAGTTCCGCGAGATCGTCGCCTCCGCCCTCATCGCCGCCAAGAAGCGCGGCGAAGAGCTCGGGAAGAAGTAAGCGTCCGCTTAAGCGGACGCAGGGCTTGGGCTAGGGCTGGTGATCAGCCCTGATAGGAGGCCTGCATCATGCGTTGGCGCAGATCCCAGCAGTTGAGCACGGCCAGGAAGATCGGGACGATCGATATGAAACCGTAGAGCGGATACCACCAGAACATGATCAGCGAGTCGTGGAAGCGGACGCCTTGCAGCGATTCGAGCAAGCCGCGCCAGGTCAGGCTCTGGCCGAAATCATGGACTGCATGGATCACGAGCATGCTGGCGGCGAAGGTCAACGTGCCTAGCAGCAGGGCCAGGGGGCCGTAGGGCCAGGCAGCCCAGCCTTTCGCCCTGCCCAGGCGCCCGGCCAGCAGGCGAGTGACCATGATGCCCGTGGGGATGCTTCCCGTCAGATAGGTGACCGTCGAGTAGGCGTCGGGTAGGCCTCGCATGAGCAAGGACAATATGACCAAGGCGACGACGCCCCAGAGGAGTCCGTAGGCTGCGCCGAGGAGGGTGAGGTTGGGCGAGCGGGTGCGTGCGGTCGTCATGGCGGTAAGGTCAGTAGGCGGGCGGCTTGTTAACCCGCTTCCACAAATGCCAAGTGTTGAGGAAGGATATAGGGATGAAAATCGGGGTAAATATGGAGAGGAAACTGCATAGGACAAAAAACGGTCCCATGGCCAGGTGTTCACCCAGCAAGGCTAGTCCAATTGTTTTTCCGGGAACACCGTTCATTTTGGCATCAACCAACGACCAGAGCAATGGGACAAGGTCGATCATCCCATGAAAAGCCCCGAGCAGGAATGCGCCTAGCGCCTGGCTGATGAGGACGTGCCAGAGGAAGCCTTTTTTGCCTGCCAGCAATTTTCTCATCACCGCGGTGACGATGACGCCTGTTATCAGGCATGAGATGAGGTTGGTCGCTATGAAGTTGTAAGCGCGGAATTTGGCACCCCCTGTCGAGTCGAAAACAAGCGTCACCACGACGAACCAAAGGAACCCATAGAACATCCCGAGGCGGTGGGTTTTCCAGAAGGCCAACAGCTGTGTCATGGGGAAATTGTTGCCCAAGGCAGGATGACTGCGAGTCTCCTAATCGGATTATATATGCAATTGGGCCGGGTTATCTCGCCCATTAGGACCGCGCGGATCCTGGTTAAAGCCCCCTTTAAGCAATCTATTCGAGACTGAGGACAGCACGTAGTGCTGTCTCTGCCTATTAACCCCGATACTCGATACTCCAGACTCTATACTCTCACACGCTTACTTCTTCTTGGCCTTCTTGACGGGCTGGCCGCCGGGGAGGCGTTTCTGTTCCTGCTTAGGCAGCGGTCCGGCGAGGGGCGGGGTCTCGAAATACCTGCCGTCGTCGGTCATGCGCGGATCGCCGGTCTCGCGGAGAATCGTGAAGAGGCGGTCGGTCATCTCCTTACGGATGGCCGCATAGGTCGGATCTTCGGCGACGTTGTTCATCTCGTCCGGGTCTTTGCGGAGATCGTAGAGCTCGAACATCGGGCGGCGGCCGTAGAACTTGTCGAACTGCGCCGACCACTCGGGGGATTTGCGCGCGCCGACGAACCACGCCTTGGTCGGACCCGCATCATCGTCGGGCAGGGTCACGAAGGTCGTCTTCGCGACCTCGTCGAAGGTCGGCTCGTCCTTGCCGTCGAGGCGGTAGGGATCGCCGAGGGGCCAGCGCTCTGGCTTGAAGTTGACGATGAGGGCGTGGTCGAGGGTGCGGAGCACGCGCTGCGGGTAGGGCGAGTAATCGGGGCGGGCGACCTCGACGTGACGCTCACGACCGGCGACCACCCAGGTACGGGTCGGGTCGACCTGCCCTTGGCGGTCGGACTGCAGGACGTTCCAGAGGGAACGGCCCGTCATCACCGCGGGCGGCTTCACGCCGCCGGCTTCGAGGAAGGTCGGGGCGAGGTCGGGCAGCGTCACCATGTCGTCCACCACGCGTCCGCCCTTTACGCCGGCGCCGGCGACGATGAGCGAGACACCCGTGCCGAAGCCGTAGAGGTTGCACTTGCCGTGCGGGAAGCCCGGGGCGCCGTGGTCGCCGCTCACGGCGATCAGCGTCTTGCTGCGTTCGCCGGCGCGGTCGAGTTCCTCGAGCAATACGCCCATCGCGGCGTCGAGGGCCTGGACTTCGCCGAGGTAGTCGGCGAGGTCTTCGCGGACCACCGGGACGTCCGGCAGGAAGGCCGGCAGCTTACCCTTGAGGGCGTCAGGATCGAGGCCCCAGAGTTTCTGGCCACTGCCACGCACCCAGGTGCGGTGAGTGGTAGTCGGTCCAAACCAATAAGCGAAGGGCTGGCCAGCGGCTTTCGCCGCGAGCATCGCGCGGAAGTTATCGCGGACTTCTTCGAGGAGTTTGGCGCGGGCCGCCTCGACGGTGGCGCCTTTTGCTACGAGCTCGGTGGCGTTTTCGGAGAAGTTGTTGAAAGCCCGACCGGCTTTTTCGAAGGCGTGTTTCTGTCCGCCGTAAGGAGCGTCGCCCGGCGAGCCGGGGCTCCAGACTTTATAGGACTTACCGAGGTGGTAGCCGGCGTCGCGCAGGAGAAGGGGGTAGGTCGGGATGGATTCGTCCCAGACCGCGCCTTGGAGGATGGCGCCGCGGCCGGTACGCCAGAAGTGCTGGCCCGAGAGCAACGAACTGCGGCAGGGCGTGCAGGAGGGCGCGTTGACGTGCGCGTTGCGGAAGAGCACACCTTCCTTGGCGAGGCGGTCGAGGTTCGGGGTGCGGAGCAATCCGTTGGTGCCAGCGAGGTTGCCATGCTCGGCGTAGATGCGGGCGAAGCGGCCCCAGTCGTCGGCGAAGAAGAAGAGGATGTTCGGACGCTCTGGGGTCGAGAGGGCGAAGCCGGAAGCGGCGAAGAGTAGGCCGGCGAAGTATCCGAAGATGAGTCTCATGGCGTCAGTTTAGGTAAGGATCGGAGGCGGGTGGTAAGGTCTTGGAGCACCGGAGCGTGCTGGGCGGCCACGTTATGCGACTCTTCTGGGTCCTGGTCGTGGTCGTACAGTTCCGTCTGTCCGTCGCTCCACTGGGTGAAGCGCCAGCGGGCGGTTCGAACGCTCTGGCCGTGAAGCTTGGGGCCGCGTGTGACGAGGGTGAAGGCGGCGTCCTTGATGGGGGCGACGGGGTCGTTCAGGATCGGCCGCAGGCTCGATCCGGCGGCGGCGTGCGGCATCTTCAGGCCGCAGAGGTCTGCGATCGTGGGATAGATGTCGACGAATTCGGTCAGCGAGCGCGTCGTCTGTCCGCCCTTCATCCCGGGTGCCGCAATGATGAGCGGCGCACGGCAGCTGCGCTCGAAGAGGGTGTTCTTATTCCACCACTGTCGCTCGCCCGTATGGTAGCCATGGTCGCCGACGAAGACGACGATGGTCTTTTCCCAGAGGCCGTTTTTATCGAGCGCGTCGAGGACCCGGCCGAGTTGCGCGTCCATGTAGCTGGTCGCTGCACAGTAGGCGCGGAAAAGCTCCTGCCACTCCCGTGTGGTGAATTTTCCGAAGGCTAGGCCGTAGTCGCCGAACCCGACGCTCTCCTTGCGTGCCGGGGTGGTGTCGGCGGGGTCGCGCCACGGCTGCAAGGTGCCGGCCGGATAGAGGTCGAAGTATTTCTTGGGCGCGATGAAAGGGTCGTGCGGCTTCATGAAGCCGCAGCCGATGAACCAAGGCTTGTCCCCGAGTTTCTCGATCATCGCCACGGTGGCGGCGGCAATCTGGCCATCCGGCTGATCGTCATCGGTGCCATCGGCGGCCCCCCATACGCACCATTTCAAGGCGCCGTTGGTCACGTCCCGGCCGGCGAGCATCTTACGTCCGACCTTGGTCGTCTCAAAGTCCTGTGCCGTTTGCCAGGAGCGATTGGCGTCCACCCAGCGCTGCCTTGCCGCCGTGTCTTTGCCCCCGCCGAGGTGGTAGATCTTACCGAAGGCGTGCGCCTGCCAGCCGGCTTCCTTGCAGAGTTGAGGAAGCGTGACGATGTCCGGCAGCTTCTGTCTCAGGGGGATGTCATTGCCCACGATGCCAGTCTGTTCCGCTCGTAAGCCGGTCAGCATGCTGCTGCGGCTCGGGTTGCAGACGGGATACTGAACGTAAGCCCGTTCGAAGGTCGTCCCGCGGGAACGCAGACGATCGAGATTCGGGGTCTTCACGGCCGCCTTCGTGAACGCTCCGCCGAAGTCCCTCAGGTCATCTGCCATGATGAGCAGGACATTGGGCTTGGCTTGGGCCAACCCAGTCAGGGGGAGAAGAAGCAGGGCCAGCAGGCGCATGGATCAGCGGGCGGGTTTGAGCGGAGCCGGCTCGAAGTCGGTCTTGCTGACCCAGCCCGCGTCGAGGAATTCCCCCTTCAGGTAGCGTTCGTAGAAACCTCGACGACGTTCGTCAGAATGCGGGAAGGCCTCGTATTCGGCGCCGCGGCCGAGGGCGCGGAGGTCGCCTTGGCGCTTCAGCTCGGCCCACATCTGCGTGCGGAGCTTCTCAAGGTCGGCCCCGTTGGCTCCGGCCAGATTCTGCACGCAGTCCGGATCGGCCTTCAGGTCGTAGAGTTCGCGCCCCGGCCGCATCCCGAAGCAGAGTTCCCAGAAAGGATCCTTCCCGGCGGCGCGGCGCGCTTCGAGCAGGAAAGTCTTCGTCGGGCTCGCGTCGGTATCGAGGTAGCCCGTCTCCGGATTGCACGCCGGCCAGCGCGAAGGCTCGGCGTTCTCCAGGTAGAGCAGGCCGCCCTTGGCGATGCCGCGGACCGGGTAGCCTTCGTCGTGCGGGCGACCGAGGTCGTTACGTTCGCGGCCGATCAAGGTGAAGTCGCGGCCAGGCAGGGGCTGGGAGCCGTCGGACTTGAACACATCGAAGAGGCTGCGACCCGACGCCGGGAGCAGGCCGGACTTATCCCAGGCCAGGCCGGCGGCTTCGAGGAAGGTCGGGGCGAGGTCCGCGAAGCCGACGTAGTCGGCGACCTTGCGGCCGGAGCGGGCGATGCCGGTGGGCCAGCGGACCGCGAAGGGCAGGTGGTTGGCATTCTCGTAGGCCGATCCCTTCACGCGGGGGAAGGGCATGCCATTGTCGGAGGTCACGATGATCAGCGTGCGGTCCAGTTCGCCGCGCGCTTCGAGCTGGGCGAGGACCTTGCCGAGCTGGGCGTCGAGGTGTTCGACCTCCACCGCGTAGTCGAGCATGTCGCCGCGGACCGTCGCATTGTCGGGCCAGTATTTCGGCACGCGGTCCACGTCGCCGGGCTGCTTGCCGAAGCGGGCGTAGCTGCCTTCTTCGTAGGCGCGGTGCGGCTCCTGGAAGCCCAGCCAGAAGAACCACGGCTTGTCGGCGGAGGCCTCCTTGAGGAAGTCGGCGAAGTTGGCCGCGTAGTCGTTGTTCGCCATGGCCTTGGCGGGCGGGGCGGTCTTGCGGCGAGCGAAGACCTTGCCGGTCATCGGTCGCGGTGAGCCGTCGGCCTTGAGTGACTGTCCCGGTCCCCAGACCTTGCCGGTCGTGGCGTAGAAGTAGCCGGCCTTATCGAGCGCTTCGGGGAGGATGCCGATCTCCGGCGGAAAATACGGGAAGTGGTTGGCCGCGGCGCCGAGCAGCCATGGATGCCGTCCGGTCATGATCGCGGAACGCGAAGGCGCGCATTTCGCGGTCGGGGTATAGGCGTTGAGGAAGAGCAGGCCTTCCTTGGCGAGGCGGTCGAAGTGCGGGGTCTTGACCCAGGAGCAGCCGTAGGCGCCGGCGTGGCCGTTGCCCCAGTCGTCGGCGATGACGAAGAGGATGTTCGGGCGTTTTGGTTCGGCCGCGAAGAGCCCGGCGAGGGCGGTGCAGAAGGCGGCGAAGAGCAGGGAGGGGCGCATGGCTCGGGGTGAGCATGTTTTAGGTCTGCGGCGGGACGCATGCAATGCCTCAGCCACGCGGGCAAAGAAAAGGCCGGGCGACTTGCGTCGTCCGGCCTTCGCGGGCGCTGGGGGCTGGCTTACTTCTTGGCTTCTTCCTTCTTAGCCGGGGCCTTCTTGCCGCCCTTGCCACCCTTGGCGGCGGGCTTCGCGGCCGGCTTCGGGGCGAGGTCACGGAGCTTCACGTTCTTGAACCAGACTTCGTCCCCGTGTTCCTGCAGGAGGATGTGGCCGTCGGCCCACTCGCCGAAGTTCTTGCCATACTTGGGGTCGGCATACTTGGACTTCGCGACGAGGTCGCGGAACTCCTGGGTGCTGCGGTCGTAGGAGATCACCAGACGGCCGTTGAGCCAGTGCTCGACCTTGGTGCCCTTCGCGATGACGTAGGCGTTGTTGAAGTCGCCGATGCGGTTGGCGCGCTTGTCCTTGGAGGCGGTCTTCAGGTCGTAGAGCGAGGAGACCGTGCGGTTGCCGTCGCGGCCGAGCTTGGCGTCCGGGTGCACGGCGTCGTCGAGCATCTGGAATTCCAGGCCGAAGGCCGAGCCGGCGCCCTGGTTGAGGTCAGGCTGCACGAAGTATTTCAGGCCGCTGTTCGCGCCCTTGGTGAGCTTGAAGTCGACGGAGACTTCGAACTCCTTGAAGCGCTCGATGGTGATGATGTCGCCGGCGTTGGCGGATTCCTTGCCGTCACCCTTGGCGGTGCGGAGCGTGCCCTTCTCGACGGACCAGCCGGCCTTCGGGAAGTCCGGGCCTTTGGCGGAGCGCCAGCCCTTGCTGGAGCGGCCGTCGAAGAGGAGCTTCCAGCCGTCGGCCTTCTCGGACTCGGTCAGGCTGTTGTCGGGGATCTTCGTGAGCGAGATGTTGCGCCACTCGACGGTGGTGCCGGCCTTGGCGGCGTCCTTGCCGATGCCGTGGACCTGGAAGGCGATGAAGCCCGTGCGGTAGCCGTCGTCCCGGACGTCGACGCGCTGCACGCCGTTAAGCCAGGTGCGGATGCGGGGGCCGTTGGCCTCGACCTTCACGCGGTTCCATTCGCCGACCTTGGTGATCTCGCGGCCCTGCTGGGAGAAGGCGAGGGCGTCGCCGCCGCCGAAGCCGGGGAAGATCCAGCCGCGACGGCCTTCTTCGTAGAGGCCGGCGGACCACATGCGGGCGCCGGGGGCGTCCTTCTTCACGTTCTTCGGATCGGTATCGATCTCGGCCTGGTAGCCGTGGACGCGTCCGGCCGGGACCTTGGCGGGCTTGCCGTCGCCGCCCTTGTAGGTGACTTCCTTGGCTTCGGAGTGGCTGCGGAACTGCACGCCCGAGTTCAGCCGCGGGTCGTTCTTGAATTCGTATTCGAGCACGAAGTTGCCGTAGTCCTTGTCGGTGGCGAGGAAGGTGTTCGGGGTGTTGAGGGTCGAGGTGCCGACGAGGCTGCCTTCGGCGCTGACGGCGTAGGTGGCGTCGCCGCCGAGCTTCTTGAAGCCCGCGAGGTCCTTGCCGTTGAAGATCTCGACTTTGTTGGGGTTCACCTTGGGCGCGCCGGCGGCGGCCTTGGGGGCGGGGGTCTGGGCGTCGTTGGCGCAGCCGACGATCAGGAGGGCGGCGGCCGAGAGGCTCAGGAGGAGCAGGGTCTTTTTCATGGTGTGTTGGATTTGGTTTAGAGATGAAAAAGCGGAGCGGCCTTGCGACCGCTCCGCTTCGTCGGAGGAGCTTAGAACGTCGTGGGGATCTCGAAGCCCTTGCGGCCGGCGCGCTTCGCGACGAGGTCGCGGTTGGCGGCTTCGGCGTTGGCGCCGGTGAACAGTTCGGTCTTGGTGTCCTGCGTGAGCGGGGCGCCGAGGGTGGCCTTGGATTCGTCGAGGTTCACGCCGTTACGGCCGAGGTGCTCGGCCATGCGGCCGAAGGCTTCGGCGAGGCCGGAGCTGGCCTTGATGGCTTCCTTGATCTCGCCGGCGCTCTTCTTCGCGCCGAGGCGGAAGGAGATGTTGGCGGAGTGGACGAGGGCGGTCGACAGGTGGCACTCGCGGACCGGGGCGTGGATGCCTTCGTTGGAACCCTTGAGGATGCCGGCGACCCAGTTGGCGTGGTGGCCGGAGGCGCCGCCGGTGAGGTCGACCGCGTCGACGGTCTTGCCGTAGGTCTTCACGAACTTGCCGTCCTTGTCGTAGACCTGGGCGGAGTTGTAGTCCGGAACGACGATGGTGGCGTTCTCGCACTCGACGATGATGCCGATTTCCGGGGACTTGGCCGACTTCTGGCCCTTGTTGAGCTCGGAGAACTTACCGAACTTGTTCATCGGACCGTTCATCTTGCCGTCGGAGGTGAGGCCGTAGACTTCGGTGATGAGCGGGGCGTCGGCGTAGTTGTGGATCGAGATGAAGGTGTTCGGGGTCTCGGCGCAGTCGACGTAGCCGAAACGGCCGCCGACGGAGACGACCTCAGCGGAGACTTCGTGCGTGTTCAGGAACCAGCGGGCGATGTCGATCTCGTGGATCGCCTGGTTGCACAGGTCGCCGCCGCCGTAGTTCCAGAACCAGTGCCAATCATAGTGCACCGGTCCCTGGTTGGAGGCTTCGTTGACCTTGTCGGTCTCGTTGCCGCGGATCGATTCCTGGACGTCGGCCGGGCCGTTCCAGAGATCGTAATCGATTTCGGAAGGGATGGCGTTCTTCTGGGCCGGGCCGATGGACTTGCGGCGCTTGTAGCAGATGGCGCGGGCGAGCTTCACCTTGCCGTACTTGCCGGCATGGACGTCCTTGATGGCGGCGCGGATGCCTACGCCGGAGCGGCTCTGGGTGCCGGCCTGGACGACGAGCTTGGAGAAGTGGTTCGAAGCGGCGACGAGTTGCTGGCCTTCGAAGATGTTATGCGAGAGCGGCTTCTCCACGTAGAGATGCTTGCCGGCCTGGAGGGACCAGATGCCCTGGATGGAGTGCTGGTGGTTCGGCGAGGCGATGGAGACGGCGTCGATGTCCTTGTCTTCGAGCATCTTTCGCATGTCGGTGTAGCCCTTGGCGCCCGGGTTGTCCTTCAGGCCCTTGGCGACGACCTTGGCGTCGACGTCGCAGAGGGCGACGATGCGGACGCCCTTGATCTTCTTGAGCTCCTTGATGTGCTCGAGACCACGGCTGCGGAAGCCGACGACGGCGACGCGGAGGTCACCGTTGGCGCCCGTGGATTGGGCATAGGTCTGGGCGCTGATACCGGCCACGGCGGCGGCCAGGGCGGAGTTCTTGATGAACGTACGACGATGTAGTTGGGACATAGATGGACTTGGGGGTGAGACGGAGCATATGGAGATGCCGTCTGAGTCGAGATTGTTCCTAGGCATCGCCTAGCCGAATAACGGCAAGAACTGCCGCTCTCGAGGGCTAGGCCTAGGGCCAGGGCTAGGGCTAGTCTTTTATTCCTAAACTCCTAATAATTAGAAGTTTATATCCATAATCGCATTGGCTACCCCTGCCCCCAGCCCTAGCCCTGCTTCAGCCTACTTCACCGACTTGATGTACAGTCGGATGGCTTCGAACTGATCGGGGCCTTTGCCTTCGTAGGGCTCGGACAGTTGGGTCACGCCCTCCGGGTCGGCATACTTGGGCATCTTCGTGTCCGGGTCGATGCGGGTCGGTGCCAGCACCCAGCGATGGTAATAGCCTTTGCGCAGGCGCTCGGCGGATTCCGCGAAGTTGATGGCCGGGGCTTCGAAGACCGCGGTGGCTTCCTGTTCGCCGACCGCGTGGCAGGTGATGCAGTTGAAGCCGCCGTCGGCTCCGACGAGCTTCTCGCCGTTGGCGATCTTCTCGGCGTCGGCAGTCGGTTCGTCGGCTTCCTTCTGGGGCAGGCCGTGCTGATGGTTCAGGCCGAGCGCCAGGCCGTCGGCGTGATGGGCGAAGCCGGGCATGCGGCCGATGAGCCAGGGGCGCGGCTTATATTCGACCTGACCGGCGATGAACTTGCTCATCCAGTCGTGGCGGAGTTTCTCACCGAGCCAGGTGAGGGGCGGGATGGGCGCGTCGTGCACCGGTTCGCCTTCGACGTGTTCCTTGGCCGGCAGGGCGTCGCGCAGAATCTTCGCTTCGCCGTCGACCTTGGTCCAGGTGCTCACCGCGCCGTCGCGCGCGTGGCAGGCGACGCAGTTGAGGTTCTTGATCTGGCGCTCGGCGTATTCGGCCGGGGTGTCCTGCTTGAGCGAGGCGATGTCGGTCGCGAGGAAGGCCTTCAGCGCGGCGCGCTGCGTCGGGTCGAGCGCGAAGTCCGGCGCCGTGGCGCGGGCGGCGGCGTCAGGGGAGAGGCAGCCCTTGTCGCCGGCGGCGAGGACTTTCGCGAGCGGCGGCTGGGTGGTCGCAGGCATGCCGGCGTGGCAGTTGAGGCAGCCAGCGCTGACGATGAGCGCGGCGCCGCGGGTGGCGTCGCCGGCGATCATCTTGCGCTTGATCATGCGGGAGTTCGCGAGCAGATAGGCGGCCAGCTGCGTGGCTTCCTCTTCCTCGAGGCGGAAGTGCGGCATGCGCGTGGCCGGATAGTGCTTGGCCGGATCCTGCAGGTATTCCACGAGCGCGGCGGGATGCCATTTATCGGCGATGTGGCCCATCGGCACGCGGTCATGCGCGTCCTTGCCTTCGAAGTCCGGACGCTGGTGGCAGGCGATGCAGCCGAGGTTGGCGAAGAGTTCGCCGCCCTGCGGGGCGAGCTTGAGGTCGACCGCGCCGGCCTTGGGCGTCGCGCCCTGGGTGAGCATCGCCGCGAGGTCGGCGGCCTGCTGGGCGGAGTTCGCTCCGGTCAACGCCTTGGGCATCAGGGAATGCGGGCGGATGGAGTGCGGGTCGTGGATCCAGTCGGCGAGGAAGGGCGCTTTGAACTTCGTGCCGAGCTCGGCGAGCAACGGCGCGTTCTGGCCGTGTTCCGGCATGCCGGAGCCTTTCGCCGGCAGGAGCGCGGCGTCGGCGTGGCAGGCGGCGCAGTTCAGCTGCGCGAAGAGCAGGCGGCCTTCGCGGCGTTGGGCGGCGAGGTCGAGGTCCTTGTCAGCGGCGTGCGTGAGGATCGACGGCGGGACGGGCTCGAGCGGGAAATCTTTCGACGCCCAGCTCAGGCGCGCGAACGTGTCGCCCTTCGGCGCACAGGTGATCTCGGCGATGAGACGATTCGGGCCCTTGTTGAGCTGCACGGTCTTGATGCCGGCGCCGTCGAGCAGCGGCTGGCCGTTGAGGCTGAGCTTGAACTGGCCGGAAGTCTCGACCGCGAGTTTGAAGGTGCCGCGCATCGGCGACTGCAGGTCGCCTTCCCACTTCGCGGTGAACGGACCAGCCGGGAGGAACGGCGTCGGCGCCTGGCCGGCGGGCACGTAGAGCGCGAGGAGGCGGTCGGTGCGGACGTCGGTCTTGCCGGCGGCGGTGAACGTCACCTTCAAGCCCGGGAGATCCTGGGCGGAGAGGGCGGACGCGAGGGTCGCGGCGAGCAGGCAGAAGAAGCGGCGGAGACGCATGGCGGCGGAACGCTCCCATTGGGACGCATTCCCGCCGTCAGGCAAGCCCCCAACAAGAAGGCCCGGCGTGAACCGGGCCTTCGTCGGTGAGGAATTCGCCTCAGCTTACTTGGCGAACGAGCGGTAGTCTTCGCCTTCCTTCTCGGGCACCACGTTGATCGTGTGCGCGATGTCGTCCGGCACGCGCGAGCCGTCGACGGCCTTCACGTTCATCTTGATGCGCATCTGCATCACCGGCACGAGGCCTTCGACTTCGAGGAAGACGGACTTGCCGTCGTCGGCGAGCTGGACGGACTTGACCGGGACCTGGTCCGAACCTTTCTCCTCGGGCTTGCTGACCTTATACGTGTCGGAGCCGTAGGCGCCGGAGTAGAGGTAGTTGTACTGCTCGAGGGACCAGTTCTGGGCGTCGGAGGCGCTCTTCTTGTCGAGCGCGCCGGTGAAGCGTACGGTGATGCCCTTCTTGGAGACATGGAGGGCTTCCGGCATCGTGACCGACTTGCCGGTGTAGCGGACGCGCTGGATGGCGCCGTCCTTCACGCCGTTGGTCTGCCAGCCCTTGAGGCCCGCGACGTAGAGCTGGCCGTCGACCGGGTTGAAGCGCGAGCGCATCAGGCCGGTGGCGAACTTCAGCGGGAACTTCACCACGCCGCCTTGGGCGACGTCGCCGACGCGTTCCTGGAGGACCGCGAAGAGCGAGGACTTGCCGTAGGAGAGATAGAGCATGCGGCCTTCGAAGGGACCCCACTTGCCCTTGTTGGCGGGCACCCAGATCTGGCCGCCGTTGGAGTTGTCGACGTCATACGGGACCCAGCAGAGGTGCGGGCTGTACTTCGTCGGCGCCGGGGTGCGATGCGCGAGGTCCGGAACCTCGATGAACTCGCCGGGCTTGGAGAAGTGGATGTAGTCGACGGGGACCCAGGTGCCCTGGTTGTCGCCGCTGGAGATTTCGCCGTTGGGGCCGACGCCCATGCCATTGGGGGCGCGGATGCCGGTGGCGTAGACTTCGAACTTCTGGCCGTCGGGCGAGACCTTGAAGATGCAACCATGGTGGTCGCTGAGGGGACCCCAGCCGCGGCCTCCCGGATTCACGGGGCCGCCCTTGAGGAAGTAGAAGTTGCCCTGCGAGTCCGTCTGGAGGTCGAACATGAACTCGTGGAAGTTCGAGGTGACCTGGACGTCGTTGTTGAAGTTCTGGTAGAAGTCGGCTTCGCCGTCCTTGTTGAAGTCGTGCAGGATCGTGATCTGGTCGCGGCCGAGGACGTAGATCTGCTCGTTGACGATCTTCAGGCCGAGGCCGTGGAAGATGCCGGTGGCGTAGCGGCGCCAGGTGATCTTGCTGAGCTTGTCGTCGGCGAACTTGCCGACCCAGACGTCGCCGCTCCAGGTGGAGAAGGCGATGCGGCCGTCCTGGAAGAAGTCGATCGCGCCGACGCGGATCCAGGAGTTGTAGGGATTCTCGGCGGGGACGGTGACGGTGTCGACGAGGTAGGGGGCGGCCTGGAGTTCGGTCAGCTGGTCCTTGAGCGACTGCTTCTGCGCGGCGTCGGTCTCGCCTTCGATGCGGCCCTTGAGCGTCTCGATCTGCTTGGCCTGGTCGGTCTCGCCGAGCGTGCCTTCGGTGACGACTTCCTGCGTCCAGTGGGCGGGGCCGCCCTGGGTGAAGGCGCGGAGGTCGGTGGCGGCGGCGACCCGGGAGGGCGCCTTGCGGAGCACGTCGCCGGCGTTGATCGCGCCGTGCGCGAAGGAGACCTTGAAGGAGGTGCCGGCGGCGACCTTGGCGAGCTTGAGCGCGAGGAAGTTGCCCTTGTTGCTGAGGATCGAGCCGTTGGGCAGGCCGTTGACGGTCACGGTGGTGAGCTCGTCGGCGGGCTTCACGATGGCGGGAGCGTTCTTGGCGGCCTTGGTGGTCTTGGCCTTGGCCTTCGGGTCGGCCTTCTTGCCGGGCTGCTCGGGCGGGAGCGGGATCTCCATGCGGACGATCGCGTTGGCGCCGTCGGCGAGGTCGACCTTGCCGCCGTACGGCAGGTCGAGGAGGCGGACGGAGGCGTCGAGCTCACCCTTCACGACGGTGAAGGAGCGGGAGAGGACGAAGACGTCGCCGACTTTTTCCATCTCGGCGGATTCGAGCACTTCGGCGCCGCCGACAGAGTAGGCGAAGACGACGCGATCGCCGTGCAGGTAGAGGCCCTGATACTTGGCGTGCTCGCGCGGGAGCGGGCCGAGCGGGATCTTGGACATCACGCCTTCCGGTCCTTTCGGCAGGGCGCGGGTCTCATTGAAGGTGCCGTTGAAGCTCCAGCCAGGGCCGGGGTTCGTCTCGAAGTAGACCTTGGCGCCGACCGCCGGGCCGGGGTTGGGGCCGTGCTTACCGTCGAAGGCGACGCCCTTGGTCTGCATCCAGCCGCCCGTCCAGGCGCCGGCGGCGCGAAGGGTGTCGGTGTCGAAGGCGAAACCGGCCTCGCGGTTGCCGAGGTTGACGAGGACGGCCTTGTTCGCGGCGCAGCCCTTCTGGTCGAAGGGGCTCTTGCCTTGGGTGTTGTCGATCGAGGCCGAGAGGAAGCGGCCGTAGTCCATCGCTTCCCACTTCGGGAGTGCTTTGGCCTCGGGCTTCTTGGCGGCGTCCTGGGCGAGGCCGGTGAGGGCCGCTAGCGCCAAGGCCAGGGACAAGGAGGTGCGGGTCAGGGGTTTCATATGATAGGAAATGAAGTCGGGGCGGGGCAGGGGTCGGCAGAATTGCTTAAACCGCCCCCCGCTGTCCACCGTATTGGAGCGATATGAGGGGTGTAAGTTCCTCGCAAAGAATCGATGACAGAAGACGGATGACATAGGGCAGAAAAGCCTGGGAATGGGGTCAGTTGAGCGGAAACAGCCGAATAAAGGGGGCCTCCGTCCTTGCTGATGAGGAAGGCCGTCCGTTTTCTTTTGGGCATCCCCCGTCATGCCTTACCGTTTCCTCATCTTAGCCGGTCTGATTGCCGCCGGTTTTTCCGCGGAACTGCCGGCCGCCGCGGAGCCCGCCTTGGTTTTCAACGCCACGGTTCCGAGGAACGACCTCAAAGGATCTTTCGCGGCGCAGGTCCTCTTCGCGCAGAGCCAGGTCATCCCGTCGCATCCTCGGGAGGATGATCGCCAGCCGCGCCTGATCAGCCTGCGCAAGACGCTCGTGATGGTGCGCCCGGTGCGCGTGGATTCGGCGCCGATCGCTTTCAATGACCCAGTCGTGCTCACCGCCATCGATGGCGCCGGCAAGGAACTCGGCACGCTCACCCTGAATCCGCCGCAGCAGCTGCCGAAGACGGCCTATTTCGTGGACGGTACGCCGGTCCAAGGCGTCGATTTCACTTCGCCCGTCGGGAAGGTCGGCGTCATCGCTGATCCTGCCACGGTCGCGAAACTGGCGGAGACGAACGGAGCCGCCGTCCTGCAGCGGCTGCGTGGCAACGCGCTCGTCCGCATCGAGACCGCCGACGGACGCTGGGTCCGCGACATCCATCTGCCTCCGGCCAAGGGCCTCGAAGGCAAGATGGTCCGGGTCGAAGCCGGGGCAGGCTACGGTTCGACGATCCATCATGGAGCCGGCTCCGTCAGCATCGGTCGCGGTCAGAGCGTGACCTTCAAGAGCGTCAGCGGTCGCTGGTTCCGCGAAGGTGATCTGGATAATAATCGCCTGACCTACGCCCTAGACGCCTGGAGCGCGGACCTGCCGGCGGAATGGCTGCGTCCCGGTCTGCGTCTGCGTTTCCGCAAAGGCCGCGACGAAGGCGAACTGGCGGCGCTCGATATCGGCGCGCCGACGCAGCTCCTGCTGCATACGATCGACCTAGGTTTCCTGACGACACCGCGCGGCGCGTTCGGTTTCGCGAAGGACCCCGAAGCACATCGCGAATATTTCCAGACCGCGCCGGTGAGCCGGCTCATCGTCAGCCAGTACGCCCCGCTCCATCTGAAAGAAGTCATGCTGCCCACGGGCGTGCTGCTCAAGGAAGTCGATCCCAGCAAGGGCGGCTGGCACGAGGGCGCGATGCGTCAGCACATCGGCAAGGAGCTGGTCTCACATGGCATCGATAACGCCAACTACGGGCTGCACAGCACCGCCGGCACCGGCGAGAAAAGCCACCCTTACGCGGTCGCCCAGCTCACGGCCCACAACAGCCGCGGCGTCTACTCCAACGGCGTGCAGGTCCACGGCGGCTCGGGCGGCAACGGCATGGTCACTCTCGATAATTCCCTCGGCAATGAGTTCAGCCACGAGGTCGGCCATAATTACGGCCTCGGCCACTACGTCGACGGCTTCAAGGGCTCGGTCCATCGCCCGGCTGATCAGATCAATTCGACCTGGGGCTGGGACGCCGACAAGCGTCGCTTCCTCCCGAACTTCTCGCCGCTCCGCACCGGTAAGGACGCCACGCTGGAAGGCCAGTCGCAGCCGCCCTTCGACGGACGGAGCTACGGCTTCGACGCCATGGCCGGCGGCGCGCCGTTCTCGTCCTTCAATCGTTTCACGCTCTATACGCCGAACACCGCGGCCATCATCCAGAAGTTCCTGGAGTCGAAGGCGGTCTTCGATCCGCAGTCTCCGACCGGCTTCAGCAAGTGGAACGAGTCGACCGCGAAGATGGAGCCGTTCTCGCATCGGCTCGCGGTGGGCCGCTCGATCAGCGCGCCGATCAAGGGCCTGAGCGAAGCGAGCCTGACGAAGCTGCTCGCCGAGTTTGAGCGCGTGGAGGTCGCGATGGGCGACGGGAATTGGACGAAGGAGATTCCTCTGCCGACGGCCTCCTCCGCCAACAAAGGTCATTCTGTTTCGATCGCCCATGACGCCGGCTATAACTCCGTGCTCCTGATGAACGGCGAGGAGGTCACGGTCTCGCGTGGTTTCGCCAAGTCTTACGTCTCCGATGGCAAGATTTGGCAGGAGGGTAAGGGAGACGAAGGTTCCTTGGAGCGTAAGCCGCAGACGTTCGGCGCCGCGGTGGTCACGTTGCTCGGCTATTATGATCCGGCCGCGACCCTGCCCAGTTACGCCTATCCGGCGCTGCATGGCTCGCTGGGATTCTGCTATGCGGAAGAGAGCGCCCAGGTGAAGCCGACGGACTGCCAGCTGGTCGTGGAGACCAAGGCTGGCATCCTCCGTTTCCGTCTCGCGGACCGACGCATCGACGCGAAGCACATGAACAAGTTCCACGTCAACGTGCCCGCTTCGGTCCAGCCGACCAAGTTCGCCGTCATGGTCGGCGGCAAGGTCGTGGCGATGCGGACCATCGAGCCCACGACCGAGAAGCTCGCCGTCACCATCCACGGCTACGTGCCCACCACCCGATAATCGCGATAGGGTAGGGGCGTGGCTTCGCCGCGTCCTCCTGGGAGGAGTGCACGATAAATCGTGCCCCTACCTGGGTTCGCCCTGCGGCGAACTGTTTCTCGGCCAGATTTTAGTGTACGGCCATTCTTCGGGTTTAAGGCATAGTTTTGCCCGCACAGGGTTCATCAGCACATAGTGCCATTTGGCACGTACTGCTGAAGCGTTCCTGATTCGATGATCAAAGGCCGACCTTTGCCATTTGATCTGGCCGGTATGTGCCGTCTTCGCCTTGAAGAGGCGGATAGAGTGGCCTATTCCCGTGGTCCGTGGAATGTCGGCGATGAGGTGGACATGGTCCGGCATGGCAACGATCAGCCGGGGGTTCCAAAGGTTGTTGTCACGCATTTCTTCCGCCGACTTTAGCAGGCACGACCATCTACGGGGTTCCGCCAGCTGATTAACGTTACGGTTCTGGCAACAAATGGTCAGGAATATCGGATCACTGTCATCAACCCAAGAGGGCCTAAGGTGAGTTAACTTTCTCCGCGGCGAAAAATCCATGCCCAGATGCTAACTGTCCGGCTTCGGCAGGGTATTGCATTTAATCCCTAGGGTTTTCTCCGGCCGCCGTAGGGCGGCCGAGGGTAGGGGCGTGGCTTCGCCGCGCCCTCCTAGGAGGAGTGCACGATAAATCGTGCCCCTACCTTTGGCTTTTCCAGCACCCCGGAAGGTGTTCGTCGTAGACGCCGACGGCCTGCAGGTAGGCTTGGACGATCGTCGGGCCGACGAACTTCATGCCGCGGCGCTTGAGCTCCTTGGAGATCTTTTCGGCGAGCGGCGTGGTCGGCTGCGGCTGACGTGAACGCCGCACGACCGGCTCGTCGTCGACGTGCGCCCACAACCAACTCGCGAAGCTGCCGTGCTCCTCCTGGATCGCGAGGAAGGCGCGCGCGTTGAGCGCGACGGATTCGAGTTTGCCGCGGTGGCGCACCAGGCCCGCGTTCTGCATCATGGCGTCGACTTTCTTGGCGTCGAAGCGGGCGAGCTTGCGCACTTCGAAGCCGACCAGGGCCTTCCGATAATGCTCACGCTTCTTCAGCACGGTGATCCACGAGAGGCCAGCTTGGGCGCCTTCGAGGATGAGCTGCTCGAAGAGCCGGCGGTCGTCCCGCACGGGTACGCCCCATTCTTCGTCATGGTAAGCGACGTAGAGCGGGTCTTCTCCGCACCAGAAGCAGCGTGCCTTCGGCTTGGCCACGTCAGCCTTTGATCGAGAGGCCGCGGAGCCAGGCGATCCAGCCGGCGGGCAGGCCGCGGGCTAGGGCGCCGCGCACGATCTTTTCGTGGTAGAGGCGCGAGGGCAGGTGAGGGCCGGTCGGATCGACGACCTTGTAGGCCTGGCAGTCGAGCGGGCAGTCTTCCAGGCCGGCTTCGAGCACGGTGAGCTTGATGCGCTTGTAGGCCGTGCCTTCGGCTTCGTCCATGCGCTTCCAGTCGTCGGCCGTCATCTCATAGACCGCACCCCAGACGCCCGGGGTGTCCTGATCTTCGAGGATATCCGCCGATCCTCCGCCCCAGGTCGAACTCGGATGCGTGAAGGCCAGCCGATACTTGGGTAGGAAGGCCTTGCCGCGGTAGCTGGAGCCAGGGCAACGCCGCTCCATCTGGGTGGAGTCCAGATTGGAGGCGTAGGCGAAGTAATACCGGCTCATGGGAAGGGCATCGGACTTTGCCCATCCTGTCACGGGATGCAAACGGATTGGGGCCGCTGTGAATATGACGTTCTCCAGGTGGGAGTTACGTCGCGTGGTCAGGATGTCAGAACCGGCACGTCAGGCTGAGATAAGCCGAACGCGGCTGGGCCGGGAAGCCGAAGGCCGCCGGCGGGGCTTCCTCGCCGAAGATATTCTCGATGCGTAGCGAAATCTCGGTGCGGTCGGACAGGACGCGGCGGATCCAGAGGCGGACGAAGGTGGCGTCCGCGAGTTCGGTGCGCGCGAAAGCGTTCCAGTCGAAGTCCTCGCGTCCGCGCAGATGGGCGGCGGAGACGCCGAAGGTCCAGACGTCGTCTGGCATGATCTCCGCGCCGACCGAAAGCGTCAGCGTCGGCCGACGGAGTAGTTTGTCGCCGGTCAGGCCGGTCCCGAGGAAGTAGTCCGAAGATAGGATCTGGCTGTCGAGCCAGGTCGCCGCTCCGA
>Ga0222712_10002611_pt1 | contig 20405 bp, 27 predicted proteins | sample C33_657DmetaG_FD_165043 | JGI IMG/M metagenome (GOLD analysis project Ga0222712, IMG submission 165043) | Estuarine water microbial communities from San Francisco Bay, California, United States - C33_657D | ecosystem: Environmental > Aquatic > Marine > Unclassified | place: USA: California... | reverse complement strand
TCCAGTGGTACGTCAGGTACTTCTGCCACCTCTGGAACATCAGGAACCTCTGCTACAGACGGTACAGGGGGTACATCAGGAACTAGTGGTACCAGTGCAACATCTGGATCTTCAGGTACAACAGGTACCAGCGGATCTAGTGGTACAACGGGCACAAGTGGCACGTCAGGTACTAGTGGTACTTCTGCCACTGATGGTACAGGAGGTACGTCAGGTACATCAGGAACCAGTGGAACGTCTGGTACAACAGGCACATCTGGCACCAGTGGAACATCTGGAACCAGTGCTACAGATGGATCTGGTGGATCTAGTGGTACATCTGGTACGAGTGCAACAAGCGGAACTTCTGGTACAAGTGCTACATCAGGCACCTCTGGAACCAGTGGTACAACAGGTACATCAGGATCTTCAGGCTTGAGTGGTGATAAGTATGCCACAACATCAAGTACAACATATACAATACAAGCCCCTCCTGGTACAGGCACTATTACAGTGGGTACAGGACTTGCCTATACCCTTGGACAGTCTATTATTATAACTTATTCAGGCGATGCTTTACAACATAATGAGGCAATCGTTACAGCATATAATCCAGCAACTGGTAGCTTAAGCTTCCAAGTGACTGGACAAACTGGCTCTGGTACATATTCATCTTGGGAAGTGAACCTAGATGGTGCTACAGGTGGTAATGGTACAGATGGTACTTCTGGAACTAGTGGTACGTCTGCTACAGCAGGTACCTCTGGTACTACAGGAACTTCTGGTTCAAGTGGTAGCAGTGGTACAACAGGCACCTCAGGTATTGATGGTACATCTGGTACAAGTGGAACAGGCGGAACTTCTGGCACTTCAGGTACTACGGGTACATCTGGTAGTAGTGGAACAAGTGCCACCTCAGGAACTTCAGGCACTAGTGGCACCAATGGTTCAGGTGGAACTAGTGGTACAAGTGGCACTACAGGTACAAGTGGAAGCTCTGGCAGCTCTGGATCGTCTGGTAGCAGTGGTACAGCTGGGTCTTCAGGCACAAGTGGTACAGCTGGTAGTTCAGGAACAGATGGTAGTGGAGGAACAAGTGGTACATCAGGATCAGCTGGTACTAGTGGTAGTGCTGGTACAAGTGGTACTGACGGCAGTAGTGGAACCTCTGGTACTTCTGGAACTAGTGGGTCATCTGGATCTTCTGGAAGCTCTGGTAGTTCAGGCACAGCAGGCTCTAGTGGTACAGCTGGTAGTAGTGGGTCTAGTGGAACAAGCGGTACTGATGGATCTGAAGGTACATCTGGAACATCAGGTACATCGGGTACAAGTGGTGTGGATGGTACATCTGGTTCATCTGGAGTTGATGGTACATCTGGAACCTCAGGAATCAACGGAACATCTGGTGTGGATGGAAGTTCAGGTACAAGTGGATTAAGCGGTACAAGTGGAACAAGTGGTGCATCTTCAGTGTATGTTGGTACAAGCTCAAGTGCAATCACACTACCTTTGATAGAATGTACAACCACCACTAGTAGTACAACTACTAGTAGTACAACTACTACCACTACAACAACATGTGCATGTTTCTACTATGATGTAGAGATTACACAAACTGATATTGATAACGCCACTGGAAACAGTGATCCTTTGAGAAACGGTGTGGTATTTGTAACCTATAGGAAGTGTGATGACAGCGGTTTAGAAACCATAATCTACAATGTGGCAAGCTACTATGGAAACGCGTTCTGTCAGAACGGTAATCCAATGTACTCTCCAATTATTGATGTATGGCAGAACGACGTCCAAATATCATACACATCCACAGCTACCAACACGGGTAATTGTTGCAGTGTACCACCACCAACTACAACTACTACCACAACAGCAGTTCCTAATTATTACTATTATAGTGTAGATAGATACAGTTGTATTGATTGTAGTGTTTTAGGTAGTTTTATCATGAGAGCACAATCAAGCTTAAGTACATTAAATAATTACGTATTAAACCTAGTACCAGACGGGTATGGGTATAAAGTGATGAGTCTATTAGGAACTAACTTTACTCTGCCTTATTATACAGGTCCGTATGACTTTGACTGTGATCCAGCATGGGCTAGTAATACCTGCAGCGGCATATGTTCAGTAGGGCCTTAGATCTTTAAACGCCAACAACAACACAACCACTATAATTAAATTTACAAAACAACCTTAATATATCAACATGCCTAGTTGCTCTCCTTGTGGATGTTATGACAATATAACCCTTACTACCCAAACAGGATTGTCATTCAATGCAAACGACTTTGTGCAGTTGTATGATGGTGTTAATTCTTACATATGGGGTGAAATTGTTTCATATAATAGTGGAACTGGAGAACTAGTTCTTAAACCTTGTCAATTTTGTGGAGACGCAGGTGTTATAACTAATTGGACCATCACGTTATCTGGCATCCCTGGCACAAGTGGAACTAGTGGAATAGGTTCAGAAGCAATTAGTGTTTGTAGTATATCAGGTACTGCTGGTACATTTGGAACTTCTGGAACTTCTGGTATAGATGTTGATCTGATTGATAAAGCACAATATATTGGTGCAGTTTATAACTATAATATAAATGATAAAACAAACTTCCAAACAGGAATTCTTACAGTTGCTTGGAACAGTACAACAAATGCTGTGGTAATAACACAAGCTGCCCAAGCTACAATTGGAACAGTGTCAGCATACTTCTTTGCAAAACTTACAGGTAGTAATGTGGTATTATCTCTTGTAACAAACAACACTACAACTTTATGGAACACTGTGTTGACTAAGACAACTCTTCTTAATTGTCCTGTATCATTTATTATGACAGAAGATAACAACTTTATCATAACAGAAGACAATAATTTTATCATAACTGAATAAATAATTCTAAAACATAACAATATGTCAAATGTAAAAATATCAGCATTACCACTGTTATCATGTGTAGATGTCTGTAACAGCGTAGTACCAATTGTACAATGTGGTGTTACATATAAAACCCTTTCTTGTAACGTGGCACCTCCTTCTTCAGTAATCTTTACTGCTGGTTCTGGTACTTGTTCTTCTGTTAGATGTGGTGTAAGTAATACAGCTTCGGGTGCTTATAGCTTTGCAGGTGGTGGATGTAGTAATACAAACGGAGGATTAGCTACAAGTATAGTAGGAGGTACAAATAACACAACAGCACAATATGTATCTTGTACATATAATATAACAAATTCCAATTTATATGGGATGGGCTATTTGCAATTAGCCAGCTCTTACGGAGATGTTACATCATTATTCCCAAATGGTTCTACAGTAACGATGAACTCAGCCACTTATGGTCTAATGACAGGACAGGTTACTGTGAGTAACTACTACGGCTGGATACCTGCCACTGTAATTGCAACGACTTGCTCCTCTTTCTATTGTGATTTTACAACCATCACTGGAAGTACAGGTTCTTCAAACTCATTTATAGGAGGTGGACAATTTAATACAGTTTGCTCAACTAGTTCAAATATTGTAGGTGGTCGTGGTAATACAATTCATCCAGCTTATTCATCAATAGTAGGTGGGTGTAACAATACAATTTGTTCTGTTCGTTCATTTATAGGTGGTGGACTTTATAACACTATTGGTGAGTATTCAAAGACTGCAACTATTACTGGTGGCACTGGTAACTGTATTGCCCCTAATTACAACAACTCATTTAGTGCATATTATACATTCATTGGAGGCGGTACTTCTAACTTTGCTAGTAATCAATACTCAACTATTGTTGGTGGATGTGCAAATAGTGCTAGTGGTTACTCATCATTTATTGGTAATGGATACCAGAATGTTACTTGTGGATACTATTCAGTAGTAGTTGGAGGGGCTTCTAATATAGCATCAGGTAGTGATTCATTTATTGGAGGCGGTATTTTTAACAATGCTTGTGGTATTGGATCAGCAATCCTAGGAGGTAGGGGTAATACAGCCTCTGGAAATTATTCTGGTGTTTTTGGCTGCGGATTAACTAACTCTGTAGCTTGTTCATTCATGGCAAACAGATTAATAGCAGCTAACTTAGCAACTGCTGGTTGTGCTGTTTGTGCAGATGCAAATGGTATGTTAGTTCCATACACTGCAGGTGGTGGTGGAATTATGATTGCAGGTACAGGTTGTAATTCTACACTTAGATGTGGTGTTAATAACATAGCATCAGGAAACTACTCAGCTGCTTTAGTAGGCAGGTGTAACACAGCTAGTGCAAACTGTGCAACAGTAGTAGGTGGATTATCTAACACAGCTTGTGGAGTTTATTCATTTGTTGATGGAGGTATTGGTAATACAGCTAGTGGATATGCTTCATCTTTAATAGGTGGTAAGGGTAATGTATCATCTAATACTTACTCATCTGTAGTTACAGGGATGACTTCAACATCTAGCGGACAGTATTCAGTAATAATTAATGGAATATGTAATAGGTCTCTTTCAGTAAGTACTACAGTTAGTGGTGGGTATAATAACACAGCTAGTGGGTACTCTTCACATATTATTGGAGGAATGAACAATAGTGCTACTCACTTCTTTTCTAATATTATTGGAACAGGTTTAGCAAGTAGTGCAACTTGTACTACGTATGTAGGTGCATTGTCTAAAACAAGTGGTACATTTAGAATCAATCACCCAGACCCAAGTAAAACAGCAACTAAATACTTACAACACTCATTTGTTGAAAGCCCAACAAGAGGTGATAACATATACAGATTTAGTGTTTGCACGTCAAATTGTGCTGCATCTGTAGTATTGCCTGATTACTATAAGTTCTTAAATGAAGATGACCAAGTATGGGTGAGCCCTAAGAACCACTTTGGCTCAGGATATGGTATTGTTGACGCAACACAAAGCTGCATATCTGTTACAACAAATGCTGATGGAGAATACAATCTTCTTTTAATTGGTACTCGTAAAGATATAGATGCTAAGAATGGATTCTTAGGAGTTGAAATTTGGAAATAATTAATTAAACATTATAAAAATAAAAATATGTTACTAGGAAAATTGGCTACACCTGCCACAAAGGTGGTTCAAAATGGAGCTTTCAGCAGTACTTCTATCAGTGCAGACCATTTAGTGGTTGGCACAGAAAGATTTGTAATTGGTGAAGAAAAGGTTACCTTTGAGTTAAGGTTTGGGAATGTTATTACTGAAAATCAAAAAGAAAGATTTGATATTGTTCTGAGAGAAAATATTACAATGACATCAGAAGAGTTGGCTTTATGGGGAACAGATGACAGCGTATTATTAGATGTTATTGCAGCTAAACTTGGAACAACCATTACAGAAAAAGTTTTAAAGAATTTACATCACACTTATTAAAATTAAACATTATGGCAGATTTAACAGCACTACAAGCAGAATTGGCAGCAACAAAAAAGTCAATCGATGACGCACACAAAGCAAAAATACAAGCTTTTATAGCTAAGAGACAAGCTGATGAAGCAGCTAAAGCAGCAGCTGAAGCAGCTAAAACTCCTGAGCAAAAAGCAGCAGATTTGCAGGCTGAAATTGACAAGCAAAAAGCTGAATTAGCTAAATTATTAGCTCAGTAAATTTTGGTTATTCAAGATAGTTAGTTTATCTTTGCGGATAAATTAATATTCTATGAATATCATATTCCAAATTAATGGCGGTATTGGCAAGGTGATTGCTAGTACCGCTATTTGTGCTTCTATAAAGACAAAGTATCCTGAAGCAAAACTTATTGTAGTTTCTGGTTATCCAGATGTATTCTTAGGTAATAAGAATGTTGACAGAGCATATACTTTTGGACAACATGCTTATTTCTATAAGGAATACATTGAGAATCAAGAGATTATGGTATTTGCACACGATCCATACTTGGAAGCAAAGCACATTAAACAAGATGAACACCTTATTGAAACATGGTGTAATTTGTACGGTTTACCAGTAACAAAGACTGTTGGAGAGCTATTTCTTACACAAAGAGAAATAGATTTCTTTAGCAAAAAATTTGTTTCTGATAAGCCTATTTTTTTGATGCAAACTAACGGTGGTGCTGAGACAGAACAGAAATACTCTTGGGCTAGAGATATTCCTAGCTATATAGTAGAGAATGTTATACATGAGTTTAGAGAGAAGTATAACATTGTTCATATAAAGAGAGAAGATCAGATAGGTTATGAAGGAACATTTGCTGTGTCTGATACCTTCAGAGCATTGATTGTTCTTATAAGCCTTAGTGAAAAGAGATTGTTAATGGATAGTTTTGGACAACATGCAGCTGCAGCTTTGAATAAACCTTCTACAGTGTTGTGGGTTGCTAACAGTCCTAAGGTGTTTGGATATGACTTACATACAAACATTGTAGCTAACTCAGGAACAATTAGTCCAGAATTAAGAAATGCCTATCTAAGTAAGTATAATATTGGAGGTGACCCTATTGAGTTTCCTTACAACAAAGAGTCTGAAATATTTAATGTAGATGCTGTAATTAACTCCTTAAAATAAACCAACATGGAAAAGATATTCTATCAAAGCTCATTGCCTAGAGCAGGAAGTACATTGTTGCAAAACATACTAGCTCAAAATCCTGATATATACGCTACACCTACAAGTGGTGTGTTAGAACTTATATTTGGTGCACGTGCTAACTATACAAACTCAGCAGAGTTTAAAGCTCAAGATCCTGAGTTAATGAAAACAGGATGGCAAGCATTTGCTAAAGCTGGAATGGATGCATTCTACAATGCTGTTACAGATAAAAAATATGTGATAGATAAGTCTCGTGGATGGGGTATTCACTATGATTTCTTACAGTTTGTACAAGGTGGTGAACCTAAAATCATTTGCATGGTTAGAGACCTACGTGATGTATTTGCTTCTATGGAGAACAACTTCAGAAAGCATCCTGAGAAGCAATCAGACATTTTGGATTGGTCTAAAGGTCAAGGTACTACTGTACCAAAGCGTATAGATGTGTGGGCATCACAGCCTCCTGTAGGACTAGCTATTGAAAGACTAGCTGAGATATTTAGACTAGGTATTAATACTAAAATATTATTCATTAAATTTGAAGACCTATGTCTCTATCCAGAAACAGAGATGACAAGGATATATCAATACCTTGGTATACCACACTACCAACATGACTTTGATAACATTGAACAAGTAACTAAAGAAGATGATGAAATCTATGGTGCTTTTGGTGATCATGTCATTAGAACTAAATTAGAACCAGTACGAAGTAAAGCTAAGGAGTTATTAGGAAAAGACGTTACAGATTGGATTTATACAAACTATAAATGGTTCTTTGATCAATTTAGATATAGCAAATGATAATAGCACTCTTTGGACAACCACATAGTGGTAAGTCAACAATAGCAAACCAGTTTCCAGATCATGTTAATATTGACGGGGACCAACTTAGAAAGATTTTTGCAAATAAAGATTATTCTAGAGAAGGAAGAATCAAGAACCTAAATAGAGCTAGTGACATTGCTCACTATCTCAATAGTATAGGTAAGAGTGTAACCCTATCTCTAGTCTATCCTTATAAAGAAGCAAGAGAATACCTAAACAGTCTAACTCCTGATGTACGATGGGTGTATTTACACTATGATGGTGAGAGGGGAAGAGAAGGTTTTCATGTAGAAGACTTTGATAAGCCTGGAGATGATGAACAAGTTATGCAACTTAACACTTCTGCTACATCTGTAGAAGACTGCTTTAACAAAATATACACTTGGTCATATGGTGAAAAACATACATGAGTGTCCTGAGTGTAAGATAGCCAAGGGTTGGGGACATGAACTCATCATCCACAATTCTGATAAGTATTGTGGTAAGCTACTAGTATTCAAAGCTGGATGTAAGTTCTCTATGCACTATCACCTACTCAAACAGGAGACATGGTATGTAAACAAAGGAAGATTCCTCTACCGTTGGATAGATACTAAGGAAGGGGTGACACATATTGCCCACCTGACTCCTGGAGATGTTGTTACACAATACCCAGGACAACCACATCAACTTGAGGCTCTAGAGGATGGAGAGATATTTGAGGTGAGTACACAACATTTTGACACAGACAGCTATAGAATATGGAAGGGAGATTAACAATATACGTAGACATAGATGGTACAATATGCCATACAGACGGTAATAAATACAGTGAGTGTGTTCCCATCCATGAGAACATAGCTAAAATTAATAAGCTGTACAACGAAGGACATGAGATAGTGTATTACACAGCTAGAGGTCAGAGGTCAGATGTTGATTACACAAGGCTTACAACCAAACAGTTGTATGATTGGAACTGCAGATATACAAAGCTCATCATGAACCATAAGCCAGCATACGATCTAATGATATGTGACAAAACTAAACGTATAGAAGAGATATGAAAATATGGGTGAATGGAGCTTTTGACATCCTACATATAGGACACATAAAGCTCTTAAAATATGCAGCAGGTATGGGCTACCTTAGAGTGGGGATAGATACAGACGAGAGAATAAAAGAGATGAAGGGTCCAAACAGACCCTTTAATTGTTTTAGGGATAGAGAGGAATTCTTGCTATCTTTACGCTTTGTAGATGAGGTGGTTGGATTTGGTAGTGAGCAGGAGCTCATAGATGAGATAAAGCTCTACCAACCAGAGATAATGGTCATAGGTTCTGACTACAGGGGCAAGAATATTATAGGAGCTGAGTATGTAGATAACATTATATACTTTGATAGGTTGGAGGGTATGTCCACTACATCAATATTAGAATATGAAAAAGATAGTGGTAATAGGTGACACATGTAAAGATGTGTTTGTATATGGAGAGAGCAAGAGGTTGAGTCCTGAAGCTCCTGTTCCTGTATTCACTCCCTTATATACAGTGGTAAATGATGGTATGGCTGGGAATGTTGTAGCAAACATATCTGCTATTAGCCCTAAGACACGTATAGATTTCTATCACAGCTATGAGAGGATAACCAAAACCAGGTATGTAGATAAGAAGACCAACCACTTGTTCTTAAGAGTGGATGATGAGCCAGCTAGTAGCAGGATATTCCTTACAGAAAAGATACTGTCAGATATAGAGGAAGCTGATGCTGTAGTGGTTAGTGACTATAACAAAGGGTTTCTATCTGAAGATGATCTGTATACACTATCAAAACTTGCAAAATTTGCAATTGTTGATACTAAGAAGAGGATAGATCCTATCTATCTGTCACACTTCAACTTCATAAAAATAAACGAACATGAGGCTAATCAGGGAGTGGCTGATGAGCTTAAAGAAAAGACTATCGTAACACTTGGTCCACAAGGAGCAAGGTACATGGATGTCATTTACCCATCCCCTAATCCAAAAGAAACTATAGATGTAAGCGGTGCTGGTGATACATTCCTAGCAGCGTTCACAATGAAATACCTAGAGGTACAGGATGTTGATGTAGCTATAAGCTATGCTAATAAGATGTGTTCTATTGTTGTATCTAAAAGAGGAGTGAGTACACCATGAGAGTATTAATCACAGGAACAAATGGATTTATAGGAAGTCAGTTAAAGAAGTATTTTGACAATCCTTTTGAGATGAATGAGGATGTGCTTGTCACCACTCAGTGGTTAGATGAACACACTCCCGATGTTGTGTTTCATGTAGGTGCTTGTTCCAACACCCTAGAGACAGATGTTAATTACATCATGAATGTAAACTTTCAATCTACAAAACTGTTGACAGACTGGTGTAAAGCTAACAATAAACCCATTATATATTCTTCTTCAGCAGCTTCCTATGGAACCAATGGAGAACATCCATCTAACCTATATGGCTGGAGTAAGTATGTAGCTGAGCAATACGTAATCAGTAATGGAGGAATAGCGCTTAGATACTTTAACGTCTATGGACCAGGAGAAGAACATAAAGGAAACATGGCTTCTATGGCATATCAAATGTTTATTGCAGGACACGCTAAGCTGTTCCCTGGTAAGCCTAAACGTGACTTTATATATGTGGATGATGTAGCCATAGCTAACCTCCATGCCCTAGCACATTACAATGTACTATCAGGGAAAAAATATGATGTAGGACTTGGAGAAGCACACAGCTTTGAGTATATTGCAGAAGCATTAGGTATTCCATATACATATCATGACCCATCAGCTATACCAGAAGGCTATCAATTCTATACTTGTAGCAACCCTAGAAACTGGATGCCTGGTTGGTCACCTCAATATTCAATAAAAACAACACTACAATTATGCAAAACGTATTGGCAAAAGCTTCAGGAAAGTCAGGAGAATGGGCAATGTTCATTGGAAGATGGCAACCATGGCACGCAGGACATAGATGGTTAATTGACCAAGCCTTTAACGAGGGTAAGAAAGTGCTCCTCTGCATAAGAGATGTACCTGTAGATGAAAAGAATCCTTGGTCTGCTATTGAGGTGATGATGAACCTCACCAATGAGTTGTTAGATTTGGTTGAGGAAGGAAAGCTCAAAATCATCATCATCCCTAACATTGAGTCTATCAATATTGGTAGAGGTGTAGGTTATGACGTTATAGAACATATACCTCCTGCAGATATACATGACATCTCTGCCACAAAAATCCGTGAGCAAATGAAAGCAGAAGGTAAATTATGATTGTATTAAAGAAGCGACACATAGCTAAAACTGTTAGCTACCGTCTAATAAGTACACTTATTGGGTTCAGTGTGATGTTAATTATAACAGGGTCTGTTAAAGCTGGCGCTGCGTTCAGTATAGCAGAGCTTGTGTGGAAGCCTGTGCAATACTATCTTCACGAACGTATTTGGTATAAGTGGATTAAATATGGTTTAAGAGAGCAAAAACAACCTGACTAGCTGGTATAGACTTGTGGCATTCCCACTGTCTGTCTGTTCCTTTATGCTCAGGACACCAGTTCCAATCTCCTGGATCAAACTTATGTTCAGGTTTATTCCAGCATCCATGACACACGTTTGTGTTGGTGATTCTGATGCAGTCAAACTCATGATCTGCAGCTGTGAAATTGCTGATCATCACCACCTTCTTATCCATAGCCCATGCTAACCAGCTGAGTCCACTAGAGAGTCCAATGAATAGGTGACTGTGATGGATGACATTCATAGTGTTATCCATGGATGTGTCTTCTATCTGTATACAGTTGTCAAAGGGATTGTTCTCCTTAGAGACATTGATCACCTGATACCCCTTCTCATGTATATAGTTTATAACGAGCTGCCAGTCTTCCTTCTGCCAGAACTTACAGCCTGCTGTAGAGTTGGTGGCTATGGTAACATATTTACCATATAAATTGTTACCAGGTGTGAATGCAATTCTTGGTTTAAGTTCTTGAAACTCAAGGCCTAAGATGTTAGTGGCTGCCTCTTGGAGCTTCACTGTATTACACAAAGCTGGTTCTTTGTCCTCATTGTAAAACCAACCAATATTATATTGACCATATATGTTGGAAGCCACTTCTCCTGGTTCAATAAACTCAAGCTCTGGATATACATCCTTGAACATGAAGTTCTTGAACGTGCTCACTATCACTTGGCAATTGTGCTTCTTTTGGAACTCAAGAGCATACGGCATCCATGCTATACTATCTCCTAAAGATTTACTATCGAATGCTATGTACACACGTTTACCTGTGTAGTCTAGGGTGTATTCATAATAGGGCTCATCATCTTTCCATATCTTAATAGTCCACTTGGTAAACCACCTCCTATTGAGCTTAATCCAATTCTGCACGCCTATTGTGTTCCTATAGTGAAACACGCCCTCTTCATCTAGATACTCCACCCTGAATCTACTCTTAGACCTTCCCCTGATTTCAAGGAATGGTTCTAACACGAAGTTGTGATCAATTGTCACACGTTCGTCTGATTGTACAGGATCTTGTACAACCTTCTGATAGATAGCAAGATGAGACAGAGCAAACTCTAGCTCCTGATTCTCAGGAATGTCATATGTCTTTGGGTTCTTGAGCTGCTCACGTACTTGTTCTTCTAGTCTTTTAGGATCTAGGTCAGTGATGTATTCAGTGAACATGTCTCCATATTGAGGAAGATTCCTGGCAATGATGGGTAGTCCATGTCCTATAGCTTCTCTAATTACTAGTGGGTTACACTCAAATGTGCTGTTGAACAGGAACAGATCTGCATCTCCCATAAACTCATCTACATCGTTACGCTCTCCCCATACATGTACATTGGGTGGTAGATCTTTCATGATTGGTTCCCAGTAGTTCTGGAAGTTGCCAGCTTGGTTACCTACAAAATGAAACTGTACATCTGGCATCTGTCTAGCTAGTTCTACAGCCTCTCCTTGGTTCTTGCCAGGAGTCCATAGGCCTACGTTGAGTACATGCATTCCTCCACCAAACATAAACTTTGTACCCTTCTTCTTCTCTATGGGGTATTCCACAACATATTTAGGAGAAGGCATGTTTTCAAATGTCTTCAGATGATGTGGGGTACAGAACATGTAGCTGTCTGGATGAAAGCGCTTCTCAATGTCTGGCTTGAATATAATGTTATGACATGTCTCCACCATCCTCCATGTCCTATCAGAAGCATAGAGGGCTTCTCTCAGGGATTCTGGCCAGTTGTTCCAGCCATCTTCCACCATCTCTTCTACATGTACAACATCTATAGAGTTGTTCTTTATGATGTGTATGAGCTCGTTCTTATCTTCTCCAAGTGTCCAGAAGTGTTTCACCAAACTTTTTATCTGATCTTTCTGCACTACAAAGTCATTGCTATGATTGGCATATTCTACAACATATATCTCTATGTTTGTGTGAGCCTGCAAAGCTTGTATTCTTCTCAAGAGGAAGGCAGGCATCCCACCTGTAGATAGGTGAGGTGCAACAAACAACACCTTGAGTCTGTCTCTCTGACGCTCAATCATCCTGTACATAGTGATTGCATCCTTCTCTCCATGGTAGAATAACAGCTCACTTTCCCTAGCAGGTATAGTTACAAAATGACTAATTTGTTTCTTATATCCGTGGAATTCCACGTTTTTGATTACATCTAACGACCCATTTATGTAAATGTATGGCAGCCCAGCCAGTTGTTTGTTCTTCCAGAGGAGGACATTAGCTATGGTTTCTTCGTGATAGGGAGCATAGTATGTATGGTTTGCCACCACCTTTGGATGGTTACACATCCACGTCCACTCATTCAGGAAGTCTTTACACCACTGACCAGCTACAAAATAACCTGTCTGTCTGTACCTATCTCTTACACTTTGGTCCACACCAAAAAGCTCACATGCTGGGTACTCAAGAGTGGTGGACAGGTCATCTCTACTATCAGCCCCACCTCTGCCGTCTATAATCATCCAGTCATATATCCCTTCCACAAAATAGGGGTATGGGTTTTTCTCTGGGAAGTAATTAAAGATGCTATCTATATGCTTGGTGGCCACGCTATCACTGTCTACATAAGCTACAGTTTTAGCAATCTCTAGAGCAAACTTTACAATAGCTGGGCGTTGTATAAGGATTTGATAGATGTCACTGCTTGTTCTATTGATGTATTTCTGCTGAGGTGTGTCTACAATATCACATGTCCAGTTGATTGTGATTGCCCCAGATATGTCTATGTTTGAGTTGAGCATGAATACAATAACAGGAATCTCACTTACTGTCTTGATGCTATCTACACATGCCTGAACAGTTTCTTTATAGCTCTCTGTAGCATAGAGGACGTATGCTTTCTCATACAGCTGTTGCTTGGATATGTAATATCCATACCACTGGTTGGTGTATAAAGGTTCTAGCAGGGGATAGCGCTCAGCCATCACCTCTGGTGTAAGGTCTGGTTGGTGATGGGTTTCATATTCATTCCCATACTCCTCTCCATCCTGAGGCATCATGTAGGGGATAGCCACCATGGCATCTATACCATAGATGTCAATCTTGTTCATAAGACTCTTGGCATCCTCTGTAGATAGATGCTCTAGGACATCTCCTAGAATGATGAAGTCATATCCTTCTAGGTCAAAATCACGTATGTCTGCTATGTAAACCCTATCATATTTCTTCCTTAGATTAAATTGGTCTACATAAGGAGCCCACACCTCGACAGCATCCATCCTATATCCTAAATCTTTTAGCAAATCAGAATATGTACCCTGTCCAGGTCCTACATCTAATATGCGTTCACTGGTGGGAACATTGTCTATAAACCACTGTTTTATGTCAGATTTGAAGTAGGAATAGCTGTTTGGCATAGTCATACAAAGGTAGAAAAAAAATTTGGTAGTTTCAAAATAATTACATAGATTTGCCCCTAGACAACTACTCTGTCAAAAAGGCTCGTTCTGAGCTAACTATATACACGTTGATCCCTGTTTCGGAGGGGGTTGGCGTGTTTTTTTTATTTTAACACTAATTCCCATGTAAATCCCCATGGAAAATCTATTTGAAGAACAAGTAAAAGAAGAACTAAAAAGCATGGACCAGCGTCTATACGACATGGAGGAAAAGATTGGCTCCATAGATACAAAGCTTACGCAGGTGGTTGACGCTATCCTGGGCAATCCCCTGACCAAAACTGGGGGATTTGTTAGCAACATCGATGTTCTAGAAAAGAAGATCGAACAGCTTGAGAAGAAAGTGGAGAAGCATGAAGACTTCAAGAAGAAGGTATATTGGGCTATAGCCATCCTCGCTGGATTGTTGTTGATCAGTCAGTACATCTCAACAATCTACTCTAATATAAAAGGTTAATATGCAGTTTATCAAGACCAACTTTATCAACCTCTTAGTAGCTGTCCTACTAGTCATCATCCTCCTTCAGAAGTGTTCACAGCCTGTGGAGCCTGGAGTACCTACGGTGGTGAGGGACACAATGTGGGTTGTTAAAGACTCTTTGATCCTTAGCAAACCACAGGTGACCAAGACTATACAGGTAGAATCACATGATACTATCATCAATCAATACCTTCCAGATACTAACTACGCCAAACTAGTTGTTCAATATCAGGAGGTAGTGAATACACTGCTAGCCAAGAACATCCATTCAGACAGTATACGAATAGACAGTAATGGATATGTACTGGTTACAGACACTGTACAAAAAAATCTGATTACAGGTAGATCTTCTAAGGTGAATATCCGTTACCCAATTGTCAAGGAAACCATTACCCTTCCTGCAAAAAAAGTGACCCAGCTGTATGTGGGGGGGGTTGTTCAAGCTGCTCCTGAAATTAGCCAAATATCGGTTGGGGCTCTTTTAAAAACTAGGAATGATTTTCTGTTTGGGACATCCCTAGGGGTAAATACTAGTGGTGCTCTACAATATGGTGTAGGGGCTTATTGGAAATTAAAACTTAAGAAATAGTGTTCAGTGCAGGTGGATATACAATGATCGTAGGCATCATCTTAGCATTGAGTCTTATTGCAGGATCTGTTTATTTCGTAAACAAGATTTTTGTAAGGGAAACCAAGGATGTACTAGTTAGGTTTGTAATACTAGTGTTCACATCTCTGGTGGCCCTGTTCATAGTGGATAAGGTGGTAGCCTGGAAGGTTAAGCTCCTTCCTGATGAAATGAATAGTCAACTGTTCGACCTAATCAAAACCCTAGTGCTGATGATATTCAGCTACTACTTTGGAACCAAGACAACAGATAAAAAGTAAACCATGCAAATATCTAAACATCTATCTCTGGCTGAGGTGAGCAGAAGTGAAACCGCTAAGCGTAGAGGTATTAACAACACACCCTCTGGAGAACATCTAGAAAACTTCAAGAAGCTGGCTGAGAATATATTCGAGCCCATAAGAGAGCATTTTGGTGTGCCTATTCACATCAGCTCTGGCTATAGAAGTAAGGAATTGAACAAAGCCATTGGTGGCGCTTCTAGTTCCCAACACTGCTCTGGGGAAGCCATAGATATAGATATGGATGGCTCAGCTAGTGGTGTTAGTAACAAGGATGTATTCGATTATATCAAGGCTCATCTAAACTTTGACCAGCTCATCTGGGAATTTGGTACAGATGGCAACCCTGATTGGGTACATGTTAGTTACGAGTCTACAGGCAAACAGCGTAAGCAAATCTTAAAAGCTGTTAAGTCTGGTGGCAAAACATCTTATTTACCCCTTAAATAATTGAAAATGAAGAAGTTTTTACATGATCTGTTCAATGATGACAACTCTATAAATGAGAAGGCTGTCGTTGGATTTATAGCATTTTTCATGTTGGTGATATCTCTTATTGTTGATCTGGTAACAGGTTGGCTGGGTAGAGAGCTCCTCATTAACGAGTTCATATTTGATGGATTCATGGTAATTACACTAGGTGCATTTGGTATAGCATCAGTAGATAAATGGATTAACAAAACAAAAGGAAGCAATCTAAACAATGAAGAATCTTAGCAAAGAGGAGTTGTTAAGTAGAATGGAGGCTATAAATAAAAGTAATGCCATTATCTACTTTGACCTTAGTGGGTTTATATTAGGTTGCAATACTATTTTTCTCAAAGCAATGGGCTTTGAGGAGGAAGAGCATGATAAAATAATTGGTAAGCATCATAGTATTTTTGTAAACTACGAGTATTCTAAGTCAGATGAATATAAAAAGTTTTGGGAAACACTAAGAAGCGGTAAGTATTTTGAAGGAGAATTTGAGAGAAGGAAGATAGATGGTTCTCCTATCTATCTACAAGCAACTTACAACCCTATATTTGACGAGAGTGGCACTATCACTAAGATAATGAAGATAGCCACTGACATCACAGAAACAGTTGAAAGTAAAAACAAAATAGATGAGCTATCTAAGAACTTGCAAACTGAGTTAGACAACTCAAACAAGCTAAGAGAAGCAATAGAGATAGAAAAAGATGCAGCTTTGAACGATTTGGATGCAACAATAAAGAAAAGTCAAAGCGAATTAATAAAGGTGATAGTTAAATGTGCCTTAGGAGTTATAATAGGTGTGGGTATTATAACAACTTTCATGTATTCTTTTGCAATATTTTCAAGTAAGGATACGCAGATAATAGGATCAACATGGAGCAATATGTTTAGTGTGTTATTAACCAATGCTTTTTCGATAGTTGGAACAATAATGGGCATTAAATATGCCACCACACAAGACGAGAAAAAAAGATAAAAACTAAACCAAAATGGCAAAATTAAAATCATCAGGCGAATCCCGTAAGATCAACTTTGGGAAACGTAAAACTGGGAAAGCTAGGAAAACTAGCGGACCCAAGGATAAGAAAGTGTCCAAATATGTTGGACAAGGTAAGTAACCAAACAACCTTTTATGGACGGTGACCATGCTAAAAAAACAAAGAAACAGGTTAACAGCCTTAAGAGACGCATCCCTAATGCTGGCGATGTTCTTCCTACCGTTTGGGTACGATTTCCTCTTCAAGTTGATAATGGAGGTAACTGGCTCATTCTGGAAAGCAGATCTTATCTTCTATGGAATCTCAGGGTCCTTCTTTGTATCCTATATCTTACTGTCCAGATACTTAAACAAACTTAGTTAGAGTAGGTTTAACACATTTGGTTATTCCAATTTATTGGAAGTCATTGTTTTTTGTTATATTCACCATATTTTTGTATACTTATGCCAATACCCTCAAGACAGATAGGCTGGAGCACACAGGATAACCTGTTGTGGCAGATTGCTAAGCAAATGGAGCAGACTGAGTGTCAGCTCTGTACGCTTAACGATAACATCCAAACTATCACTGGTACGAGTGGTACATCTGGCAGCAGTGGGATATCTGGTAGTTCTGGTTCTTCTGGAACATCAGGTGTAAGCTTATATTACGGATCTTTTATATTTGATCATGCTACTACGCTTACAGCAAGCATGAACTCAAACACCACCCTCCCAATTCAGGTGGTAGATACAACAGGCTTCTATGCTCCTGGATATTTAAGGATTGGTACAGAAGTGATTGCCTATACAGGTGTAACTCCAACCACCTTTACAGGTATTACAAGAGGTGTGGCTGGCTCTAATGGAGCTAACCATAGTATTGGTGCTGGAGTATCTCAGGCACAGGTGGCTGCTGCCAACACTCCTACACAGGTGAAGATAGATGAAACAGATCTGTCTAATGGTGTAACGCTCAATCCTCTTACGGGAGATGTTACAATTGCCAATGCAGGTGTATATAATGTTCAGTTTAGTGTTCAGGTGGAAAACTTTAGTAATGATTTTGAGGACACTGTCGTTTGGTTTAAGGTGAATGGAAATGCTGTTCCAAAGTCTGCTAGTTATTCTACTACACCCGCTATACATGGAGGCTCACCTGGAGCAACCATCATGACAGTGAATATATTCTACACCTTTGCAGCAAATGATGTTGTAGCTTTAGGATGGGTAAGTAAAGAAGGAACCACTGCAATTACAAGTATTCCTCCTTCAGGCGGCATACCGCAGTCTCCAGGAGTTATTTTTACAGTTAATAAAATAGGAATATAATGCCAATACCATCAAGAGGAATAGGTTGGGGTACAACGGAGAATCTGTTATGGCAAATTGCTAAGCAGCTGGAAGGTATTTCCTGCCAGCTTTGTGATTTGAATAACAACTTCACTACAACTACCACAACTACTACCCAACCATAGAACGTTTCATAAACCAACAAACTACATATGAAGGATCTTAAGTATATCTGCGCTCAACCAGATGATACGTATTACACCTGGCAGGTTCACCTTTGGTTAGAGAGCCTCAGAAATAGAAATGAGTCTGATAAGGCTATTGTCCTTATTTTCATTCCTAGTTATAGAGAACAAAACCCCAAATGGGAACAAGTGATAAGACTCTATCCAGAAGCTGAATTCCACTTCTACAAGGATAAGGATGATGTAAGCTCCCTGTTAGGAATCTACATCCCTATATTAAGACCTTACGTTCTGTGGAGACACTGGAAAGAACATCCTGAACTTAGCGACAAAGCTATTTTCTACTGTGACTCAGACATCCTCTTTACAGAGAAGTTTGATGTTCAACAGTTTATAGATGACGATGTGTGTTACCTGTCTGAGACAACTAGCTACATTAGCGCTGCCTATTTTGACAGCAAGGTGAACGATGTTCTCCCTGAGAAGCTAGAAGAATACAAGACAAGAGATATACTTGCAGAGATTGGTAGTGTGATTGGTATCAGTAGGGAGGAAGCAGAAGCTAAGAACAATGATTCTGGTGGAGCTCAATACCTCCTCAAGAACATAGATGCTAAATTCTGGAGCAAGGTGATGAACGATTGTATCCTCATCAGAAGCTACCTACAGAATATAAACAAAGAATACTTTGAGAACGAGAATAAAGGGTTCCAAAGTTGGTGTGCTGACATGTGGGCTGTCCTTTGGAATCTGTGGGTGAGAGAAAAAGAGGTGAAGGTCATACCTGAAATGGGATTCTCCTGGTCTCCTGACCCCATAGAGAAACTAGAAACACACCCAATCCTTCATAATGCAGGCATTGTAGGCACAGAAATGGATGGCTACAAATGTTTTTATAAAGGTAAATACCACCTAGGATCAGATCCTACCAAGGATGAACACCTAGAGGCTGTACTCAGTGATGAGAAATCAATGACAAGATGTACAGGGTATTATGCAAACGAACTTAAGAAATTATCAAACAAATATAACCTAAACTATTAACCATTAAATTTTTACAATGGGAAGCAATTCATCACAACGCTTAAAAGCTTATGTCCGCTTCGATGGAAGTGGCAGAATAGTTGCAGGTAGTCTTATACTAAGAAGAAAGAAGCCCAAAGTTGGTAAGTGGGTGGAAATTCCAGCGTATGAGTGCTGCAATCCTACAACAACCACAACAACCACATCAGCTGGATAAAAAACTTATAACTTATGGCAACTAATAATAAACTGAAAGCATACGTTCGTTTCGATGGAACAGGACGTGTTATCGCTGGTAGCTTAATCCTTCAACGTTTTAAGCCTAAGGTGGGTAATTGGAAAGAGATCGATGCAAACGAGTGTTGTAATCCTACAACCACTACGACTACCACTGTACCTCCTACCACAACAACTACCACCACTGCTCGTTAAAAACTAAACAATGGCAAAATCATTATTTCCTTCAGACATGCTGAAGAGTGGGAGTGGTGAAATGACGCTTGAAAGCATTGCTGGAAAGCTCACCTACTTCCATGAGCAATTACACCTATTACATTGGCAGACTACTAGTTATGCAGAACACCAAGCTCTTGGTGGACTATACGATTATGTACATGATTTTAAAGATGGGGTGATTGAGAAGCTCATGGGCTACACGGGCAAGCGTCCCAAAGCACCAAAGATGGAACCTCTATCTGACTCAGCAAGTGCTAGTCTGGTGGTCAGCGAGCTTATGAGTTTCGCCTCAAGCCTTAAGAGTTTTGGTGAGAGTAATGG
>Ga0222712_10002610_pt1 | contig 20412 bp, 29 predicted proteins | sample C33_657DmetaG_FD_165043 | JGI IMG/M metagenome (GOLD analysis project Ga0222712, IMG submission 165043) | Estuarine water microbial communities from San Francisco Bay, California, United States - C33_657D | ecosystem: Environmental > Aquatic > Marine > Unclassified | place: USA: California... | reverse complement strand
AGGTTTGCTGCTGACTGATCAACAAATCAACAAACCACATTAAGAAACCCTACCCAGAAAAAAGAAAGACCTCCGTCTATACAACATGTGCGCGTGTTGGGGGGGTTGGGTGGCGAGTCTGCTCGGAGCTCGGGCGGCGTGGTGCTTGGCGGGTGCAGGGTTCGGGGTTCGGGGTACCCCTCCGCCAACGCGCCACCACGCGCGAACCCTGATCCCCGCGAGAGACGGAAGGCTTTCCGGGTTCCTTTGCGTGCGCCCATGAGAAAGGCCCCGCCGCCCGGTGGTGCTGGGCGACGGGGCCGGGTGGTGCGGGGCTAGGCTCCGTATCCTCCGCATTCGGGGCATTCGGTGCTGAGTGATTCGGCGCAGTCCTGGCACGCGGTGGGGGTTGTTTCGGTGAGTGTGCCGCGCAGCTCGGCGATGGCCTCCGCCTTCGTCAATGGTGTTCCGTTGTTGAGAACGTCGGCGATGGTCTCAACGGGTAGTCCGGACTTCTCGGCAATCTGCGCGATCGTCGCGCCGTTTTCGACTTCGGTGCGGATCATGTAGCAGAGAAGACCGGCGGAAATTGCGGACTTTGCGGGCGTTGCGTTCATGGTGAGGCCTCCTAGGCTTCGGGGTGTACGAGAAGTGTGCATGCGATCCGGGCGCGTTGCAAGTGCGAGTGCGTGCCGAGTGGGGCGCGCCTTTCGCGAGTGTTCGGGCGGGTATTTGGTGCCTATTGCAGCAACGGCGGCAGCAGACAACGCAAGAGGCCCCCCGTCGTGGTGACCGGGGAGCCTCTGCCGTGCGTAGTGTGCGTGCCGGTGTTAGCGTCGGCGTGGCGGGGTGCGTTGTTCGTAGTCGCGTTGCGCGTCGCGCCGGTCGATCCATCCCCACGCTAGGATGCAGAGGGAGGATAGGATGGCGGCGGCGGTCATGTATGCGATGGCGTTAGTCATGCCGCATCATTCGCCGCAGCGTCCGCGAATCCTTCGCGGCAATCGTCGCACCAAAACCCGTAACCGCTAGGCGCTGCGCCGTACTCTATCGTCAGCTCCCCGCACCTATCGCACTCTACAGCTTGACAATCGGCGCAGATATAGCCGCTAGTTTCCTGCGCTAGCGCGTTACCTTCCGCGTCATAGGCATTATCGCCGGACGGTACGCGATTTACCCATGCGCCCGAACCGGGCGACGTATCGCACCCGCAATGGGTACAGGTGTCGCCAATATCGGCCACGCCGTTAGGGGTAAGCGTGGCGGGTACGGTTGCGCCACCCTGCACGCGGACGGTTAGCGTGGTAGCGGTCATAGCGTGCAACCGATAGCGTTACGGTCATGATCATATGCGTAGCGTTCCGCGTCCGCCCATGCATTCTCGCCGCGGAACCGGCGCATAGCCTTGCCGCGTACCTTCACCGCGTAGATAGGCATTACGTAGCCGCGGGTCGGCGCGTCCTGCTCCGTATACAGGACGCGGACGGTATCGGATTCGTAGAGAATCATGCGTCCGCCCCCCGATCATGCTCCCCTAGCAGTTCGCCCCACTTCCACCCGAACGCGTCACGAATCGCCAGATAAACGCAAACGGTAATAGCCGCGTCAATGCTGAACCCGTCCGCAGTGTCCACGTATTCCTTAGCGTCATTCTCGTACGCTTGTACGTCCGAAGAGTCCGCCCAAATAGCACGCGCCCGGTACGTGTAGATAACGTCTTCGCACCCGTCCGCGTATTCGTGCGCATAATCAGCGCCCGAATCCTGTACGTCGCCGCCGTTCGCGATAGCTTCGGCGAATCGTTCCGCGGCCGCAGCTTCGGCGTCGCGCTGCGCGTTGTGCCACGTTGGCGTTTTAGTGTCAGGCATTGTGTTCCTTCCGATAGTTGGGCTGACGGGCAGAGTATGCGCGAAGCTGCGCCGGAATGCAAGAGGAATTGCACGCCGAATGCGAACGGCTCCCCGCCCATAGTGGCACGGGGAGCCGTAGGGATTCGCAGCAGCAGCGCAGCAGCAGCTAGTCGCGCCAATCTTCCATCATGCTAGCTATGCCGTCAATATCATCGCCCAATATGTCATGCATGGCGGCAGCTGCGGCGGCGGTTCCCGCCATTTTATTGCCACGTTCGGCGTGCCATTCGCACGCGGAACAGGCCACGATTCGCCACGCCTTCACGGTCAGCCCGTATTCGTCAGGCTCATGTAGGCAATCCATGTCCCACGGTTCGCCACACTTAGTGCAATGCATATCAGCCATTACGCTGCTACCTCCTGCACGAATCCGGTACGCGTGCCACGAATGGCACGCGCCTTACCCTTTGCACGTAGCCCGATGATAACGCCGGTAGGATCAGTGAACCGCAGGTCATGCGCGTCGCCATCGATCACGGGGAACGCTTCTCCCCATGGCGAGCGCCACTCCCGGGGAAGATCCGCACCCTTACGCGTGGCGAATACCACGGCCACGCGGTGACCGCAGTCAAGGTATCGGCGTGCCGCATTACCGTTGCCACCCGGGTATGAGTACGTGATATCCACTCCGGCTTCGGCCGCGTCAGGCTTCGGCCGCTTAGTGTATTCGTACACGCGGCACCCCTCCGCAATAGCATGCGCGACGATAGCCGGGTGCGTGCGATGCCACGCAACGTCCGAAGTGCCGTTCAGGCGCAGCGCCGGGGTAAGCCCATGGCGCTGCGCGTTACGTGCATGCCGCGTCACTTCGGCGCATAGCTTCTCCGCGAACGCTTCGGGCTGTAGGATCATCATCGCAGTGCGCCGAATGCGTGCAGCTTGGATAGCGTTCCACCCGCTAGCGTCAAGTGCGATGCCGCCGCGTCCGGCAGTGTTCAGGCATGCTGCTACGCATTCGGCGCTAGCCCATGGGCATACGTTCGCGCCTGCCATGGTGGCGGGTGCGAGGTGAAGTACGGCAGGCAGGTAGCCTAGCTCCGCTGCGCCTTTTGCCACCTTAGGATTCGTGGTAGTCAAGAGGTCGCCGCTATTCGCCACGGGGTAGTACGCGTTCATGGTGGCGAGCCTCGAGGTTACCCGGCGAAGTGTGTCTGCGCTGTATGTCGTCACGATATTTGCTCCGTTAGTTGAAGTGACGCTGCGAACGGTACACGTGGCGGGTGCGGATTGCAAGTGAACGCGAGCTGCGATTGCGCCAATGCGAAGGGGGAGCCGGCGTGGTGTCCGACTCCCCCCGTTCAGCAGCAGCAGCAGCAGCAGCAGCACAACTACCAGCGATCAACCACCGCCGAATGCACAAGCCTCGACCCTGGAAACAACGAACGACTAGCCTGCTCACCCGCCACAAGATACGTCCACTCCGGATGCCCCTGTGCAAACGTGGCGAGCTTGCCTTGCGTGATGGACTCCCAGTCTGGCAAGCGTCGGACGGCGACGAGCATTCGCTTAGAGTCTGGCACTTCGACTTGTACGCTCATGATGCGGCGCTTCACGATGCTGCCTCACGAGCAATCGCCTCGGCCTCGGCTACGGCATCGTCTTCTAGTGCGCGTTCCATCATGCCGATCAGCTCGTCAGCGCAGTAGAGTAGGGCTTTCCGTTCTCGCGGCCACATCATGTAGCGTTGCGATTCGATCACGGATAGCAGCGTACGTACGTGGTCACAAATGCCCGGATGCTTCTCATTGGCGGGGCAAATCCAATCGCATCGGTTTAGCATGTCTGTTACCTCGTTCTCCCAGTCAATGGCACTCACGATGCTGCCTCCGGATAGTCATGGTCGCCGGCGTACTCGTTGCGCTCGGCAATGGCTCGCGCTTCCCATATCACGCTACGGATCGCAAGCATTCCAGTGTCGCGGAAGTGCCTACTGTTACGAGCGCACGTAAGCGCGTTGATGATGTTAGTCATCTCCGTGATGGTGAGCAGGTCGGCCAGCTCTTCGGATCGGTTCACTCCTCGATCCTCGTACTCTTTGGCTCGCTCCTCTGTGAACTTCTCGCCCATCTTACTCATTAGTTTGACCTCCTCAGGTCTAGGGTCTGCCCATCCTACACACACAAACGTGTGCGCGTCAAGCCCTACTCGTAATACGGATAATCCTCAGACCACCCGAACCACAACGGCGCGTCACGGAAACAACCAACACAATACCGCGACCGATCATAGTCGTCCTGGTTGTTATGCCTACCAAACTCGGCATAGATCGTGCAAGGACGCAGCTCCTTGCCACCATCCTTCGTGACCCAGTAGCCAGACTGCCGCACCACTTTGCGTTGCGCCTTCGCTGCGCCTCGATCCAGCCGGCGCTGAAACGCAGCAGCAGCCTTCGCCTTACCAATGCTGCCCTTGACCATCACTCGCCCCCGTACATCTTCACGTTCCGCTCGTAATACTCCGGCGGGTCAGCAATGCCACGGCAGCACTCGCAGTACGGAGAAGCCTCCGCCTTGTCGAGCTGCGACAGGATCGCCTTACAAGCACGACACGTGTTCGCCTCCCACACCTCGGCAAGGTGCGGGTGTGCGTCCACGATGCTGCTCATTACCTGGTCTGCTGCTTCAGCATTACCAAGAGCGTGCATCGCGCTGCGCCACATCGTCCGATACAACGCAGACGGGTGCAGCGTGCGGGTGTCCATCAGGGTAGTCATGTCTTACCTCCAGCTTTAGTTGTGAGGAACAATACGAGTAAAGCAAGGATCACGTACGGAATCAAGTCCAACATCACATCTCCTTTGCAACAAATGCTACACGATCAGTACGCGGCTAGTCGTCCCACTCGATCTCATCAGACTCAACAGCAGCAGCAGCAGCAACACCTGTCGCCGGCAACTCAGCAATAGGTTTTCCCACATTTTTGATTTCGTCCCACGTAATCGTGATCTGATCCCCAGGGATCGGCTCGCCATACGGATCAAGGCGTGGCGTACTCATGCTGCCCCTGTCTCGCACCCTCGTCTTGAAATCCTCCCAACTAGACGGATGCCGATCCTTATCCTCCAAGCATTCCTTAGAGCAGAACTCCCAACCCTTCTTATCTTCCAGCCACGCACTCACAGCTCCACGCTGAAACGGCTTCGTACACGCAGTGCAATAACCAACCCTGACCTGCGGGGCAGGATCATACTTCTGCTTCAACGCAACCCACGCAGCACTACCACGCAGCCCGTGAATGTCAGCAGCAACACGAGTACGCAGTGCGCCCACGTTATTGACCGGCTTGCCCTGTCCTCGATACCGATCAATGACCTCGCCTAGCTTGTCTTCAATGGCTCGGTCTAGCCAATGCTCATCCATCAGCGCGTACCGCTGTAGCCCAAGCGATAGCAATAGCATCAGCAGCATCCTGGTTGGACGGCGGATGCACATCATTGTCATGGCAGCACGACACTGCCCACTCCATCACTGGCTCCTTGCCACCCTGCTTGATCCCACAAGCAGACCGCCACTGAGTAGCAGTAAGGATGCGCTGGTCAGCGTCAGGCCAAGCAGCTTCGCAGATAGCCTCGACCTGACCAACAGCATAAGCAGCACGGATGCTGCCCAACTTGTTCGGCCCGACGAACACGGCTTCGATCCCGATGTTGTCAATGGATTCGTATAGGTCTGCGACCTTCTCAATCTGATCAGCACGCGATCCCGGCGTGACCCATTCGTCCTTGTCGAAGATGATGACGCCATGATCCACGAGGTACTGATCATCATCCTCAACACCAACGACAGCCCACCCAATACGGAGGGGGCTTACGTCGAGTCCAAGACTATTAGTTTTCACTAGCTTCTCCTTCTTTAGCCTTCTCCGCGAAATGCTTTTCTAGATCGTGGTAGGCAGCGTGTAGAACTTCACGAACAATACACACATCACACCCACAGAACGGCGCACACGCAGGAGACTCGTCAATCTCATCGTGCAGTTCCATCATGCACTCATTGAAATGATTGACAGCAGCAGTGTGCGCAGCAGCCCAATGCTCAGTGCTGCTCACTTCGGATTCCGAATCGGCAGCGTGTTGCGAGCAGCAGCGTAGATGATGTAATCAATCAGCTCCTCGCGAATGTTCTTGGCGAACTCGGCGTCCGACCAATTCTCCCAGGTCGAGTTCGTGCCGGCGTGTTCCGCACGCCCCATCTCGTACCTCTCCCGACACTCACGCTTGAAATCCTCCCACGCATTATCAGTCTTAGAGTAACGCTGATCATTATGAAGAATAAGGATCTCCTCAAACAAATCTTCTAACGCGTTACCTAGCTGCTTCTCAATCCTGACCCACTCGGTCATCTCGACTCCTTCTCCGCTTTCTTGATGTTCTTGTCGGATAGTTTGGTGTTACACCACGAGCATACCTTGCGAGCGTTCAGCAGGGTTTCTGCGTCGCACGTATCGCACCAGACCCTCACTCGCTTGTCTCACGATAACTAATCGGCAAGCCGTCCGCAACAGCACTGGCTTGCATGGCGTGCAGCATACGCATCACACGCTTAGAGAAGCGACCATTGTTAGTCGCGAACGTGAGCGACCACACGAACTCGTCTAGCGTTTTCGTAATCATGTCTGGCTCGTGACGAAAACGAACCTCAACGCTACGTCCCTGGCTGCGCACTTCTACGAACTTTTCGTTCTGTTCCCACGCTAGTTCGATGCGAGGATTCGCAACGATGTCTCGCGGCTTGATCCGTACGAGCGCGTACTTCCGCGGATACGTAGCGTTATAGCTCGCAGTCAAGAAGGCAATCTGCTGATCATTGTCCTCGTCAAAAATTGTCGCCGTAGCCTTAACGCCTTCAATGGTGCAGACTACGCGCCTCTTCCCACAAGAAAACAATGAGGCCACTGTTGCAACATCGTGAGGAAACAAGTCGAGAATCACACCTTCTGGCTTGGGCGGTGTGACTACGTGCCGGCTAAGGCTCGCACTATCCACGCCATCTCCTAGCGACAAGACCATAGCGTCAATGAAGTCCAACTCTGGTGCGCGTAGTTGGGTGTAGTCAATCATCCACCCAACATTATTGTCAGCGTGCGCCTCTTGGATGCGAGCGTATTCGGTGAGGCTCATCGCTCCAGGCTTCATGCAGAGAACGTGCTTGCCACGATTCATAGCGTTGATGCTGAGCTTTGCGTGATGCTGTGGTGTGGTGCAGATAACTACAGCGTCATGCTCAATGCTCTGAGCAATCGTGTCATACGAATCAGCGACAGTCATGCCACGCAAGTCGCGCAGCTTGTCGTAGTCAGTGTCAACAATGCCGACGAGTTCGTAATCCTTGTGTCGCATGATGCGCTCTCGATACAACGATCCGAAGTATCCGTTGCCGATAAGGATGACTCTTACCATGTTTCCTCCGTGAAGCCGTACCAGCCTAGGATGTTCCGGTTCGCGTCCCACACTGTCGCTGCGTACCTGTGGCTGCCACTCTGCTTCAGGTAGAACGTGTAGATATTCTCGCACGCCCATAGTTGTTGCGCCGGCGTTGCTTGCGACATGCGCTCCGGCGCTCCCTTCGGCTTGTGATCCCGCCAGTTTAGAATCGTGAAGCCGCACCCGCCAGGGAACGTGATCCCCGCACCATCGTGCTTCCACTTGATACTCGCCCACTTCCCCGCCTTCCCACTAGGCTGCTCCACTCGACAAGTCTTCAACCACTGCTCGTAGTGCGGAGGCAGCGTCGGCTTCGCAATGCTCAGCTCAGGCGCAAGCAAGCCTGCGATTAGGCAGAGGACGCAAAGCAAAAAGAGTAGGATCTTCGGCCACATCAGAACGGAATGTCGTCATCACTCGCAACCTTCGCTGCGGGTGCAGACTGGGCGTCCTCGTCGCCCTTCTTGCCAAGCATGATGAGGTCGCCACCGACGAGCGAGTAAGCGGTGCGCTTCTCATCATCCTTCTCGTACTGTCGCCACTGAAGCTTCGCGCCGGCAAGGCAGATGTGACTTCCCTTGTGCAAGTATTCGGCTGCGATCTCACCAGTCTTGCCGAACAGGGTGGCGTCAATGTAGCCGGGTTCGTCCTTCTTGTGGTTCCACGCTAGGCGCAGTCGAGTGTACGTGTTCCCGCTCGCGGGGACTTTCTGTTCGGGTTCGGCGGTGAGCCGTCCGATGAGGGTTACCTGGCACATGCTGCTCATTTGTTTCCTCCAATCGTCACGGGGATGACGGTCTGTGCTGCCGCTCCATGCGGACAACGGTTGTAGTAGTCGCAGTACTTTCCACTGCAAACCCAAGCATCCTTGTCTAGCCCAGTCGGCGCGAAGTTACCTGTCTCGCACCACCGTTCAAGATCATTCATCCACCCAGCAATGCGGGTCAGTACGGTGTTCTTGTTCGGTGCTTGTACGTGCGTAGCACCAACCTCGATCTTGCCGCCCAAGCGTGCGTGTCGCCAACCAACGGCAGTCACATCACCATCAGCAAGAATGCTGTAGATGCCAAGCTGTGCGTCACGCGCAGCGTCAGCCTCTGTCCACTTCTTGCGCGGCGAGAGACTGCTCTTCACATCACTGACGCAGATGCCAGTCTCGGCTGCCTCAATGAGGTCAATGTAGCCAATGAGCTTGGCGTCAGTCTCTTCAAAGCTGCGCTCAACATAGACCTGCGTAGCGATGGGCTTCATGCGGATGGTACGTGTTGCGTATTCTCCAAGCGCGTTCACTCCGCGAGTAATGATGTCGTCGGGCGCATCGCTCAAGTCGTACTCGATGATCTCGCCGTCACGATTCGTCTCGGTCGGGTTCTCCCACGCCTCAACAAAGACGCTTTCGGGATCGATGCTGAAGTCTTGGGCGATGCGATTGTCATGCAACTGACGAGTCGCATCATCGAATGCAATTCCAGCCAGCAGGCTCGCGTTGACTGCGCCCTTGATGCCCTCGACGTAACGGTAGTAGAACTTCATGCCACACCCAGCCCTGCCGAATGCGGTGCTGAACTTGCTGGCGCTAACCTCGCCTCCAGGAATACTGGTCATGCGACCAGCTCCGCAAGCACGGCGTCAAGTTCAATGCAGCGAGCGCCAAGCGTCTCAGCAAGCGACTCGTACACTTGTGCCTGCGTCAACTTACCCTCAGGCAAGTAGCCATGCAACTTCAGAAGCTTGCCGGCCTCAGCCTTCTGCTCCTTCGGCAGTGTCGCGAAGTACGCTTTCGCTGCCTCAACCCAACCCGGAGTCGGATCGATCACTTCGCCGTCAAGCGTTTCCTCAGCAGCGTCCATCGTCGTGATTGCCTCAACAATCATTGCCTCCGCAACTTCGTCCTGCGGCTCTGACTCAGCAGCCTTCAGCGTAAGAGTAGGGGAGGGAGGGAGGGCGGCATCTGAGGAGGCCACCTGTGAGGGGGAAGTGCCGCCCTCCCTGCCATTGAAACCGGATTCGTCGCCCAACTCCTCCGGTGTGTAGATGCTACCACCGATCACCTCTGGCATGAAAGCGTTCACGCCTTCGGTGACTGCCCTGGCGGTGCGCATCTGACGCGGATACTTCTGCCACGTTCCTCGACCACCAAGACCCATGCGCTTGGCGTCTTCGGTGTCGCACTTGCTGGTGCCGATCACTTCACCGTTGATCGTCCACTCGATCTCTACGCGCTCTTCGTCGCGCTGAAGATACTTGAACGAGTATCGGTCAGTTCCGAACGGCCCTGTGTACGCTCGAACCATTCCAAGGATTGCTTGATATGAGAGGGTAGGCTTTCCCTCCACGATGTGTACATCACTGATGCCCCGTAGTCCCAAGCCAAGCTCTCTTGCGATTCGCAACTTAACGACACCCGCCGCTGCATCACGAATATCCTTGTAGAAACCGGACTGAGCGAGCGCATTCGCAACACGAATGTCCTCGTCGATGCTGTCATGGACAACTATTTCCTTACTCATCATGGCCTCCAAGCCGATTGATTAGTGCGTACTCTACACGCGACGAGCGCGCATTGCAAGTCGCTCTGGTTCGCCTTCGCGAATCAGCACATACGTTTCAAACGAACGAGCTAGGATGCGCTCCGCAGTGTCAGTCTCTCCAGCGCGAAGCGCATCCAAAGCCCATCGAACATCACGAGCCATGCTCGCTAGTGGATCAACGTGCTGACCAGTCACTTGCGCCCTTCAGATACCCGGCAGCGACACTGAGGATCAGCGTCACCGCTGTCGCTACATCCGCAGGAACATCCACTCCCGCCTGACCCAGCACAAACACAATCACCAGGGTCGCCGCAGCAGCCAGTCCACTCGCTTTGACTTTCGGATTCAGATTCATTCTTCACCCCCTTCCTCATAGGATCACACGATACTGCACACCAGCACGCGCCGACAAGTTGCCACGCCTATCGCTTGGACGATCATGCCGAAGCATTGTCATCTCAATCAGCGGCGGCCCCGTTACGTTCTGCGTCTTACGACGAAAACCCTTGCGAGCTTCCCACGTATCATGGTTCTCTTCGCCACGCTTTGTATCGACGCGGCCTAGCTTGTACGTGCCGCAGTGCGCTACGACTCTTTCCCAGTCTCGGACTTGCGTAGGCATGATGCGAAGGCTAGGGAATATGTGCGCAACCCTGTCGTGCGAGTGTCCTCGCAGCACAACGTCAGCGTCAGACTCGCCAAGATGCTTCTCAAGAGTGTTGATCTTCGCACCCGCTGTCCTTCCGCCCTGCCACCCATGATGAAGATCAAAGACCGTTACATGTTCGCCACCAGCAGCCCTGCTAACAGCATTCTTCCATGCCACTCGCAAAAAGCCACCATAACCTAAATACTCAACACCAAGCTGAGCGGCAATCTCGCTGCCGATTTCTCGATCAAAGCGGCTACGGATCGTGTACTCGTGATTACCAGAGAGCCAGCACCAGATTTGCTTGCGAATAGGAGAGAAGATTTCTAGTGCGTGAGCTACGGTTTCGGATGGGATGCCGCCCTCGAAGTGCATCGCATCCATGTACCGCTCAGGCCACATGCCAGCTTGGAATCGTTTGTCTCGCCAATCAATCAGATCACCAACGTCACCAAGAAAGATGACGCGAGCGTTCTTGTCTTGCTTGATCATCTCAACGTGTTCGCGCAGAGCTTCTTCGTCTACGTCGGCAGCGCCTAGATGAGTGTCGCTGATCGGCCAGATACGATACGTCTCTCCAGCACTAAAGGTTTCCGTGATTCGAGCTACGCGCATATTGCCTCCTTGTAGGAAATTAGGCGGAAGTTACTTGACGACTCGGACGAATGCAATTACGTCCTTGACATGACGCTGGCGCACCATCACTTCCCCGCCGTCATTGTCCGCGCCGACGGCAGTGTTGCCTTCTAGAGCGATGAAGGAAATGCCACCGTTCGGCGGAGTCGCCACCAGCCCGACATGGTTTGCTACGCCATCCTGGTTCCACGAGTAGAGAACCACATCGCCAGACTTGGCGTCGTCGGGCTGGACAACCGTCATGCCCCTACCCTGCTTAGCGTCAGTAAGGATGTAAGGACAATAAGCGTATCGCGCGCCCTTAGCGAACGTCTTACTACCAGCCCGAACCATGCAGTACGTGACGAACATCGCGCACCACGGGCCGACGATGCCATACCACTCAGAGAACATGACCTTGTTTGAACCAGGCGGATTCTCTTTCGCGCCAACGTACTCGCGCCCAACCTTCAGAGCTGCTTCTCCAAGGCTCGTCTTCTTCTTCCGCTGATTCGCCCGGATGCGCATCGCTGGGGTTGGCTTGCGACCAGTCAGGAACGCTTCAAGATCATTCCCATACGACGGCTTGATGTTCTTCGTCGCATACCCGAGCGCGTACTTCGCATCCATACAGGCTCGACCAGTTATCTCACCAAAGATCCCATCAATCTTGCCAACAAAGTATCCTCGATTAGTGAGAATGCGCTGAGCGCGATCAACAGCGGGGCCGCGCGTCTGCGGCGTAGTGAGGGTAAGGGTACGCATGGTGCCTCCTTGTTGCTTACGCGACAAGAATACCACGCGCATGTAAGAAGTCCTACTTAGATTGCGGCTTGGACGAACCAAACGACCGTAGCCAGAAGCGCGCCGCTAACAACAGTTGTTGCCACCACAGCCTGCATACGCTTTGCACGCTGTTCACCATCATACTTTGCGTTCTCCATCTCAAGACTTGTGACGCGACCATTCGTGCGCTTCACCTCAGCATGAATCTGATCAAGCATGTCCTGCATGTGCTGAAGACGAAGAAGAATGACTTGTACGTTGTCGTCACTCATCCGAACCTTCTTACACCAATAAGATCACTACGACTCGACAGGTCACTCACCTTCACCACATCACCCGTCTGTGGAGCTTGCAAGAACTTGCCATTCCCAATAAAGATGCCAACATGTCCCGGCCCGTTTGCGCCAGGACGAAAGAACACCAAGTCTCCGGGGCGCATCGCTTTTGTTGGGACAGGCTTGCCAGCCCTAAACTGATCGTACGTGACGCGCGGAACATTCACTCCATACTTAGCGAAGGCGTACTGCACCAAGCCAGAACAATCAAAACCAACAGTGTTCGCACCCTGCGCAATGCCTTTGGACGGGCCACCCGGCCCACCACCACCCCACGAGTATGGAATGCCACGCATCTGAAGCGCAGCTCGAACGACGGCTTGCCCAATCTTTGACGATGGTGGGATCGGAATGTTTGCCCCACCAGTCTGATTCTGCATCGCAGCTAGATCACCAACCGCACCGGTCGGAGCGTTTACCTCGGGAAGATCAATCTCTACCGGCACATCAATGTTCGGCACCTTGAAACGAGTCTGCTTCTGAAGGATTTTCAGGTTGCTACGAAGCGCCTCGTCTTCTTGGATTGACAATCTCGGGATCTGCATCTACAGTGGGGGGGGTAGGGGGGGGCTAGACCTAAAACGGCTCGAGCCTAAGAGGTCTGCTGAATGTCCTTGCAGTGTAACAACTAGCATCAAGCATCTCGCCTAAACTCCTCCGATCAGAGGAATCTACCTAATAGGTTGCGACAAGCTAACGATTCTTTCCTTCATCAACCGGATAATCGTGACGCTTCAACATTGCCTCTAGGATCGCTCGCTCCTGATTCTCAAGATCCTCAACAGCGAACATGTAATCGTTGAACAAACGCTGAGCAGCAAGCGGCCCCTGACCAGGCATATAGTTCACTGGCGAACCAAGCGTAGCCTTCACAATAAAAGCTGCTACGTTAGAGCGCCACCAATCACGAGAAAACAAGTCAGACTCGCCAGAACGAATCTCCTCAATAACGGACGGAATATCAGCACGAGTAGCTTGCCGATACTCTTGCGGCAACTGCTCAGTCCGATACGTCTTCTCTTCCATCCTCCCCGGAAGCGGAATCGCATTAGAAGCTCGACCACCAAGACTCATCATCGTCGGACTAAGCGGAACCATTCTAAAGAAATGATTCACAACATACGCCAAGAACTCTGGACTAATCACATCCTCAATCGGCAAACCAAACTCGTCCTTAGCAGCACCAACAATAGTCCTATCGTCAGTCTCAAGAGCAGCACTACCAAGACCCGCAGTCGCTAGACTCAACACAATAAGCGCACCGTTTGACCATATCGGAGCAATTCCGCTCTGAACAAACCCGACAGCTCCGCCCTCACTACCGATAGGACTAACCGTAGCCTGGGGCCACCAGTTACCAAGATTCGCACCACCAACAACCTGCTGCACACCACCAGGAGTGTCTACGAAATCAGAGAAGAATGGGACAAACGATTCGCCCCACGGAACCGACACGCCCATCCGCTCCTGATAATCACGCCCAACCTCACCAAGCATCTGCATAAACAACGCGCGCTTCGGATACTTGAACGGCATCGTGAAAAACGTCAGCTTCAACATGTGCGCATACCACTGCCAGAACGGAATCGCAATACGCATCACAGAAGCAAACTGTCCACCCTTATGAAGATCACCAAGGAAGTCAAACGCTTGCTCAGTGAACTCATCCATCAGCGTCGCATAGTTCGGATCGCGACGAGCCATCGCCTCAAGCATGTTCACCGACGAATCATTCAAGCGTCGAGCAGACCGCAAAAACAACACGCCCTGCTCACTCCGCATCGCCTCAGGATACGCTCGGTGATACCACACAGCCAACCGACCAAAGTCCTCACTAACACCATTGAAGAACCGCATCATGTTCATCCAATGCGCAATCGGCTTAAACGCGCCCTTCGTGTCAGCAAGCGGATCAGTCAACTGCTCGTAATACCGCTGACGCAACTCAAGCGGAACAGGCAACGCGCGCCGCTCACCACCACTAATACGCACCGGCTTACCCGCAATCGCACGAGCCGCGTAATACATAGCTCGCGGCCCAGCACCAGCCTGAATCGCCAGAATCGTAGAACCAATCGTATTGTTAATCGCCGTACGCGGAAGAACATTCAGCGTGATCGTGCGCCACAACCGAGTAATCCGATCAAGCCCCGAGCCAATCCTACTCTTAAACGCAAACGACTCGTCAGCAATCGCCTTCTGAATGCCATTATAAACACTACGCGGCATCAAGTAATAATCACCAGGAGCGTCTGGATCAATAGTTCGAGCATCAATCGTACGCATCACAAACACGCCAAGATCCTGATTCCCAGAAGCACGAGAAGCACCAAACGACAAACGACCAGAAATCGTACGAGCATTCGGATCAGCAATGTTCAACACAACCCAATCATTAACATCAGCAAGATCAACACGACCAGACAACTTAGGCTGCTGCATAATCCGAGCAAGCGCACGACGAAGCGCCTCATTACCACCAAGAGCCTCATCACTCTTTGCCAACGCAGACAACTCTGGATCACTCTCAACCTCGCGCTGCGCACGACGAAGCGCATCATTATTGAACCGGTACGGAATGCTCGTTGCCTGCACAAGCTGATTCAATCGAGCCTGGAGCGTCTGCGCCGTCTTGACTTCAATCGTGTCGCGAAGCAGATTGTCCCACAACTTCGCACTCTCAAGACCATTAATAAACGTATACCCAGTGCTGCTAATAAACCTGCCCTTACGAATAAACGCTTGCTCATTCGTACTCAACTTCTTATCCGACTCAATAACCAGTGCGCGCCCAACATCCTCATAATCCTGCGACTGAACAAGATGCAGCAGCGGATTCTGATCACTAGCCTCAAGGCGACTAATGAACGCATCAAGCGTTTCAAGCCTAGCCCGATCAATCCTGAAAAACAATTCGCGACGAGTCTTGACTTCCATAACTGCGAAACGCTCGGAAACATCCAACGCAGCCTTAACTTCAAACGTATCAAGCACCTTACGATTCGACTCGATGATCGCGCGCTTCAAACGACGATCACGAATGCGCTCAGCCTTACGCGCAGTCCTACCAGCATCAAGCGCCTCAAGCCGATTATTCCTAGCCGCCTCAGCCTTATCAACCTTAGCCTGAAGCCGAGCAATCTGCTTCTCATCAGGATTCGGGAATGACTGGTACGCCGCGAGCTTAGCCCTCGCATCGGCAAGGCGCTCTTCGGCTCGAACAAGATTAGCCTCATTTACACGACGCAACCCGCCACGCTCAAGCGCAGCAGCTTCGACACCACGAGCCTCACCAGCCGTCGCAACAGCACGCTCAGCAGCCTCATACTCCATACGCGCCTGCGGACTCAACAACGCCTTCTGCTCATCCGACAACGCAACACGCGCAAGATCATCAACCAAACCAATACTCGCACCACGAGAACCAATCGTACGAATCTTCGCAGCAGCCAGCTCCTTACGAGCAGCAGCAAACACATCAGCCAACTCGCGATTATTATTCTGCAACGCCAACCGCTCAGCAAGAACCAACTCTCGCATCATCTGATTCATAACCTCGCGGAACCGCTTACGACTCTTAGCAGGCCCATACTTACCCCAACCAGTCTCACGCGCACGAGCCTGGATAACAATGCCAAGCCGCTTCAACCGAGCCTGAACAGCAACAAGCTCAGCAATCGGCTCATTACGCTCGCGATACAACGCTTGAGCGCGCCCCTCCAAACCCTCATCACTAAGGCGACGATCCATCGCAACAAGGCGAATATAGTTTGCGCGCCGAGCCTCCTCAGGACTCATATTCAAAGCCTTCGCCATATGCTGCTCAATGATCTCCGCAATAGGCTTCACACCAGCACGAAGCCGAGCCATCACAACAGGATCAATTTCAACAGCATCAAGCTCGCGCATACGCGCAATCTGATCAACCAGCCGCCGCTCCTTCTGCAACTCATCAGCAGTCGGCGGCCCACCATCCTCATCACGCCGAGCAGCAATACCAGCACGAACATCCTCAAGCTCAGCCTCAAAAAACCGCGCAACATACGCTGGCGTAACCGCAACACCATCAGCATCAACCGCAGGGAACACCAGATTGAACGCCGCGCGATCCTTCACAAGCTCGCTCGACCCCTCACCAAGAAGACGAGTGATCGTTGCACGCAACTCCAACCCTTCGCCCTGCGCAACATTCACATCAAACCGCTGCTGACGCTGGGCCGCCTTCTTCTCCAAATACTTTCGGTACCGAACAATGCGTTTAGCAGCAGGAGCCTTCACAAACTCAGTAACAAGAGTCCCAGCAATACCACGACCAGCACGCCCAATCATCACCTCAGGCGTAACATCAATCATCTCACCAGTCTCTTCATACCGGCGCTGCTGCTCCTCATAAACATCACGAGCAGCCTTATTCTCAGCCTCAGTCGCAGCACGCTGCCGCGCAACACGCGCATTCTCCGCAAGCCGCTGACGCAAAGCAGACTGACCAACAACACTAGGGCTAGGCGAATACTCTGGAAGCGGCACCTCAGCAGGCATACTCGGAGCAGCCTTAGCCTCCTCGCCACGCACCGTAATGGCACGCCCACGAGAAGCAAACCTCTGCGCTCTAGTACCAGCAAGCCCAGCGCGCGCGCCAACACCACCACCAACACTAACGCCCTTCGCAGCACTCATAAAGATCGTCAACGCATCAACAGGGTTATCCCGAATAAACTCGCCAACAGCCGCCCAAAAACCACGCTCATCAGCAGCCCGATTCGCATACACATACGGCGAAATAGCAGCCTCAAAAACTTGACTACCCTCCTCCGTATCACCACGAAACGCAGCCGCAGCAGCCGCATCAATAATTGCCTTCACACCAGCAGGAGCAGCTCCAATCTCACCAATCTGCCGAACAACAGACCGAAAAAACAACTTCTTATTGTTATTCACATTGACCGCTCGATACACCTTCTCGCCAAGCGGCAACTCGTCCCAATCACCAACATTCCAACCATTCTCAGAAGCAGCACCACGAAGCGCCACTATCGCATCCGCCGAAAACGGATTACTATCAACCAACGCAGCATCAAGCTGACTAGGCGTAGCACCCGTCTCACCATACTCAAAGATATACTCAGTACCCTCGTTCGAGTCAGGAATAACAATCGGAGCCTTACGAGTCGTATCCACATAATCATTCGGCCTTGTCGCAACATTCTGAATCTCCGCATTCACATCCTTAACGCGCGGAGGCGTAGGCGAAACAACATCATAAGCCTGCCCGAGACCAGTAGGCATAATCACAGGCGGCCCAGGAAGACCAGCAGGCAACTCGCCAAATGCTTCAATCGCAACATCCGTCAACGGCTTAGTCTTCTTCAAACCAGCAGTAACCGGAGCGCCAGCGCCACGCGCACCACCACCTGTCATCTGACCAGGCGCAGCCTTCGTAGCCTCACGAGCCTGCCTAAGCCTCTCACGAAAATCACTCGTATCAACACCACGACCAAGCCACTTCTCCGTCACAAACCCAAGAGCTTCGCGACCAGGCTCAGTCGTCACAAACAACGATGCAGGATTAAGAACCGTTGCCGCACCAAACAAAGCAGACTTAATGCCCTTACCAGCCTCAGCATCAATCGCATCAAGCGCAGACGCAAACTCATTACTAGCACCACCACCAACCTTCTTGCGCTCAGCCGAACCAATACCAGGCTTCAACAAGCCAGCAGACTCTAGAGCAACACCCTGATCAGCCTCGTCTGCCAGTTCGCGCCCGGTGCGCGAAAGATACAAGTCTCGACGCGCCTTCTGCTCGTCCGAGAGAATGTCAGAGAACTGGCCGGTCGGATCAAAGACAAGATTAGACGAAAACGAAACACTCTTTGCCTTCTGCCCCGGCTTCTTTACAGGCTTCTTGCTAGGCTTGCCGCCACCAGCAATAACGCCATTGCCCGGAACGCCAAGAATAGTCTTAGGTAAATCAGCCACCCAAGTATTCTAGCGCCTAAGTAACGCTACCGCCGACCCCACCCATAAACGCGCCAGACGTATTGACGTTAAGACCAGAAGGGGCAAGAACAAACTTACGCACCCACGCCTCGGCCTTAGCACGACTCATACCCTGATTAACAAGTTGCGCCGAAATTCGCCTTATAAGTTGCTGGGCCGTCGGCTGACCAAGCTTCTCGTCACCCCTCTCCGCACTAATAGTGTCAACTTCCTTAGCCGGAACGGAACTCTTAGCCTGCTGAATAGCGTCAGCCTCAGACAAGGCAACAAAAGTTTTCGGCAACTTCTGAAGACCACGCAACGGATCAGTAAAGTAAACCGTATACTCAAACTTGCCAGTCGGAACGCTAGCCTCAGTCCACTTATCAAGATCCGCCAAAATCTGAGCCTTCGTATTTTTAATCGCCTTCGCCTTGTCCTTACCAGCCTTAGCTCCAGCATTAGCAGCACTCTGCGCAAGACGCTGCCAACCCTGCTGAAGCCTAGCCGTATCAACCTGCTGATCCCACGCCTGAGACTCAGCCGACAACCCAAGCCGAGCCTCATTCTGCGCAAGCGTACCCTGACTAATCGCACGCTGAACCTCATCATTACGCAACTGATACAAGTACTTTGCCGTATCCGCACTCAGCTTGCTCGACCGATCCATCAGTGCCTTTGTCAGATTCGCCGTTACCGCACCAACCATCTGCGCACCAGTCACCGCAGCAGCAGGCGCATACCCCATTGTCGGAGCAGCAAGATTCGCAAGATTTGACGCAACCGTAGGAGACGCACCAGCAGCAATACTCGTAGGTGCGCCAGCCGCAGCAGCCGCAGACTGCCCCGTAGACTGCGCCGTACCCGCAAGCTGCGAATACAAGTTTCCAAAGCCAGCAAGACCAGCCTGCGTACGATCAGCAATACCAGTAAGCGTACCCGTCAACGCATTCGTCAACCCGCTAAGCCCAGCCTGCTGCTGCGCCGCAACAGCCTTAAGATTATCCTCACTGCCAACACCCATCGCAGCAAGCTCAGCAGCCTCCTTACGAAGCTCGGCAGGAGTCTTAAACGCAGCCGTTAGCGGATTATACGGAGTCGGAGCCTTCTTCTCTTTCTTCTTCTTAGGCTTCTTCTTAGGCTTCTGCTCAACAGTCGCAGAAGCGCCACCGCCACCACCGCCGCCGCCCCCACCCGGATTGTTATACGGATTCGTAGTAGTCAAAGCAGTCTTACCATCAACAATGATCGGAACCGTTGCGGCCCCACCATAAAACCCCGTCGAATCATTAGAACTAAAAGGAATCTGTCTAGCCATAATTAGATTCTACTTGCCCTTGCCCTTAGCAGGCTTCGGAGCATTATTCTTAATCCAAGACTCAATCCAACGAAGCTGCTGAGGAGTCAAAGCAAACCGCTTCAACGCATTCAGCGACGCAACCTTTGACGAATACGGAACGTCACGCTGCGCAACAATTGCACCAGCCTGCCCCATAAACTGGCCCTGCGGCCCAGAGCTAAGAGCCTGACCAGCGACAAGCCCAGTAGCAGTTACAGGATTCGTATTCGGAGCAGCCGCAGGAGGAATCACCTCAGCAGAAGGAGCCGCCGGAGCCGCCGGAGCAACCGGAACTTCAGTTGTTGTCGGAGCAGCAAGCGCAGCAGCCTGCGGAGCAAGCGTCTTAAAGATGCCCGAGAACAAGTCAGCGTACTGCTTATCAATACCCGTCAACTCGCCAGCAGCCTTACCAGTCAAACCAGCAAGCGCCGACTGAAGCGCACTCGTCTCAGCAGCACTCGCCTGCCCACGCATACCACTACGACGCGCACCAGCCCGAGCAGCAACATCCCCAATACCAAACTGGTTACGCTCACTCGTTGCCTCAGCAGCGCCAAGCGCGCCCTCAAGATACCCGGCCTCGCCCTTAGCGATGCGCTGAATATCCATCTCAAGATCACTAGGCTTATACACATTCCCAGCCGAATCCTTATAAACCGGAGCGCCCTTATCATCAAACGTCTGAAGAATCCCAGTCGCGAGATACACAGGCTTACCCGTCTCATCAAGCACAGGCTTCTTTGTGACCGGATCAATCTTCGGCGCTCGATAGTACGCCTGCCCCTTAGTCGGAGAACCTTCAGTCGTGTCACGATTGATGCGATACCCATAATTAGAACTTGTCTGGTTCTGAGCTGCGCGAAGCGA
>Ga0222712_10002609_pt1 | contig 20418 bp, 30 predicted proteins | sample C33_657DmetaG_FD_165043 | JGI IMG/M metagenome (GOLD analysis project Ga0222712, IMG submission 165043) | Estuarine water microbial communities from San Francisco Bay, California, United States - C33_657D | ecosystem: Environmental > Aquatic > Marine > Unclassified | place: USA: California... | reverse complement strand
ACTGCTAAGAACATTGAGAAGCGGTTGGCAGAGGTGTACTATAACCTGTGGCAGAAGATGCAGGATAAGGTTGATGCAGAGCCTACGCTAGTCAAGGCTGCGAAGTTAGCACCCAAGTTACGCACTCATCTCAGAGGAACTGACCCACAGTTTACCTACAAGGGTAAGGAGATACCTAAGTTCTGGGATTGCCGCACCTATGACATCACAGGTATGTATGCAGGGTACAAGAATTACAACACTAATTCTGTTGGTTGGGGTGATGATCGTCAGATAAAGATCAGTAACGACTACACAATCTTCGTTCAGGATACGAGCGACAAGAAGGGTAATGCTCGTGCTGCTACTCGTATCTCTGCCAACCTATCTCACCATAGTTACTTTCTGTGGATACGCACTGACCTAACTGATATGAAGCAGAAGGCTGAGGTAGATCGTCTGCTTAAAGACTTGGACTACCCCACCCATTACGTGAAAGACCTGTCTGATGCTGGTCCTCGCAGCGGTACAAGGTCTAAGGTTACTGTGTCTTATATTCACCAGAATGGGTATCGGGAAGGCTACTCTATGGATGATGCAGAGTTCCAAGCAGGTGGGTATTACTACCCTATGTCTAACAATATCTACCCCGCACACCTAAGCCTCGCACGTAGCTTTGTTAAGTTGGTACTCAATACCCCCAAGATCATCCTTGTTCCTAAGACTTTGTGGAAGAAGTTTGAGGCTAATACCAAGTGGGAGTTGCTAGAACCTAAGTTGGACGAGGCGATCAAACTGAATGAGAAATCAGTACGCAACATCTATGGTTCACAGTACAACCTCTGGCCCTTCACTCGTCTCAAGCACTATGCCAATATGTCTGGTCCTCTTGCAGACTTCGCCAAGAAAACCCTACAGACAGTGCCTGAGGAGTGGATGGGTATGCGTCCAGATGTTTGGGATACTCAGCTAAGAAGGCTTGGTTTTAACAGACTTGAGAACACCCAACCAGATGCCGAGTACAAGAGACTACTTGACAAATACCCCCTACTTAAGCTAGACAACAACTCGAAGGATATGCAACAAGCCTTCGTGGACTACATCACCCTCATCGACAACGCATCCAAGGAGTAACCCAATGCGTATTCCCTATACCCTATCCGACTATTCGGCTACCGTCTTTGCTGATGGCAAGGTACTGACCATTACCTCTGGTCACACTAACTTCGATAACCTGCGTACCCTCTTGCAGCAAAATGACCATGATGTCCCTGCTATCATCAAGTGCATGGATCGTGAAGACCACATCCGTAAGTCCACTCTTGGTACTAAGGTTGAGGTTATCAATGGCACTGTCTATTACGATGGTGAAGAAGTTCACAACGCCCTGACTGACAAACTACTGGACCTGATGGACGATGGCTTTGATGTCACCCCGTGGGTTAAGTTCCTTGAGAACCTGATGCTCAACCCATCCTATCGTTCTCGTGAATGTCTCTACAACTTCCTTGAGAAGTTCGATGCACCTATCACACCTGATGGTAACTTCATTGCCTTCAAGCGTATCCGTAAGGATTGGAAGGACATCCACTCTGGTACGTTTGATAATAGCGTTGGTACTGTGGTTAAGATGGAACGGGCTAAGGTCAACGACGACCCACAACATACCTGTTCTGCTGGCTTGCACATCTGTGCTGATAAGTATCTGAACTCCTTTGCAGATGCTGCCAAGTCTCGCACTGTGGTAGTTGAGGTGAACCCTGCCCACGTAGTAGCTGTGCCTTACGACTATGACTTCGCCAAGATGCGGGTTTGCGAGTACAAGGTACTGGCTGAGATTGAACCAGAGAAAATCCCTGATGTTCTTGACACTCACCTGTATGACTACTATGGGTATGACGATGCAGATGTTGACGGGTAACCCTTCTGACCATGTAGTAGGACAGAAGAATGTACCATGTAATGGTTAAGAACAAGAAGGATGTCATAGCTGAGGAAGTCCTTGATGGATTGGCTGATGCTGTGGCATTCGGGAGGGAGAACAGTGTGGAGGGCAATGTTATAGACATCTACGATGCGTTGCAAGATGCAACTGGTAACATTATGCACTTACATAAGGTTATTTCTCTAGTCATGCCTAAGGAATACCATAAGGTTACTTAAGTATATATTCTTAATAGGATAATACTTAAGTATTACTTAAGAGAAAGAGGGTAGCACAGGTTCAGACAAAGAGCAAGTGCTGCCCTCAACTATTTTCTACAGATATGTCGGACCGTCCGACAGTAGGGGGACAAGATGAAATACACCAAGCGGGTGAAGCTAAAAGATGGATCAACAGTACACAGGTTTGTGCCGCCCCCTGAGGTACGTAAGGCTGGTGTCGTTAAGTCTCAGACATTCAAGGATGGGCGCACTGCACGTTACGAAGTACCAAGACTGATGGAAGCTATTGAGGCTTATCGCAGGGGTGAGATCAAGGCTGGCACAGTGGGTCCAACCTCTAAGACCAAGCACATCATCAACTACTACCTAGCCTCTAAACAATTCAACTCACTGGCTGCATCTTCCCAAGACAAGTACGAGGTAGAGCTGACCAAGGTAGCACTGTCTGACCTAGGTGACATACCCCTGAACAGACTGACAGCCCGTATCTGCAATGATGTGTATGAGAGTTGGGTACAAGCACACACAGTGGCTAAGGCTAACGAGAGAGCTAGGCTTTTCTCTGTCGTTCTAAACTATGCTAGGTCACTGGACCTCATCAACGACAACCCTATGGGTAAGGTTAAGAAGGTTAAGCATGAACCCTACACACCCATCTGGACACAGGCACAGGTAGAGTTGTTCCTTGCCACTGCCTTCACTAAGTTTGAGTGGAGAAACATAGGCTTACTCGTTATGATGTGCTATGAGTGGGCGCAGAGACCTACAGACATCTGTCACCTAGAGTGGGGAAACCTTGACCTTGAGAGGGGTAAGGTAAAGATCAAGCAGTCTAAGCGTGGCGCTGAGGTAGAGATGCCTATTGAAGAACCACTTCTTACCATGCTAAAAGATCAAGAAGAAATCTATGGGTTCCAGAAGTTAGTGATCCCAAACTATAGAGTTACTGATCGTGCCTATGTCCCCTTGAACCCAATGACGTTTGGCCCTAAACTTCGAGAAGTGAAGGTAGCTTGTGGGCTACAAGAGGAGTTGAAGATTGGTCATCTGAGAAAGACCGCCATCACTGAGTTCGTAGCAGCAGGGGTTGACAGCACAGGCATAATGCAGGTAACAGGACACAAGAATATCAGCAGCCTTAACCCATACATGAAGCACACGTATGAGGGGGCTAAGACAGCGCAAGCATCTAGGAAAGGGTACAAAGGATGAGCAAGTATACGATCAATCTTGAGACAACCAACTGGTACTGTGAGTGCTGTGGTTCTGGTACTCACTTCTCCATCGTGCTATTTGAGGGAGGTCAGCGCGTATGGTCTACCTCACGAGACGATCGGTTTGGGGGTGTATTGGATGAAGAAGTTGATGAGGATATGGACCTCTCTACATGGGAGAACTTCATCAAGGGTATGCAGAAAGCCTTGGAGTTGGCAGGGCATGAGGTTTACCTTGAAACAGAGATCGACGCCACTGACCCCGATGATGGTCATGCTTGGCTTGATGACGTAGACGACGATGCAATGGAAGAGGACTACAGAGATGATCTGCTATAAGGATAAGACCTTCTGTACTGCTGAGTGCGCCAACTACGAATGTGATCGTATGTACACTAAAGAAGTCGTAGCTAACGCAGCCAAGTGGTGGGGTAGTGATGAAGCACCCATTGCTGTCCGGGATATGTCTAACGATTGCTTCATGTTCATCATAAGGAAAGACGATGCGTGATATAGTTTACCTAGCCCTGATAACCCTAGCAGTCTTTGCTGTCTCTTTCCCTGAGAAGATAGGTGAGTGGCAAGCTAGACGGGACATCGCTTATGAGTTTGCTTGGGAGGAAACAGTACCATGATCACTGCTACATACATCGACCACATGGGGACGGACCTTACTGTAGCCAACGCAGCACGGGTATCCTTTGGTAAGAAGTCTGAGTTGGTTGAAGTAGATGGATACCTCACGCTGAAGGATGCTGATGTACGACTGATCAACTACCTCGCCACTGGTATGCAATCCAAAGACCTAGCTACATGGTTGGCACAGATGGTCAACTCCACTGACTACGACACGGTGATGGAAGCATACCAAGCACTAGAAGAAGCGGAGCCACACAAGTCACCCTTCGGTCACTGCTTCGCATCCTTCCACGTTAAGGCCCCTGTCTTTGTGGCACGACAACTGGTGAAGCATAAGTTCCTACGTTGGAATGAAGTCTCTCGTCGTTATGTTCAAAGTGAACCTGAGTTCTATGTACCTGAGGTGTGGCGTGGTAAGGCAGAAGACATTAAGCAGGGTTCAACTGGCGTAGTTAGCCTAACTGACATCGTGATGTATGAGAATGGTGGGATCATTGGGCCTTGGTATCTTGAGGAGGAGATGTGTGAACACTGGGATCGTTCCCTAGAACAATACAATCGACTGCTTAAGGCTGGTGTTGCACCCGAACAAGCACGTATGGTACTACCTCAATCTATGATGACTGAGTGGTGGTGGTCAGGATCACTTGACGCCTTCGCTGATATGTGTAACTTGCGTTGTAAGAAGGATGCACAGTACGAGTCTCGCCTAGTGGCAGATCAGATTGATGCTATCATGCTTGATCTTTATCCTGTATCATGGAGTGCGTTGAGAAATGGATGACCAGACGAAAGCCTTGGTGTTTTCAAATGCTGATGCGACACCAAAGAACATGACCATCTACACAACCAAGGAATGCGTCGAGGATATTATGATCATGTATGGTTCGCACTTATGTGGGGATAGATACACTGTGTCCTTTGATGGGCGTAACATTCCAATGGATCATAATGGGTGGCCGAAATGACTGACCTGATCAAGCGGCTAGGTTCTTCGTGCTATCTTGCTTTCGAGGATGGGACTAACGACTATTCCGCAGCTCAAGAAGCTATCGACCGCATCGAGCAGTTGGTGAAGGAACTTCAAGACACGGAAGACCGCGCCAACGCTTTTGCAACTAAGGAATACTACACAGAAATGCGGGCAGAACGGGCAGAAGCCAAGCTGGACAAGGCTGTGGAGGCGCTGCGTGAAATTGCATCTGAAGCGGTAGTGCCTGTGCATACTAAGAAGCTAGGCGGCATAAGCAACAAGAAGATGTATACGTCTTGGCGGGCTTTGGCTGTGAAGCGGATTGACCGCGCCCGCGCCGTGCTGGTTGAATTGGAGAAGTCATGAACAACAAAGAACTAAGTAACCGACTACAAGACTGTGGTGTAAGTGAGCCTTGTGTTCGTGCCTGTAGACTAGCCTCTGAGAGACTTGCGTTCTTAGACAGGGCAGAGTCTATTATCAACTGGTTCCTCCTAGACATGATTGCTTCAGGGTATGGGGATTGGCAGACTTGTAACCTTGCTCGTGAACTACTGAAAGATATGGAGAAGTCAAATGCCTAAAGGGTTTTGGTTCGTCATAGCAACCTTTGTCCTGTTACTTATCTTGGTTATATGGGGAGCAAGTGTTGAGATTGTAGAGTTCAAAACAGAGTGTCGTAGTCATGGGGGTACTCCTGTTATCTCTAGAGATACTTCTATATGCTATGCACCCGGAACAGTCATTAAAGTAGGGAGTTAAGGGTGAGTGAACATCCACACCAACCATGCCCATTCACAAGCTGTAAAAGCTCTGATGCTTTCTCTTGGAACGATGGTGGCTATGGTAGCTGTAAATCCTGTGGACAAAGCTATCCACCTAAGGGTATGAAGGGACTTAAAGATTGGGCATTAGAGGAGTACCCTGTGAAACAACAAGTCGATGTAAGGTCATTACCCGTATCAGGTATCACCTATGATGGTATCAGGGGGATCGACCCCGATGTGTGCAAGTTGTACAACATCCAACTACAGGTGGCTGACGATGGTACACCAGTACGCTATGCCTTTAAGCACAATGACAACATCAAGTATCGTGGCTATGATGAGAAGGTGTTCTGGCTTAAGGAGAAGGGCAAGGGTCTTGAGGATTTGTTTGGGCCTGAGTTCAACTCTGGTACGTCCAAGAAAATCTTTATCACTGAGGGTGAGTTCGATGCTGCATCCCTCTATCAAATCCTTGGCAAGACCTATCCAGTTGTATCTCTTCCCAGTGCCAGCATTGGTGAGAAGTTCGTCAAGAAGAACTACAAGTATCTATCCACCTTCCAAGAGATTGTCTATGCTGGTGAGCTAGATGATGCAGGTAAGAAAGCAGCGGAGCTAATCTATGCAGCATTCCCCAAGAACTTTTATTACGTACCCATGTCTCAGCACAAGGATGCTAACGAGTTCCTTATGGCAGGAGCGGGAGATACGCTTAAGTGGGCTGCTATTAAGCCCCAGCGGTACACACCCGACAACTTCTTCTGTTCAGATGAGGCTGTTGACCTTGCGATACGGACGGAAAACCCATACGAGTACGTTCCCACAGGACACTCAGGAATAGACGAGAAGTGCAGGGGTCTGGTCAAGGGTGGCCTTACCTTTATCAAAGCACCCCGTGGTATGGGTAAGACTGAGGTGGTTAGGTTCTTCGAGATGGCTATGCTACGTGATCCTGATGAACGCATTGCCCTACTCCACATGGAGGAGATGAAGTCTACAACCTACCGTGCTATGGCTACCTACGAACTTGGGATCAATGTACGTACAAAAGACGATGCACGAGATAACGGTATCGACGAAGAGGATGTTATCAAGGCTGCACAGAAGGCCACAGATGGCGAACGCACTATCATCTTTGAGATGCGGGTACATGATGACCCAATGAAGATACTTGAGTATGTACGCCTCGCCTCCTCAGTCTACGGTGCGGGTTACATCTTCATCGACCACGTACAACGTCTAGCCTACCTGTCTGCCGCTGGTGTAGATGGTGCTACCTCAACGCTCACATCTCTTGGCGCACAGATGGCACAGCTTGCTAAGGAACTGAACATTGGTGTGGTCTTTATCTCTCAGGTCAACGAGGATGGACGCACTAAGTATGCTGCTGCACTTGAGGAAGAAGCTATCATCTGTATTCAAATCTCTCGTGATGTAGAGAGTGAGGATGAGGTGGAGCAGAACACTACCTACTTCAAGGTTGACAAGAACAGACCCTTTGCTAAACTTGGCGATGCAGGTTCCCTCTACTATGAGGGTGAAACAACAATACTACGAGAGGGGTTCTAATGATTGTATTTGATGTGGAGACTGATGGGTTCCTTGATAAGGCCACCAAAATCCATGTCTTGTCCTACACCCGTGATGGTGTAACTTTCTCCAGCCTTCATGGCTATAATGATATGCGTGAGCTACTAGAGGATGCGACTATTCTTATTGGTCACAACATCCTACGCTTTGACATCCCTGTGCTAGAGAAAATCCTTGGCATTAAGATCAAAGCTAAACTCTACGACACACTACCCATGTCTTGGGTGATTAACCTAGATCGTCCGTCTCATGGCCTTGAGTCCTTCGGTGAAGACTTTGGTGTGCCTAAGCCTGTCATCACAGATTGGGAGGGGCTGACCAAAGAAGAGTATGCTCATCGTTGTGAGGAAGATGTGAAGATCAACTGGCTGCTATGGCAGAACCTAATCAAAAGGTACAAGTTGATCTATGGTAAAGAGAAGGAGACTATGGATAAGTTCTTCCAGTATCTTACCTTCAAGATGAAGTCTGCCTATCTAGCTGAGGAAGCTGGCTGGCGTATTGATCTTGACCTAGTGAAGAAGTCTATCGCTACACTAGAGAAGGCACAGGAAGAAAAGGTAGAGGAACTTAAGCAGGTCATGCCATCTGTGATCAAGTATGCTACCAAGTCTAAGCCTGAGAAGATGACCAAGAAGGACGGCACTCACACTGAGGCTGCACTTAAGTGGTTTAACCTCCTAGAAGCTAATGACCTTCCCCTATTCCACGAGGGTGAGGTACGTGTCGTTAAGAGTACAGAGCCACCTAATCCTAACTCCTCTGATCAGGTTAAGGATTGGCTATTCTCTATGGGGTGGGAACCCTGTACCTTTGACTACAAGAAGAACGAGGATGACACTGACCGTCTTGTACCTCAGGTTCGTAAGGATGGGGAGCTTACCCCTTCAGTCAAACTCTTGATTGAGAAGAACCCTGCGGTAGAAGTTCTTGATGGTCTTACTGTTATCCAACATCGAAAGGCTACCTTCGAGGGTATGCTTGAGTCACAGGTCAATGGTTACGTTAAGGCAGAGATCAGTGGTTTGACCAACACCCTGCGCTTCAAACACAAGAAGCCTTTGGTAAATTTACCCGGAGTAGATAAGCTGTGGGGTAAGGAGATCAGAGGTGCATTGATTGCTGATGAGGGTACGATCCTGTGTGGTGCAGACATGGTATCTCTTGAGGCTACCACCAAGCGTCACTTCATCTACCCATATGATCCTGAGTACGTGGAAGAGATGTCTGTTGAAGGCTTTGACGAACACCTTGACCTAGCTGTACGTGCTGGCTACATTACCTCAGATGACTACGACTTCTATACCAGATCAGATGAGGACACAGTGAATGACATCACTAGGTACAAGGCTATCAAGAAGGTTCGTAAGAAGTTCAAGCCTGTGAACTACAGCGCAGTCTATGGTGTAGGTAAGGCTAAACTGTCTAGGACTACGGGCATGACACAGGCAGAAGCTGGTGTGCTACTTGAGGCATACTGGGAACGTAACTGGGCAGTAAAGAAGTTTGCCAGCGAACAGAAGATCAAACCTGTAGCTGGTCAGATGTGGGTACTTAATCCTGTCAATGGTTTCTGGTACTCACTGCGGTATGAGAAGGATGCTTTCTCTACTCTTAACCAATCCACTGGTGCTTACTGCTTTGACCAATGGGTTGCACACTACCTGACCAAACGACCAAACATCATAGGTCAGTTTCATGACGAGTCGATCAACCGTATCCCAGTGGGCGAGGAGAAAGAACATGAGTCCGTACTCCGCTGGGCTATCCAAAAGGTTAATGAGAAGCTCAAGCTAAACATCAAGCTGGACATCGACGTTCAGTTTGGTATGAGATACTCTGACATTCACTAGGGAGTAAGGTATGAGAGAACTATATGACTATCTAGACAAGCTAGAAGTTTTACTGGAGGAAAGTCTAAATACGGATGTATACCTCAGCATCTTGTCTACAGGAAAAGAACCTCTAAAAATGTTCATTCGTTGTAGGATAGGGAATCACTCTTTTACCCACACCTATGATCCAGAGTATCCTGTATCATCTCTCACACATCGAATCACTAATGAGTTCCTTGTAAGGACTTAAACATAAGGAGTAAGACATGGAAAAGAAAACCGTAGGACTAAAGAAGATGACTAAGCCCAATAGCGTACCAATGCGTATGGCTAAGGGTGGCAAAGAACTGGTACGTGATACTTCTAAGCAAAGAAAATATCGTGTTCCCGGTGAGAAACCTGTTGCACAAGAATAAGAAACTCTGTTATACTTTTCTTTACAAAAGAAGGAGCCACACATGGCAAAAACTCGAATGGTTGTACTCAAAGGTCTGGCTAACTGGGCTAAAATCTTTGAACAAAATCGTGACCTCACTGGTTTCGACAATAGCTTGGCTGACAAGGGTGGTCAGTGTACCCTTGATCTTGATATAGATGCAAACAACCTAGCAAAACTACGACAGGCTGGTTGGAAACACGGTGGCGATCCAAGCCCAGACAATGCAGGTTACTTTCGGGTACGTCTGAAACGTAAGTGGCAAGAGAAGTATGGTGGTGGCGCACCAAAAGTCTTCAAGGAAGATGGAAGCCTTTGGGACTTTAACACTGACGGGGAAGTAGGCAATGGGTCTGTTGTCTCTGTCATCTTCCAAGTGTACGACACAAACTATAAGGGTGTGGTTGGTAGTCGACTTGAGGAAGTTAAGGTTGAGGAACACAAGGCATACACAAGTACTCGTATGACCTTTGGAAACCCTTCGACTATTGCAGAAGAAACCCCTGAGGTAGAAGCGCCCAAGCAGAAGGCAGCACCAAAGAAGGCAGTCTTAGAAGATGAGATTCCCTTTTGAGTAAGTCACTCGACACCCTAGTGAATGACATCTATAGGGTGCTTGAAGGGAAGGGTGAGTGGGACAAGGTAGTTACTGAGTTCCTCTCATCTGCCATCTCAAGCGTAGCAGAGGCTAGGTTTTCACAAGAACAAAAACCTCGGGACTACCTCAGCCTCTCTGCGATTGGCTCACCCTGCGACAGAAGACTCTGGTACAAACTAAACCAGAGTGATGATGCAGAGGCTGTTAGTCCTGAGATGCTGGGTACATTCTTCTACGGTGATCTACTTGAAGCATTAGTACTATCACTAGCTATGGCAGCAGGTCACACCGTAGAGTGTATGCAAGATGAGGTTGATGTCTTTGGTGTAACTGGTCACATGGATGCTGTCATTGATGGTATCACAGTAGATGTGAAGTCTGCATCCTCTTATGGGTTCCAGAAGTTTAAGAACCATAACCTAAGAGAGGATGATCCATTTGGCTACATCAGTCAGCTAAGTTCCTATGTTTATGCTGGTAAGGATAATCCAAAGGTTACGAATAAGACTGATGGTGCATTCCTAGTAGTAAAGAAAGATAGGTTCGAACTCTGCTTAGATCGTTATGATTTCACAGAGGAGATCAAAAACAAGGAGGCAGAGATTGAACGTGTTAAGACAGTTGTTGCTGGAAGTATCCCTGAGGGTAGACTACCTACTGTTCCTCAGTCTAAGTCTTCTCCTAACACGCAGCTATCAAGTACGTGCGGCTACTGTGACTTTCGTAAGGTTTGTTGGCCTGAGGCAAGAACTTTTCTATACAGCACCGGACCAGCTTACTTGGTTGATGTCGTTAATGAACCTCGCGTGACGGAGTTGATTGATTGACAAGAGCAGCCAAGGCAAAGGGTAGACTAGGGCAGCAGGAGATTAGGGATAAAATCCTAGAAGCCTTTCCTGATCTAGAACCTGATGATGTGAAGTCTACAACAATGGGTGATGGGGGAGAGGACATACAGCTTTCCCCCGCTGCCCGCAAGAAGATGCCAATTAGTATCGAAGTGAAGAGACGAAAGTCTGGCATGAAGATGCAGTATGATTGGTTGGCACAGGCTAAACGACATGGTAAGGGTGAACCTACACTATTCTTTAGAGCAGATCGTTCTGAATGGATTGTAATGGTTGGCCTCGAACACTACATGGAACTCTTAAAGAAGTGGAAACAAGATGCTTAAGTGGCTAAAGAGTTGGCTACCTGCACCGAAACCTGAACCCCTGTTTCAAATCTGGTGCATCCTAGAAGGCCCTATCAGTGTTGATGATATGCCAGAAGATGAAGTACCAGAGTCTGCAACAGATACCTCTGTCTACATGGTACTTAAAGTTGCTGACAATACTCGTGTCTTTGATGCAGAGTTTTGGTTCGACAGTTATGAGGATGCCTATGCTATTGTAAAACACTTCAACAGCAGCATCGCACCTATCAACCTTAACATTAAGGAGTACGAACTTGTCAAATAAGAAAACAGTAGTCGTCTTCTCATGTGCCCATGCTGATCCTGAGACAACCAATGAACGCTTTAATGCACTAGGTCAGTTCCTGTATGACATCAAGCCCGACATGGTGATTGACCTTGGTGATGGCGCAGACATGAGGTCATTGAATAGCTATGATGATAGATACCCTAAGGCACTTGCTGTCCAGAGTTACGAAGAGGATGTTGTATCTTACAACAAAGCTCAAGAGTCTCTACGTAAGCTCTTCCGTATGCAGAAGAAGAAGCGCCCGTATTGGGTTGGCTTTGAAGGGAACCACGAGAATCGTATTAAGAAGTACATCGCTCTTAACCCCAGAACTGAGGGAGAAAAGTACGGGGTATCCTTTAGCCATCTTCAAACAGATCACTGGTTCGATGACTATCATCCCTACGAAAACTCAGGACCAGCCATTGCCACGTATGACGGTGTTGCGTATGCTCACTACTTCACTTCTGGTAATAGTCCCACTGCTACTGGTGGTATCCATCATGCTCATACTGTGATCCAAAACCTTAGCTGTTCTGCCACCTGTGGACACTCTCACAAGCGTGACATTGCATTTAAGGATGGTGCCCTACCCTATGGTAACATTGGCCTCGTAGTGGGCTGCTACAAGGGCGGAGAGGAACACTGGGCTGGTCAGGCTAACAAGGGCTGGTGGCATGGTGTAGTGGTGAAGCGAGAGCTTGCTAATGGTATGTACGAACCAGAGTTTGTTTCTCTTGCACAGATCATGAAGAACTATGCAGCATGAAGTACGAAATTACTATCCTTGTTGAAGTAGATCAAGATGCAGACTATGCTGGCACAGACGATGAGATGACCAATGTGTATGAGCTAGTAGAGTCTGCCATCTGTGACATCGACGATCTGAAACTAATCAACCTAGAAGTCTTGGAGACGTAACATGGCTAAGTGGAAAGTAGAAAGCGAATACTCACGATCACCCAGTGACATGGTGAAGGAGTTCATGAGTATCACAGAACAGGTAGTAGACCCGGTACTATACGAAGGGCTTATCGTAGAAGAGTTCAGAGAGTGGCAAAAGGAACTTCAGTGTACAGCTACAGACTTAAAAGAGTTAGCAGACCTAGTGTATGTGTGCTATGGTTATGCTGAGGCTTGTGGCTATGACCTTGATGAAGCACTGGTTCGAGTACACCAGAACAATGTAGGTCGTTGTATCCAACCTGATGGTACAGTTAAACGACGAGAGGATGGTAAGATTATGAAGAACCCTGACTACCCCAAGGTACAACTAGAGGATTTAATCTGATGCAATACTTCATTCCCATGTTGACAATTCTCTTCATTGGACTAAAACTTACTGCCCTCATTACGTGGCCTTGGTATGTTGTACTGAGTCCATTGTATATCGGGTTCACTATCCTCGTGCTCTTCTTGCTGATAGCTGCAGTGGTTATGAACAAATGAACGTACAAGACCTGATCAATAAGCTAGAGAAGATCAGGGACAAGGAGAAGCCAGTGGTCCTATCTGCATGGTCCATTGGCGACCCCTTCCGTACCCACAAAGAACTAGAGACGAATATGCTGGTAGACCAGCCACACAAACTTAACATCCTTACGGAGTGATAATGAATAACTATTTACCTACTGACTCTATCTACTATGTGTATACACATACCGATCCAAGGAGCAAAGAACTAATATACATTGGTCATGGGGCTAGGGGTCGAGCATGGATACACGGTAGCAAACTAACTGCCTTACGTAGCCAAGAACACTTGGATCACCTAGAGGATATGATCCAATCGGGTTACCTTCCCTATAGTTGGGTGAGTATACTTCACAAAGATTTGACTAAAGGTGATGCTTGTAAAGAAGAACAAAGACTTATACGTGAAAAGAAACCTCGGTACAATCTCCCTCAGGGAAAACACTTACTAAAGCTAACACCAGAACAGTTTGAACTTTGTAAGGTTATGCGGGAAGAGGGGTTATTCTACCATGACATTGCAAAAGAAGTTGGCGTAAGCACTATGACTATCTACCGTGCTTTGAACGGTCAGACTAAAAACATTGGGGAAGACTATGCAGAATAATTACCTACCTACTGACTACTCCGCCTTCATCCACACATCAAGGTATGCACGTTGGCTTGATGAAGAGAACCGTCGAGAGACTTGGACGGAGACTGTTGGTCGCTACATGGAGAATGTAGTAGTCAAGAAGACACGGGACGAGATCATCGTAGGTGACATTGAAGAGGCTATCCTTAGCCTTAACATCATGCCTTCTATGCGGGCACTGATGACTGCTGGTCCTGCTATGGAGCGTGACAACACCTCTGGCTACAACTGCGCCTACCTTGCAGTAGATGATCCCAAGTCTTTCGATGAGGCTATGTTCATCCTGCTGTGTGGTACAGGTGTTGGCTTCTCCGTTGAACGCCAGTACGTCAACAAGTTACCCGAAGTCCCTGAGAAAATGTTCACCTCTAGCGACACCATTGTTGTGCATGATAGCAAAGAGGGTTGGGCTAAGGCACTGCGTAAGGTCATCGCCATGCTGTACGCAGGTGAGATTCCTAAGTGGGATGTCTCTAAGGTACGTCCTGCGGGTGCTAAGCTTAAGACCTTTGGTGGTCGTGCCTCTGGTCCTGAACCATTGGTTGAACTGTTCAACTTTACTATTGCCCTATTCAGGTCCGCAGCGGGGCGTAAACTGACACCTATTGAGTGCCATGACTTGCTGTGTAAGGTTGGTGAGGTAGTTGTTGTAGGTGGGGTACGGCGTTCTGCTATGATCTCCCTATCTGACCTTGATGATAAGGGTCTGTCTCTGGCAAAGTCCTCTGACTTTATTGTAGATGAGTACAATCTTGTGTCTGAGGATGAAACCTCTTGGACCTACGCTATCACCATGAAGAAGAATCTTGCAGTAAGACCTACCTACAAGATCAAACTGCGTAAGGATAAAAATGAGTGGGACAAGACCCGCCTAGAGTTGGAGAAGAAGATTGGCTGGTGGGTTATCGAACCCCAACGTGCCCTATCTAATAACTCCGTGGCATACACTGAGAAGCCTGACATGGAAACCTTCATGCGTGAGTGGTTGTCGTTAGTCGAGAGCAAGAGTGGTGAACGTGGTATCTTCTCTCGTCCTGCTTCTAAGAAACAAGCAGCTAAGAATGGACGACGAGATGCTAACCATGACTTTGGAACTAACCCGTGCAGTGAAATCATTCTTCGTCCATATCAATTCTGTAACCTCACAGAGGTCGTGGTCAGAGCTACGGATACACTTAAGGACTTGGAGGAAAAAGTAAGACTAGCTACCATCCTTGGTACTATCCAATCTACCTTCACCTACTTCCCCTATCTGCGTAAGGTATGGCAGAAGAACACTGAGGAAGAACGTCTACTTGGTGTATCACTCACTGGTATCATGGATAACGAAGCCTTGTCTGGTGGTATGGATAAGGATGCTGGTCTTGCATACTTGTTCTCTGGTGATGAAGAAATGAGTGTAGCCCTTGCACTAGGACATCTTAAGGAGATTGCTGTTGCTACTAACGCTGAATGGGCTGATCGTCTTGGTATCCCTGCCTCTACTGCTATTACTTGCGTCAAACCTTCTGGGACGGTTAGCCAACTGGTTGATTCTGCTAGTGGTATTCACGCTCGTCACTCAAACTACTACATTCGAACTGTTCGCGGAGACAATAAAGACCCTCTGACGAAGTTCATGAAGGATCAAGGTATCCCTTCTGAGCCGGATGTAATGAAGCCTGATGCTACCACAGTGTTTAGCTTCCCACAAAGATCACCTGTAGGTGCTATCACCCGTAATGATATGTCTGCCATTGATCAACTTAAACTGTGGATGACCTATCAAAGACACTGGTGCGAACACAAACCTTCTGTTACTATTACCGTCAAAGACGACGAGTGGATGGAGGTTGGTGCTTGGGTCTACAAGAACTTCGATGAAGTCTCTGGTGTATCCTTCCTACCGCACTCTGACCATACGTATCAGCAAGCACCGTACCAAGAGTGTTCTGAACGCGAGTATCTTGATGCACTTGTTCTGATGCCTGAGCGTATTGATTGGGCACGACTGAGTGAGTACGAGACTGAGGATACTTCTAAAGGTACAAGTACGTTTGCTTGCACTGGAGGGAGCTGTGAGATCGTTGACCTAGTATAAGGTGATACAATGTTCTATATCATGACTAAAGAGAACTGCCAGTGGTGTGACAAGGCTAAGTTCCTGCTAGAAAAGAAGGGTGCCCCTTACGGGGCATTCAACTACCGCACTCATCCACTCTTCCCATTCCTTCTTAAGAGTGCAGGTCTGAGTACAGTACCTCAGATTTGGGTGGAGACACCAGATGGTAAGAGGCATATCGGTGGGTATGAAGACCTTGTAACCTACTTTGAATATCAAGAGAATGAAATGAAATGATTGAATCCCCAAAGTCTAAACGGGCAACTAGGTACAAGGGTGCAGAAGAGGAGGCAGCAGCAAGGACTGTCTCTCTGAAAGCCCTAAACGACAAACAGAAGGACTACATCAAGGCTCTCACTGCCTTCGATCAGGTCATTGTCTGTGGCTTCTCTGGTACAGGTAAGACTTACATTGCGGCTACTTATGCAGCCAATATGCTTGCCAACAAAGAGATTGGAAAGATTGTTCTAACCCGTCCTAACATCGCTGTTGGTAAGGAGCTAGGCTTCTTCCCCGGTACACTAGAGGAGAAGTTTGCACCTTGGGCTGCACCAGTGCTTGATGTCCTCAACGATCAGTTGGGCAAGGGTGTAGTAGAGACAGGCATCAAGAATGGAAACATTGAGATGGCTCCCCTGTCTACTATGCGTGGTCGTTCCTTTAAGGACTCCTTCATTATCCTTGATGAAGCACAGAACACCACTGTTGCAGAAATGAAGATGTTCTTGACACGTATCGGAAAAGAGTGTAAGGTTGTAATCAATGGGGACATTAAGCAGTCTGATATTTCTATGCAGTCTGGTCTATCAAAGATCATGCACCTAGCAAAGAAGCATAACCTGCCTGTACCTATCATTGAGTTCGGAGTGGATGACATCGTTCGTAGCGACATCTGTAAACAGTGGATCATTGCCTTTGAGGGAGAAGGTCTATGAGCGATATGGTTAATAGCCCTACACACTATGCTGGTCAGGGGAAGATTGAGTGTATTGAATACATTGAAGACCACCTCTCACAAGAAGAGTACATTGGTTATCTCCGTGGTAACATCGCTAAGTACAACCACCGATGGCGATACAAGGGTGGACTACAGGACTTGAAGAAAGCTCAGTGGTATCATAACCGCCTTATCACATTTATGGAGAAACTAGATGAACGCATTTGAACAAGGATACCAAGACTTTGGAAAAGGACAAGTCTCAAACCCGTACAACATTAACACCCCGAAACACCGAGATTGGGAATTTGGGTTTAACAAAGCATACTATCGAAACCTTGAACGGGTTAGAGAAAACGAAGCTCGAAGAGGAGGCCAAGCAGTTCAAAGCAAAGAAGCGGCCTAGTGGACCGCCAAAACCTATGACATCTCGTGTCTACTATATCGGGATGGCAATGAACGCTCTACTGTCCAAGTCACATGGGTTGGTGAGGAAAGAAGAGATTAAGAGAGAAGCCGAAGAATGGGCCGATTTCATGCTTGAAGACTAAACTAAAAGGGGGCCTCGCGGCCCCCAATCTTTTTGTATTATCTATACTTTGAGGTCTTAGCTGCGATACTCTTGGGTTGCTTAACGAACTGCTTACCCGCTTTAGTACCTTCTTTCTTAGCTTTAGTGGTAGCTGCATACTCAGCAGAGGTAAGGGACTCTCTGGCTTTCTTAGGGAGGTATCTCTCACCCGTAGCCTTTGGACCTTGAGTAGAGTTCTTACCACTCTTAGTCCCCCAATCTTCTTTAGTCCACTTCGTCATAGACTTTTGGGCAGAGGTCTTTTCCCCTGTGTAGTCGCCACCCTTATCCTTGTAAATCTTACCAGCAAGTTGCATAGCACGGGCAGAATGTTTCCCACCCATCTTAGCCTTGGCTTCCGCCTTAGACTTTTCCCATAGCTTCTCGTTAGTACGACCCATGTTACTTCTTCTTCTTCATCTTGCCAGCTTGGCTCAGTGCAATAGCAATAGCTTGCTTTGGGTTCTTGACGACCATAGCCTTCTTCGGACCCTTGGGATCAATACCCCCATGCAGCTTACCTGCCTTGAACTCACCCATCACCTTAGCGATCTTAGTTGCCTGTGCTTTAGTTTGTTTAGCCATGTTTTTATACCTATTCTACAAGAATTTCTTCATAGTTTTTGGAGAGGAAGATCAACATTTTTAACTTATCTAAGCCACCATCTTCTTTAGTGAGGTCTAGAGGATCACCTTCAATACCTAAGTAGTCCATAGTTCTCTTTACATCTTTTTTATTCAGTTTTGCCAAGTCTTTTTTAAGGCTGATCACATCTCCCAACTCACTAAAGCTGTACTCAAGGACTTGGTTTGCAATGGTGCTAGAGACATCTGTGACTTCTTTTACTCTTTTTTCCCTGCTTGCTAAGGGTAACTTGAAGAAGTTAGGTTCCTCCTCCAACATCTTTTCTGCTTGAGCGTTTATGATAGGCCCAATAATGCCATCCATAAAGTTCTTTACTTGGTCGTCTCCACCCCACTTAATAGCTTGCCAAGGTGCCTTACCTACAGATGCAAGGATTCTCTCAATGCTATTGGGTGCAGCTACTGACCTGTTACCACCAAGAGTTTTACCGGGATCAAGGGCAGGTAATTCATAACCACGAGTGGCTGTCGCCTGTGCAGGTGCTTCAAAACCTCCAAAGACTTGATCGACATACCTAAAAGACTGAGCTAGGAATTTGCTACTTGCTTGCTTCCTATCAATCTGTCTGTAGTCGTCTGACATAAAGATAGCTGCCTGATTCAGGGGATCAAGTGGTCGCATGGTACCAGAGATAATCCTAGAACCCAGTGTTGAAAGTACAGTGAGTCCACTCCTAATAGAATCGTCTATCTCCCCACCAACAACTGAACCAACAAACTCGTACACTTGTCTGGCAGCATCATCTAGTTGTCTAAATGTTTGCCCACCAAGAACATTCCAAATCTCTTCTCTTAGGGGGGCAGGAACTTCTCCATCTTTTACTGCATGAGCAGCAGCCTGAGCAACAATTCTCAAGTAAGACACAGGGAAGTCATAGGTGTAGTCTGCGATAGACCCATCATCCCTTTCAGATTGGTTCCAAGTCAAACCCTTTTCAACTTTATCAAGAGCTTCTGGGAGGTAGTATGCAGTCACGGCACCCCAACCAACAAGACCCTTAGCAATAAGCTCTGCACCCTCTTCTTCTGCAAAATCAAATTTGTAGTTTGTAATACCTAAAGCATTTGCACTTTTTGCAGTGAGGTGTTTAACAGCATTGAACCCTGCATAATCTGCCAAAGTAGCAAGCGCAGTGTTCATAAACGAACCAAATGGGACTGCATAACCACCTATGGGGCTACGAGATACAGCCTCAAGAGCTTTTGCAGCAGACAAGAAAACACCTCTACCCTGTTTCTGTGACCAGTTCTTAGAGGCAGTCTCTCTGAGAGTACGGTTAAGTGCCCAAGAGTCTACATTGTTTTTAAAACGGGGGCTAAACATCTCGACATAAGCGTCCGCCCTTGACATAAACTCGTTGAAGTTCTGTCCATATTCTCTGATAATGCCTTGTTCCAGTGCGCTATGGAAAGACAGCAACTTGGTAAACTCATCCTGAAGTCTCACCCCATAGATAGTTTGGGCAGCATTCACAAGGGGTTCAGTTACGTATGTTGCACCCTTACCAACAGCGGTGTTGGGGTCAATGTTGAAATGCTTAAGAACATTTCCAGCCTCTGTCCCACCAGATGACGTAGATAACATCTTCTCGTACAAATCAGGCTTCAACAAAAGGTAGTTTTCTGCTGACTCAACAGTGTCGTTGAACTTCAAGAGGTTGTACCCACGCTTGATGTTCCCAAGGATAGAACTCTTAGAGGCATTCAAAGCTGCTTCATACGCACCCTTGTTACCTGCAAGTTTATAGAAGCTGGCTTCACCTAACTTAAGTCCACCCAGCACAACATCAGAGGCAGTATTGAGGATAGACAGGTTTGCCCAACCCTTTAAGTTAAGACCCACAGTGGCTGGGTGACTCGTTACAAGTCGCTTCCAAACAGACATGGCATATTTAGCTATCTCAGGGTGAACCTCACTAACTTCTGTAGTTAGCTGCTTTACCACATCCCCAGTAGTTGCATCAACTCTGCCAATAATATCCTGTGCCTTTTTAGAATCAAGCAACCCAGAACCAAAGAGACTTTGACGGGTCTTGAAAGCTGATGCCAGTTGTTCCGCAGTCTCCACAGTACCATTAAAGGCTTTTCCAACCGTAGCTTCAAAGTTTGTAACTAAATCCTTTACCACAGCATCATCAAGGTAGGACATAGCGTCCCCAAAGAAGTTAGTGAACTTGTCATCTTTACCACGAGGTACATAAACAAAACCAGCGTCTGCTACAGACTGAGCAAAACCCGGTTGAGTACCAGTGGCATCCCCGAAGATAAAACTCTTCCAAAAGAGGTTCTGTGCTTCACCAGCGGTGAGTTCAATACCATCCTTGTTCAATACCTTCCCAGCCTCAACCTTAGCATCTGACCAAGGCAAGAAGTTGTTGATGTTAGCTTTAAAGTTTT
>Ga0222712_10002608_pt1 | contig 20422 bp, 27 predicted proteins | sample C33_657DmetaG_FD_165043 | JGI IMG/M metagenome (GOLD analysis project Ga0222712, IMG submission 165043) | Estuarine water microbial communities from San Francisco Bay, California, United States - C33_657D | ecosystem: Environmental > Aquatic > Marine > Unclassified | place: USA: California... | reverse complement strand
GAACACTTTTTCATGAAGGAAAAGATTGACCAACAAATGGCGTACAACGCGGGATTCACCAAAGCCAAGAATTTGTATTTAGACGGAGAATGAAACACCTGGAAAGCCGTTTACAAATCAACTGTGTTAAGTGGTTTCGGTTGGCATACCGCCAATATGCAAACCATTTGATTCATGTTCCCAATGGGGGATCACGGGATTTGCGAACGGCTCAAAGGTTAAAAGCCGAAGGAGTATTGCCAGGGGTGGCAGACCTTGTGTTATTCATCCCAACCAAAACCCATCACGCCATGTTCATTGAACTCAAAGTCAAACCCAATAAACAATCCGCACATCAAAAGGAATGGGAAAAATTGGTCACGGCGATGAATTATCATTATGTGGTGGTATATTCGTTTGACGATTTCAAAATACAAATAGAAGCATACATTGGTAACGCTTGAAGCCATAGCCAAACGCCACATCGAATGGATAAAGATTGCCAAATACATAGGTGCATCCCAAGACGAAGCCGATGACATGGTACAATCAATGTATTTGAAGTTGGCGGAAATCCAATTGGCGGAAGGAAATTTTGTGAGGTTGACCAATTACAACGGAACTATCAACACAATCTATTTGTTTAAGATGTTACACAATGCGTTTATGGACATCAAACGGGCATCAAACAAGACAATACCACACCAAGATGAATTCGTGCCAGTAGAAAGCCCCGAAATGGCTGAAATGGCACATTTGGATTTGATGGGTGAGGTTAAAAAGGCAATTGATGAACTCCGTGATTACGACCAAATGTTATTAGAGTTACATTTTGTGTACGGACATAGCATGAGGGATATCGAAAAACGCACGGGCATTCCAACACATTCGGTTTTTAACTCCATCAAAAACGCCAAACAACACATCAAACAACGAACACAAACCAAATACAAGATTTATGCAGAAGAAAAAAGACACACGGAAACAATTTACCGAATCTCGACCATCCATCGGGTTGGGGGATACGATTCAGAAAGTAACGAAAGCCACGGGGATTGAACTATTAACCAAGTTCATCGCTGGGGAAGATTGTGGCTGCGATGCCCGTAAACACAAATTGAACAAACTATTTCCTAATCGGAAACCATTGTGCATGACCGAAGGGGAATACGATTGGTGGACACATTTCAAATCGGTAAATTCCCAAACCTTATCACCGATGGAGGCAAACAAGGTTGCCGAAATATGGTCAAGGGTATTCCAAAGCAAGAGAATTTACAAGCCGTGTACTTGCAATCCAAAGGCATGGCAAACCATGATAAACGAATTAACCCAGGTTTATGATACTTATCAAGTGCAAGAATGAATGTGAGGTTTGTGATTCATACCGAGTTAGCACCCAAGAAAAAATAAACCCACAAGGCCCACAAATCGAATCCAACTTGATTTATATGTGTGACCGATGCAAAGACAAATACCAAAATAGAAACCTATTTCAACCATGGTTAACCGCAATAAAACAACTGCAAAGCAATATGCCGTAATGGTATTACGCGATGACTACCATTATACCTTCCGCAGCATAGGGGAAAGAATGGGGATATCCGAATCGGTGGCATTCCGTTTGTACGAAAAGGGAATCAAAAATGAAAAAACACACAAAAATTTATTTGAATTATTTTGGGTATGACACAACCGATTTCATCCCGTGCGAAGTGTGTGGAAGCCAAGCCGTTGACATCCACCACCTGGAATGCCGTGGAATGGGTGGAAGCAAGAACGCCGATCACATTGAAAACCTACAAGCCCTTTGCCGTAAATGTCACATCACATACGGCGATAAGAAGCAACACAAGGATTTTTTAATTATCACACACCAAATAAAAATGAACAAATGATTGAGGCATACGACATAAACGACATAAGACCAAACGAATCCAACCCACGGGATATTAAGGATACAAAGTTTGAAGCGTTGGTCAAATCAATTCGTGAATTCCCCGACATGACAATGGTTCGCCCATTAATTATAAACCAAGACAATGTGATATTGGGCGGGAATATGCGATACATGGCAATGAAAGAACTGGGGTTTACAACCATTCCTTGTCAAAAGGTAGATTGGAGTGAGGAACGCCAACAAGAGTTTTTAATCAAAGACAATATTAATTTTGGTGAATGGAATTGGGATGACCTTGCCAACGATTTCAATGCGGAGGATTTGGCAGATTGGGGATTAGATTTGCCAAAAGTTATTGATGAAGTGGAAGAAGAACCAACCATCGACACCCAAAAAATCACATTGGAATACACACCCGATGAATACAACCAAGTAAAAAAGGCACTTCAAAAAATAGCATCAACGCCCGAACAAGCAGTTTGGAAATTATTAGAACTATGAAAGCATGGAGAGAAACCCGCGACACCATACCACATGACCAAGTGTGGGTATTAATTGACACCAAAGAGGTTGCCTACATTTTAGACGGGCAATGGTATTTGTCAACAGATGATTCACCAATCAATGCACCATATATGTGGATGCCCATCCCAATTTTACCAAACGATTAATCATGACCCCGAAAACATATAAAAGAACAACTTATATCAAAGGATATACCTTTGACGGAACGCATGAATCGGCAAAATTCATTATTGAAAAGATAAAAGAATTTAGCACCCCCGCATTCAAAAGAATTGTGTATCAACAAAATTTAGTTGACGATACAATTAAGTTTGAGTATTATGGCTCAAAAATAACGCAAGGAGATTTCATAGAATTGGGAAATCACAACGACCCAAACGATATTGGAATTTGGGCTTCAAAAGACCTTGAAAGGTTGAAATATATTTTGGAAGAATAATTTGAAAATAATTTGATACCATGCCAAACCCTGAAAACATAATACCACCACAACCTGGTGAAGTACGCAACCCCAATGGTAGACCAAAGGGAAGCAAGAACCGAAGCACCATAGCACGGAAGTGGTTGGAGGTAATGCAAGAAAGCAAAAACCCCATCACGGGGGAATTGGAAAAACTATCCCAAGAAGATTTGATAACCCTTGCAATGATACACAAGGCAAGGAAAGGCGATGTCGGTGCGTACAAACAATTAATGGATTCGGGCTTTGGTATGCCCACCCAACAAATTGATGTCACCACTGAAAAGCCAATCTTCAACGGTATTGATTTGGATGTGAAATAATGCTTCAACAAACCACTGCACAAAAAAAGATTGCCACCTTGCGTAAGCGGGTTAGAATCGTGCGTGGTGGTACAAGTTCAAGCAAAACATTCAGTATTATTCCCATGCTTATCACATACGCGGTACAAAACCCAAAGTGTGAAATTAGCGTGGTATCGGAAACCATCCCGCATTTGCGTAGGGGTGCAATCCGTGACTTCCTTAAAATCATGGACATGGTGGGAATGTACGATGTAAACAAGTGGAACAAATCTTCACTTACTTACACATTCTCAAATGATTCATACATTGAATTCTTTTCTGCGGATCAACCACAAAAGTTGAGGGGTGCAAGGCGTGATGTTCTATTTGTAAACGAGTGCAACAACATCGATTGGGAATCGTACTACCAAATGGCAATCCGTACCCGTAAATTCATTTATTTGGATTACAACCCCGTGGCGGAATTTTGGGTGGATAGCGAATTGGTCAATGACCCCGATGCGGAAATGATTGTACTAACCTACAAAGACAATGAAGCGTTGGACAAATCCATTGTTGCGGAAATTGAAAAGGCACGGGATAGGGCGGAAACATCCAATTATTGGCGGAATTGGTGGCGAGTATTCGGGCTTGGTGAGATTGGAAACCTTCAAGGGGTTATCTTTTCCAACTGGCAAACCATTGACAAGATACCCGATGATGCAAGGTTGGTTGGTTGTGGGGTGGATTTTGGGTATACAAACGACCCTACGGCAATTGTAGCCGTGTATGAGTACAATGGTCAACGCATCGTTGATGAGGTCGCATATCGCACGGGAATGCTTAATTCGGATATTGCCAAAGCCCTACCAACTTATGTTCCAGTTTATGCGGATAGTGCCGAACCAAAATCCATTGATGAAATACGGAGGTATGGAATAAGAATTAAGGGCGTAACCAAGGGCAAAGATTCTATCAACTACGGAATACAAATCATGCAAAGCCAATCGTATTTGGTGACATCCACATCCACAAACCTAATTAAAGAACTGCGGAATTATTGTTGGGATACGGATTCCCAGGGTCGAACCAATAATACCCCGATTGGAACTGATCACGGCATTGATTCATGGCGTTACCACGAAATGATGGCACTTGGCATCAAATCGAATTACGGGCAATACGACATTCGTTAAAAATTTTTTAATTATTTTTACATTTTATATTTGAAATTCAAAATATAGGTGTATATTTGCGACATGGATATGACAAAACAACCAAACAACATCATTGAGATCCCAAGAATTGAATGGGATAAATTTGTTACAAACGAGGACAAGTATTTTGCAAATGCGGAAAACTTGTACGGCCCTTGCGCTTGTTGCGGAAGAGGCATTAAGGAACCAAAGTTTTTTATCAATTCAATTTTTGGTGGCAATATGTATCCCGCCAATGACACAAATGAATATGATGATGCTTGGACAATGCCAGTAGGAACAGAATGCGTAAAACGCATACCAAAAGAATATCAAATTAAAGTGGGGGCGTAATGCCCCCTTTGTTTATTTCGTGTGGATTATGTATATTTGCAACGACAAATAACATGAAGAATATCACATTAAAATCCAAAATTAATGCCGATGAATACACAGAGTATGTGTGTGAATCGTTTGACATTATGAATCGCAATCAATCGGAGGTTGTAATCCCGTTTAATTTCAAAAAATTACAATCAATCGAATGGAACATTGGGGCTATTATTGGTGGAAGCGGAAGCGGGAAAACAAGCATATTGAAAACATTTGGCCAGATTCAGCAACCACAATTTGACAATTCAAAAGCGTTAATAAGTAATTTTGATTGGTTATCGCCAAAGGAAGCCACGATGTTATTGACATCAATGGGCCTTTCGTCTGTTCCGTGTTGGTTAAGACCATTCAACACATTATCCAATGGGGAACAATACCGTGCTACGATGGCTTACATAACGGCATCAGCAAAAAGCGGGGATGTTATTTTGATTGATGAATTCACATCGGTTGTGGATAGGGATGTGGCAAAATCCATGAGTTACGCATTGCAAAAATATATTCGGTTGCACAATCTTAAAATCATTATTGCTTCATGCCATTACGATATTTTGGAATGGTTGATGCCTAATTGGGTTTGTAACCCACAAAAAGGAGGCGTACTCGAAGAGTGCGACTATCTTCGGCGAGGTAGGCCACAAATTCAATTATCGGTTAGTCGAGTTACATCGCAAACTTGGGATATCTTCAAATCCCATCATTATATGACATCAAGTGTTAATAAGAGTTGCACATTTTTATTGTTTGAATGGAATGAAAAACCCATCGCAATCGTTGCCGTTATTGCAACACCAAGAAACAATAACCCGAACGGGAAGGCAATTTCACGAGTGGTTGTGTTGCCAGATTATCAAGGCATCGGAATTGGATCAAAGATTTGTAATTTCATTGGGGGCATTTATCGTAATGCAAATTGCGATTTGTACATTAAGACAGTCAATCCAGCGTTGGGGGAGTATTTCAATAAATCAACAAATTGGATACCAACGGCACATAATGGGAAAATGAGAAAGAACAGAAACGAAAAGCATTATGCCAATCGTTTGGAACGGCAATCATATTGCCATAAATATGCGGGAGAAAAGATTGTTGAATATGCTGATTTATTGTTGAGCATTGACGCAATGAGAACAAAAGCACAATTAAAACTATTTTGATATGACAAATTACTTAAAAGCGGATGGCTTTGATATGGCCATCATTGGTATTGATTCCATTAACGAACGGATTATTTACTCAAAACAAAAGATGATTGAAATCCTATCCGAAGAAATGTCGGATGAAGATGCAATTGAATTTTTGGAGTACAACACATGGAACGCCTATGTGGGTGAACACACACCCATTTACTGCGATGAAATGACAATGGAAGAATTGGAAGAAAAATTGGAGGATGAATTATGACAAGCCCATACCAAGAAATTCACAACCTTAAACAAGAAATTAAACGACTACGATTGTTGGTCGTGGAAAACAAGATGAACCATGATCGCGAAATCAAGATGTTGAAACGCGAGATTGTGCAACCCAAAACGGACATCAACGATAACCCCACCACATGGGGTGAAGTGTTACGCGCAATATGTGAAGTGATGGATATGACACCCGACCAAATCATCACAAGGTCAAGAAAACGCAAACCCATGTACGCCCGTCATATGTTCAACCACATATGCAGAAAAAGATTGAACATGACATTCATGGAGATTGGCAACATTTCACACCTTGACCATTCCACCATCATTTCATCGGTTCGGGAATTTGGGGATATTTTATCCACCGACAAGGAGATGCAAAGGTATCACGCCCAGGTACACACATTGTTGCACGAAAGATTAGTGTAAACAATCGCCATTATTGGCGTTTTATAGGTAATGATTGAAACCAAAACAATTATAGTACCTACGGAATTAAGAGATGTAAAGTTGCATCAAATGTTGGCGTACAATGAACTCAAACCCGAAATGGATGAAGTTCAACGCCAATTGGAATCGGTTGCCATATTTTGTGAATTGACCATCAGCGAGGTTAAGGCAATCCCGTTTGACATTCTCAAAGATTGTGTGGTTAAGATTTCCAAGATGTTGGAATCCAAACCCGTGTTCACGCCAAGGTTCAAAATGAACGGCATCAAATATGGTTTCGTTCCTAACCTGGATGAATTAAGCACGGGGGAATTTATTGACATTGAAACATACCAAAAAACACCCAACGAAATATGGAAGGTGTTGAGTGTATTATACCGCCCAATCACAAAGGAAGGGCAAAACGGAAGGTATGAGATAGCCCCGTACAATGCGGAGTTAAACCCAGATTTTAAGGACATGGATTGCAACACGGCATTTGGTGCGTTGCTTTTTTTTTGGAGTTTAGGAATCGACTTGTTGAATTCTACCCAGAGGTATTTGGCGATGGTGAGGAGGGGGGAAGTGTCGATGAAGTACGACTTACCGAAAAATGGGGATGGTTTGGAATGGTCTACCGCCTTGCTAACCGAAATTTCCTCAACCTTGAAATCGTATATACAAAACCCATTCACGCCGCTTGTATGTGGATCGCTTACGAAAGCGACATTGCGAAGATGGAACAAAAAGCAATTAAACAACGATGAACAATAATCACATAGGAACGGCATTTGAGGTGATGAAGGACATTGCCGATTTGGAGGGATGGAACTACTCACACGGCACATTAACCGAATTTGATTTCAAAGCGTTTTTGGTATTCCCGTTGATGCACTGTTCAATTCAATCGGTGGCGTTGACCGACCAAGTGGCAACCATCCAAATGAATGTAATGGTGGCTGACCGCGTGAACTTCTTGAAAACGGAAAACGAGCAAGAGAATTTAATCACCGAGTATTCACAATACGGATACACCGAGAATCAAAACTACGCCAACATCCTACAAGATTTGTATGTGAGATTTTCAAAGGGGTTATGGCGTACCGAACAAGATTACTACAATCAAATCCAATACATCCGCCCGATTACCTTCCAACCTTTCGTGGAAACATTGGATAGCGTATTGGCGGGATACCAAATCACAGTTGGAATTGAATTGATAAACCCTTGGGTTACGGATGGCGATTGCGTATAAAAATAGCGAACAAGTTGTTGCGGAGTATTCCCAAAAATGGGCGATTGCGTGTCGTACCTTATTGGAAGTAAAACGCCCACGAACATCAATCCGTGCCAAGTGGAAAAAGGTTGGTGAAGGTTGGACACCCATCAGCGTATCAAAAAAGACATGCCGTGGGAACTATGTGGCGAGTGGTCAATTGGTAAATTCTATCCAAGCCGCACCCAAAGGTTTGGACATGGGAATTACCATGAACAAGACCGCCGATTATGTGCAGAATGGAAGAAAGCCAGGCAAAGGCATCCCATTGGCATCCATGCGTAATTGGACAAAGATGAAACGCATACAACCACGCGACATGGGAACGGGGCGATTCAAAGGAAAGGCCGATGAAAACGCCATGCGATTCATGATGAACCGAAAAATCAAACACTTTGGTATCGAACCCTTCCCATTTGTAACAATGGCACGAAAGGAAATTTTACCATCATTCAATAAGGCATTAACCACGGCAATGGCCAAAGACATAAAAGCAAGATTTAAGCGATGACATTCAACGAACAACCACAATCCATAGTGGGGTGTAATTCCCCAATCATGTACCAATTTTATGATGCGTTGTACACATCTACGGAGTTTTACTACGAATGCCAAGTGTTTGTGTGGAGTGGCACAACGACATTGCCAGGTTCACCCAATTGGACAATCCAAAGGAAACCCGATCAATACGGAAGTGGCCGTGGATGGATTGATATTCACAAATTGGTGCAACAAGAAATCACCGAGGATTTTTTGGTTAACGGAACATACAAACCCAACATTGGGGATGGTGCAAGGAGGGTTGCAATCAAAGTTCGCGGGGCGTACAAAGTTGGCACAACATGGACATACACAAGTTATGTAACATCGAATGTGATTTTGGCAACTGCGGGTTATACTTACACCGCCCAAGGGTGGAATGTGGGGTATCCAACCAAATATGTGTTCACCGACAAAACACAAGTAACATTAACCACCGCAACACCATCAGCATATTTGTGGTATGATGCCACCGTGATAACTTCCATCACTTGTGGGAGTGCCACAGTAACCCCAAACGCGGTGAGTGGGTTGAGTGCAAACACCATTCAAGGAATCGAAATTAAGCAACTAATGACCGCTGGGGGTGTGTGGGGTACGGATGCCAACATTACCTTCGTTAAAACGGGTGATGATGTGGTGATTCCCGTGGATTTTGTGTGCCAAAACAAGTATGGTCAACAAGATATTTTATTCCTAAACAAATACGGGGTGTATGATTCGTTTTTATTCAATGGCGTTTATCGTTCCACCTTCGCAGTAAGCAAAGAAAAGTACGAACAACCCGTGTTCAAACAAACGGACATGGCCCAGGCGTGGACTTATGGTGTACCCATTACCACAAGTTACCTTGTAAATTCGATTGAAACGATGACCGTGAACACGGATTGGATAAGTCAAAACGATGTCGATATAGTTGAGCAAATTTTTTATTCAACAAACCTTTTGGTATTGGATGGTTCAGCGTTATTGTCGGCAAGGATTTCCGATTCAGCGTTTGAATACAAAACAAGGGTGAACGAAAAGTTGATTTTGTACACCATACAAATGGAGTATAGCCAACCCAAAATAAACAAAATTGTAAGATAATGGCGATTAGGTTTTCACTCACTATTGATGGAACGCCCGTTGACCTATTCAACGATGAATCCATACCCCTTACAAGGCAGTTGAAGGACTTAATGAACCTTGCCACCATTTGGACTGATTACACAAAGGATTTCCAAATACCCGCATCCGACACCAACAACGAAATTTTCGCCAACTGGTTTGATGAAAATATGGTCATCGTTGGATGGAATCCAAACATCGGTAAAAACGCCACTATTTTCATTCACGGATTGCCCGTGTTTGAAGGTCGTGTTGAATTGATTGGGTGTAAATTCAAGGATGGGTTACCACAATTGTACAACATCATTTTTTACGGCACCACCAAAAAGATATTGGATGCGTGGGGTGAAACCTTGATGAACGAAGTGGATTGGACAGCGTACAACCACACGGGGAATTACACTAACATATTGTCATCATGGGATCAAACTTTGTTTAGTGGTGATATTTTGTGGCCAATTGCTGATTACAACCAAGGATGGAGGTATTCCAAAATGACTGGTGTGAATGGCAACATTTTACAACCAAGGGGTGTTGAAGTTGATGACCTACGCCCCGCCATTCGTCTTCGTGCGATGCTCACAACCGCATTTGAGGAAGTAGGATACACATTGTCGGGTTCGTTTCTTACAAGGCCCGAAATGGATGATTTGTATATTTTGCCAATGCAAACGGCGGGGCCATTATACGATCCCGAATACACCAGCCCAGGAACATTGGAATCAAGTGTTGTTGGTTTGAGTTGTACGCAATGGACTGCGGGTGCATTGACAAAAAAACCAATCATATTCCCAACCGTAACATCAAACCCATCGGGCAACTACAATCCCGCCACGGGAATTTATACAGTTAACCGAACTGGCAATTACGAATTTTCATTGCTTTTTTCAGTAACACAACCCGCCACAACGCCAAGGAGTATCATTTTTTATTTTATGCTTAATGGCCGTGCGGATGATAGCACGGGGGCATATACGGCAACAACCACACAAACGAGTAAATACACAAGAAAGTTAACGGCGGGTGATACCGTGCAAATCGCTTACAATTGTGTGGGTACTTGGACTGCTAATTTGGATTTTGATTGTACGAAAGCCCCACAAGGAATTAATAACAATTCGGTGTTTATGGGTGATGCAATGCCACAAAAACCCATCAAGGATTTTGTGAATGGGGTGTTGCAAGGTTTCAATTGCATATTAATTCCCATTGGCGAAAAGGAAATTGAGATTCACAATTTGACGGATTGGTTGGCATTGGGAACAACAAAGAATTGGAGTCGGTACATTGACACCAAGGACATCCAACACGACAAAATACCAATCCCACGGGTTATTTCGTTTGATCACCAAGAATCAACCTGTTTGGCCAATGCTTACTACAAGCAAATCAATAAACGCGAATTTGGTTCAATTAGTATCACCCCCGAAATTGATTATCCAACGGATGAATTCAAGGTTGAAACGCCATTTCATATTATCGCACCACAAGCGATGAACGAGATAAACAATAATGGGCAACAAGTACGCAAAACGGAATTGAACATACCCGTGTTTTTGGATAGTGATGCAAAGCCAGTACAACAAGATTACACATTGTTTTACTATGGTGGCAAACAATCGGTATCCGATGTGTGGTATTTCAACAACATCGTGCAATATGTCATGCCGTTGATGACACCTTATTCCGAGTATCCAACATTAAAAACCAACTATTCCAATGCGTTTGGTTTGGAACTTTCATTGCGTGGTGATGCCCCGACTAATTCAATGTATGTGATGTATTGGGAAGAATACCTATCCCGTATGTATTCAACGCAATCAAGGGTGGTTAAAATGACTGCGGTGCTACCCGTGGGCGAGTGGTTGAACCTTGATTTGAACGACACGATTGCCATTTCATCCAATTACTACAAAATTCAATCCATCCAATACGACATGTTGACGGAGATTGCAAACCTGGAATTGGTAACATACCCCAATGTTGAAATCATGCGGTTCAATACAACGGGGCAAAAACCCGATTTCACGAACCCAGTTGAAACGGCATTTGGGCAAACCTATTTGAAAAACTATGCGGTGGCCAAAGGGATCATGAATTCATACCGATACAACGGGCAAGATTATTTGGATACCAACCAAGATACGGACTACAACAAAAACAATGTGTTCAGTTTAGTTCAGCAAGTTGACAACCTCCAAGCCATCGTGCAGTTCAACCAAATCACCATGTATCGCAGTACATTGAGTGCGCCGTTGATGACGGATTCAACTACATGGGCAACAATACCAATGGAAGAAAGTGCTTCAATCGGTTATGTGGATAACATCACGGCAACATTAAGCCCATCAAAGTATGTGTGTACCGATGGCGGACAATACAAGTTCACGGCAATGGTAGAGTTAGAACAATCGGGGAACAAACATACGAATGTGGCGATTTTAATTAATGGAGTTGTAACAACGGGATTGGCGGGAATTTCAAGCGATTATGGGATTGTGAATTTCAGCACCATTTTGGATTTGGCCCCAACGGATGAAGTTACATTGGCATGGAAGCCAAAAACGGGGGGAAGTCATACAATCTATGTAACCAACGCCAACTTTTTAATACTGAAAAAATGATATCATTGATTATACAATTAGCACAAAGCCAAGAATGGTACAATGTTTCCGAGGTGGTTGAAATCGCCAAAGGCAAAAATCAATACATGCAAACTTGGAAGCAAATGAAAAAACAACTTAAAAGAGCATTGAAGTTATGGCAGACGAAATAGATTACACGGTTAAGGTTGACACGAGTGATGCAACCAAAAATTTGAATTCTTTACAATCATCAATGCAAGGTGTTGTTGGTGAAGGTGGAAAAATTGATACACTATCCCAAAAGTTTAGTGCATTGCCAGGGCCGATTGGCAGCGCTGCAAATGCATTAGGTGGATTAGGAAAACAAATGTGGGCATTGGTGGCCAACCCTATTGGCGCAGTGATTGCCGCGATTGTTGGTACATTGACATTGTTGTATAAGGCGTTTACATCAACGAATGAAGGAGCAGATAAATTGGATCAAGGGTTGGCGGGTTTAGGTGCAGCGTTTGAGGTTATTATGAATGCGATTTCAAAAGTTGCGGAAGGTCTCATTGGGATGTTTGAAAACCCAAAACAAGCGTTGAGCGATTTTGCGAAAATGTTAAAAGAAAACATCACCAATCGTTTTGAAGGTTTGATGGAGTTATTACCAGCATTGGGCGAAGCAATAAATTTATTATTTTCGGGTGAATTTTCAAAAGCGGGAAAGGTTGCGGTGGATGCAGCGGCCAAGGTTGGACTTGGAGTTGAGAACATCACCGACAAAGTATCAGAGGGGATTGATGCCATTAATAAATTAGGGGCCGAGGCATTGGATGCTGCAAATAAAGCAGCAGCGATTGAAAAGATATTGCAAGGGGTTGAAGATGGTGAACGAGCATTGAGAATTGAACGGAGTAAACAAGCCAAACAATTAGCAACGGCCCGATTACAAATGGAGGATGACACGGCAACATTTGAAAGTCGTATTGAGGCATTAAAAAAGGTTGCAAATTCGGAAGAAGAATTGGCAGCGAAAGAATTGAAATTGGCCAAGGCCAAGGCCAATGCTATTATCGCACGGAATAATTTAACCGATGCCAGTGATGAAGCGTTGTCAAAAGAAGCAGATGCCATCGCACGGGTAAATGATTTGGAGGCGGAAAGTATTATGCGTAAACGGAAGGTGGTAAAAGCCATCGAGAGTTTAAATAATCAAAAAACAGCAAGTGAAAAAGAAGCAGCAAAGGCGGTTGAAGATGCATTAAAAGCCCAACAAGAAGCCGACAAAGCGGCATTGGATGCAAAGATAAAAGGAGATGAAGAAAGAATAAATGCGGAACAAGATGCCAAGAAGTTATTAGCGTTACAAACCATTCAAGATCAAAAAGATTTGAATGCAGAGTTGGAAAAAATTGAGATGGAACGCAATCAAAAAATGATTGAAAGTAAAAAGTCGTTTCAGTTATCAACCACCGAATTAGAAATCAAAGCGGCACAAGATTTGGCAAATAAAAAGTTTGAGATTGAAAAGGAAAATGCAGAAAAAGCCAAGGATTTGGCAAAAAAAGAATTTGATACCAAAATGGCGTTATATGATGCCACATCAAATGCATTGGGGGCAATTGGTAGTGCCATCGGTGAAGAAACCGCAGCGGCCAAAGGGTTGGCAATTGCGGGTGCAATCATTGATACTTATGCGGGTGCAACCAAGGCATTATCAGCGGGTGCGGGAACGCCCGTTGGTTACATTAACGCGGCGGCGATAATCGCAGCGGGTTTTGCCAATGTACGGAAGATGGCATCGACACCAATACCAGGTGCAAACGATACGGGAACATCCGCACCAAGCATGGGGCCAAGTGTTTCTATCGTGGGTGGTTCGGCTGATCCATCGGCACAACTTGCACGGAGTTTGGCATCACAACAACAAACCCCAATCAAGGCGTACACCGTGGCAACCGACATGAGTACACAACAAGCCCTTGACCGCCGTATCCAACAAAATGCAACATTCCCAGGGTAAATAGTTTTATAGTTATGAGATTATATGGTATTAAGTTAGGAATCTTAGATGAAATCAATGATTTGAATCGTCAAGCGGGAACTGAATTAGTAATTCAAAAGGAAATGGCAGCGGCATTTAAGAAACTAACTAAATCAATTGACCTTAATAACCAAGCATTAAAGAAAGCGGAACAAGGTTTAAAAGCCGCAAAAGAACTCGGGGAACCAAAAAGCATTGAAACATTTTCACGCATTGTTTCCATTATTACCAAACAAATTGCATTGACCAAAAAAACATTGGAACAAGTTAAATCAGTAAATATAGGATTCTAAATAATATGAAAACATCATTTGAAAAATTCATGGCATCAAGTGCCGTAAAATCAGTTGAACCCACCAAAGTTGAGATGGGGAAAATAAATGTTCAATTGAGCATTATTGATGATTTAGACAATGCAATCAATAAGGCAATGGATGAGTATACCAAAGTGAATGATATTGTTATGCAATTCACCAAACTACAAACCGCATTGAAAGGGGCATACCAAGCAAGTCAAAATAGCATCGTTGATATGGCTCGTAAAAAAGCACTGGTAGAAGCCAACATGAAAGAACTTGGATTGAGTTTTGACAAAGTGCCAAGTTTGAGCAAGGCGGAAAAGTTTGCAAATTCTTATGCAGACATCCAAAACGAAGTTAAAAAAATCGTAAACGCATTGTGAGAATCGTTGAACTCATATTGGATGAACAACAAATGGCAAGTGGCATTGATGCAATAAGCATCGTGGAAGCCCCCGCCATTGAATCCAATTTTGTTGCGTTAAAATCCCATGAAGTAAAGTTCGCCAAGGTTGATGCCGAAAAGCGAATTTTGATGGGGCCGATATTAATTCCCGATAAACCCATTTACCGCAAACAAGTGGTGGATGGTGAATTGGATGAATTTTACATTTACTTTTCCAAACAAACAGTTGCCAAGGCATCGCAGATGTATTTGATGAACTCAAAGCAAAGCAACACCACCTTGGAACATGGCATGGAATTAAACGGATTGTGTTTGGTTGAAACCTGGTTAAAAGAGGATATGGAAAAAGACAAATCCGCAATCTATGGAATGACCGACCCAATCGGTACATGGATGGGTTCGTTAAAAGTAACCAACGATGATGTTTGGGAAAACTATGTGAAAACGGGCAAGGTAAAAGGGTTTTCAATTGAAGGGTATTTCGCCGACAAAATGAAAATGAGCAAAACCCCAAGCGTACTTGATGAGGTGCGTGAATTGCTCAATGAATACAAAAAATCTAACACTAACAAAAAATAAAGTTTTATGAGTATGAACGCAGAAACAATTTTGGATCGCATTATGGTAAAACTCGGCATGGCCGAAGAACCAAAGGCGGTTGAATTGGCACAAGTAAAAACCGAGGATGGCCAAGCCATTTTTGAAGCCGATACCTTCGCGGTTGGTGAAGCGGTTTTTATTGTAACCGAAGATGGTAAAATCCCCGCACCCGCTGGTGAATTCGCATTGGAAGATGGTAACCAAATTGAGGTAGATGAAAACGGAGTTATCGTTGAAATCGCCAAGAAGGAAGCCGAAATCACCGAAGAAGAAATCACCGAAGAAGTGGTTGCCGAGGATATGCCAATGAAAGAGGAAATCAAGGAAGAAATGATGAAGCCAAAGCGGACTGTAAAAAGCAAAACCGAAATGGAAGAATCATATTTCAGCAAACAAATCAAGGAATTGGAAGCCAAATTTGAAGCCCGTTTGTCAGCATTGGAAGCCGAAAAGGTTGCATTGTCTGCCCAAAACGAAGAATTGATGGAGAAATTGGCAAACGAACCCGCCCCCCACACCGCATTCAATCCCGAAGCCAACACCAAAGAATCAAACTTGATTTTCAAGTTGGGTGCAAAGCGTGAAGAAACTTTGAAGGATCGTGTATTTAATCAACTATTCAACTAACCACAAAAAATGAAAAATAATCTTATCAAAACCCATTTGAGTGGCCCAACAGTATCGCCAAACACCTACGCGGGTTTATTTGGTAACAAATACATTGCGGCTGCTCTGTTGTCAGGCGAAACCTTGGCAAAAGAACTTATCACATTGCACCCCAATGTGGCTTTTAAGGAAGTTATTCGTAACTACCAAGATTCAATCACCATCGCCGATGCAACTTGTGATTTCACCGATTCAAGTTCAGTAACATTGGGCGAATATGTGTTGACCACCATCGAAAAGCAAGTGAACTTGCAGTTGTGCAAAAACCAATTGCGTACAACTTGGGAATCAGCACAAGCGGGTTTCAGCGCATTTGAGAAACTTCCCGCAACTTTTGAAGAATTCATGTTGGCACAAACCGCCGCCGAAGTTGCACAAGCAAACGAATTGGGTATTTGGAAATCAAACCTTTGGTATGATTCCGCTTTGGTACCTGGTCAAGATGGTATGGTAGGTTATTTGATTGATAACTCTGCTGTTGTTCGCCCATTCGCGGGTGCTACAAATGGTGGTAATGTTGTTGCTCGTTTGCAAGAGGCATTGGATTACTCACCCGCTGCATTGTACGGCAAAGAAGGTTACCAATACTATGTTGGCCCCGCCACAATGAAAGCATACCAAGCCGCGTTGTCTGCTGGGAACTACAACTTCCAATTCTATGTTGGTGAAAAGCCAATGAACTTCCAAGGTATCCCCGTAACCATGTGTCCTGGTCTTAACGACTACGACTGCGTATTGGGTATGAAGTCAGATTTGCACTTTGGAACTGGTTTGTTGAGCGACTACAACGAAGTGAAGGTTATCGACATGAGCGATATCGATGGTTCACAAAATGTTCGTGTAATCATGCGTTTCACAGGCGGTATCATCGCAACCAACCCAACTCAACAAGTTGTAATTAATGTAACCTAATTTGAGGTAAAACATAAAATAACGGGGTGGGCCTAACACCCACCCTTTTTTTTTAACCATATAATATATAAGAAAATGCCAAGTTGTGGAACATTATTAGGAAGATACGAACCATGTAAACAATTCGTTGGTGGTTTAAAAGGTGCGTTTTTCGTACCATTTGAATTCGCAAACCGAGTTACAAAGAGTGGAACGGGTTTGGTTACATTGATTGACAATGGTACAACTACCACCCCAATTTCAGCCCCATTTTGGGAATTGAAGGGTTTGTCAACTTTGGAAACAACCGTAATTGCTTCGCGTGATAACGGAACATCAGCATACGAAACCACCTTCACTTTGTCATTCAAACCAAGCGGTAAAACCCCAGTAACGGGCGATGCCGACATGGATACTTTGAAAGTATTGACACAAGGTAGATGGCAAATCATCGTGTGGGATAGAAACGACCAATTTTGGTTGATTGGTGAAACCCTTGGTTGTGATGCCAATGGTGGTTCAAGTGCATGGGGCGTACAAATGGGCGATGCTCGTTTGAACACTTTGACCTTCATGTCAAGTGAGCCAAACCCACCCGCACCCGTGGATGCCGACAACTATGCTGAAATGTCAAGTGTAGTTACTCCCGTATTAGCGGCTTAATTTAGATTGGATTTTATAGTTTATGGAAGCCCTCACCAATCGGTGGGGGTTTTTCATTTGTAACAAAAACCATTAATTGCGTTTTGTAGGTATGCACATCAACGATACATCCACCAACATCACATTCACACCATTCGTGGATTTTGAGGGCGTATCAACGGCAACCATTGAGGTATGGCATAAACCCACCAAAACGATGGTATCGACCACCACGGCGTGTGTAAAATCCTATTCATTTATCACGATGGCATTGCCTAACCTTACATCAATTGATGCGGTGGCAAAGAATACCGATGAATTGTTATTTAGGGTTTACAACGGCAATGTGTTGATGTGGGAGGTATTGGGATATTGGATTACGGGAACAACAAACATTTACAACACTTGGAAGCAGTTTACAACAACCGCCCCAGGTACACCAAATTGGAAAACATTATGAGTTTAGAATTTATACAACTTCAATCATACACCGCACCATCCATCATTGAGCAAAAGAACAAAGATTGGGTGCAATATGGCGATGACAACAATTATTACCAATACTTGATTGATTTGTATCATTCATCACCGACCAACAACGCGTGTATCAAAGGAACTGTTGATCAAATCTTTGGTAAAGGTTTAGAGGTAACCAAGGCATCACGGGATTTGGCGGGATACATTGAATTCAAAAAGATGTTTTCGGCGGATTGTATCCGTGCCGTTGCAATGGATTTGAAAATGTTGGGCCAAGCATCATTTCAACTTGTGAAGTCAAAAGACCGCAAAAAGTATGTGATGGCAAAGCATTTCCCACAACAAACCCTTCGCCCCGCCAAGTGCAACGAAAAGGGGGAAATCGAGAAATACTATTATTGCCCCGATTGGGCTAATTTGAAGCGTGGCCATAACCCCGTGGAATTTAGGGCATTTGGTTACGACCAAAACGCAAACGAATGTATATTGACAATCAAACCATATTCAACGGGTTCGTTTTACTTCGCACCCGTGGATTACCAAGGCGGTACGCAATATGCCAACTTGGAAGCGGAGATTTCCAATTTCCACATCAACAATATCATGAATGGTTTAGCCCCTTCAATGTTGATAAACTTCAACAATGGGCAACCACCCGCCGAGGTAAAAGATACAGTTGAAGCCCAAATCAAACAAAAGTTTGGTGGTTCATCCAATGCAGGGCGTTTCATTATTTCTTGGAACGATGGCAAGGATTCAAGTGCAGACATTACGCCAGTACAATTGAGTGATGCCCACAACCAATATCAATTTTTGAGTGGTGAGGCGATGCAGAAAATCATGGTTGCACACCGCGTGGTTTCACCGATGTTGTTGGGTATTAAGGACAACACGGGATTCGGTAACAATGCCGATGAAATGAAAACCGCATCCATCTTGTTTGACAATGTGGTGGTACGACCATTCCAAAGGTTGATTATCGATGCCGTAACCAAGGTATTGAACTTCAACGGCTACAATTTGAACCTTTATTTCAAGACCTTACAACCCCTTGAATTCACCGATTTGAGTGGCAACATTATTGATGACGAAACCCGTGAGGAAGAAACTGGCGTATCATTGGCCAGTCAAAAAAAAAAGATTGAATTGGTGAAGCCCAATGCGGGTGAATCCAAAGATGACTTTTTAGGGCGTTGCATTCCGATTGTAGTTCGTGAGGGCAAAGACACCGACCAAGCAACTGCAATATGCTATTCATATTTTGAAGGTAAAACCGAATTAGCGAGTTACACCGATTATCCCGATGGGGCGGTCAGCAATGCAAAGAAAGCATTGGAATGGGCTGAAAAAAACGGATGGGGAGATTGTGGCACACCCGTAGGCAAAGCCCGTGCAAATCAATTGGCAAATCGTGAACCCATTTCCCGTGATACCATCGCAAGGATGGCAGCGTTTCGCAGACATCAAGAAAACAAAGATGTACCATATTCCGAAGGATGTGGGGGATTGATGTGGGATGCCTGGGGTGGTGATGCGGGTATCCGATGGGCTGAAAGCAAATTAAAGGAAATTGATTTGGCCAAGGATATGACCATCGAGGATGAAAACTCATGGTTGGAACATTTGAAAGGCAAAGGCGAGGTAAACGATGACAACGAATGGGAATTGGTTGATGTTCGTGAGGTCGAGGATGCCGATGAGGAATTAAAATTCAACTTGGCGTATGAAAACCCCAATAAAAAAAGTGATGACGATAAAGGGGTTTACAAAATCCGTTATCGCTACGGCCCTAATTTCGTATCCAACAATTCAAGGCAGTTTTGTACTGCAATGGTTCAAGAATCCAAAGGGGGAGTAATTTATCGCCGTGAGGATATTATCGCTATGGGTGATGCGGGTGTCAACGGACAATTCGCACCGAGTGGCCAATCAAGTTATTCTATATGGAAGTACAAAGGTGGGGTTAATTGCCATCACCGATGGGAACGATTGACATTTAGACGGAAGCAAGTCAAAGGAAAGTTTTTACCCAAACAACCTGGTGAAACGGGCGACAATAGGAACTTGGAAAACTACAACGAGGTATCAAACAAATCGGCGGACAAAGCGGGTGTACCATTTTCACCAAGCGGGTGGGATACGGCCAAAACACGACCAATTGATATGCCAAACAAAGGATCATTAAAGAACAAATAAGATGTACGCAAACGATGATATTCTATTAATCGACAAAGAGTTGATTTTTAAGTATACCCAATTGGGTGGAAATGTGGATGTAGACAAAATCTATCCATTCGTGAAAATCGCCCAAGATATTCAA
>Ga0222712_10002607_pt1 | contig 20427 bp, 7 predicted proteins | sample C33_657DmetaG_FD_165043 | JGI IMG/M metagenome (GOLD analysis project Ga0222712, IMG submission 165043) | Estuarine water microbial communities from San Francisco Bay, California, United States - C33_657D | ecosystem: Environmental > Aquatic > Marine > Unclassified | place: USA: California... | reverse complement strand
GGGTGTCGCGTCGTCACTCGTGAAGCGTCGTGTCTCGGGGTGTGTCGAGTCGTCACTCGAGAAGCGTCGTGTCTCGGGGTGTGTCGAGTCGTCACTCGTGAAGCGTCGTGGACGTCTCCGACGCGCGCCAACACTATGCCATGCGCGCATTCGCGCGCGCGCGAGACATCGCGCTCGATGGCGTTTACGAGCGATGCGGACGAACGCACGCCGCTGACGAAACGCGCGCGCGATCGCGCGTGGTGGCGCACGAGCGCCGGGGCGATGACGATCGTCGCATTCGTCGCGATGGCGGCGGTCGGGGCGAGCGCGGCGGCGCGCGCGGCGCGCGCGCGGCCGCGAGTCGGCATCGCCCCGGTGCGAAAGGTGGCGGATACGGCGACGTATACGTTAGACGTGGGGTGCGCGAGCGAAAGTACGAAAGCGATGAACGAAGGGTTCTTCGCGAACGGGGCGACGATCGTTGGGGCGAAGTTGGTGCATCATAACCTTGGGACGACGAGTTTTTTTGAGTACAAGAGGGCGTTAGGGATGACGCTCGCGTCGGACGATGGCTATCGGAAAAAGTTTACGTTGACGACGAATGCGGTGAATTTTGAGTATGGTTTTGCGTTGGTGAATAATCGCGGGGAGTACTTGTATGAAATCGGGGACAAAAAGTCGCCGCTGAAGGAGGCGTTTACGACGAATGAAAGGTTGAACTGCGTACAGAAGTATGGCAAGTATTTCAACCGAGTGCGCACGATGGATAAAGATCCGAAAAAAGTGGATTTTGCGTTCGGTTCGTGCGCGGCGGAGTGTCCGCCGCCGCCGCCGCCGAGTCCGCCGCCGCCCCAAGCGCCACCAGCGCCGTTTAACCCGACATTCTTCCCGACACCTGGACACACGGTGCTCGGTAACGTTTGCGAGGGAGCGTGCGCGGCGAAGCTGTCGTTCACCTCTACCCCATCGGTGTGCGAAGCTAAGTGCAAGTCGTGCACAGATTGCGTCGGATTCGCAGTCGATTTCGCCGCGAAAACGTGCGAGTTCAAGTCGGATGACGCCATCACCGCGTTCGAAGGCCTCGACTGGTTCGCTCGTTTCGGTGAAACGCCGGTTCCAACGCCTAATAAGAACGGTGACGGGCAAACCGACGTCTCGCTCGGTATCACTGCGACCGATTACTCGAAAGAACCATGCAGTGCCTGCAAAGCTGTATTTTACGAACACTACGCGCCCGGGATGCCAGAAGGCGGAACCGGCGCTGTTCGGGCGACCATCACAACGATCTCAACGCACGCCGAACCTAAGTGGACCAACATGGCAGTCGTCAACGACGTGTCGAGCATAGTCATCACGGGATCCCGAAACTGCCGTGTCGTCGTGGACGTGGACCAGTGTTACAACTACGCCAAAACGGGAAGCTCGGGCGGAGCTGAGCACGGCGGCGTGTATAATTACCCCATGCCTACGGGCAATGACAACATCGCGAAGGCGTACGTCTTCTGCGCGTCAGACACCACCGTTGAGGCGGAGGCGATTCGATGCCCGACCGCGCCCGTATGCGAAAACTGCGTGGCAACGTTCTGGCAACATTACGCCCCGGGCTACGGCCCGACCGGCGCCGTCAGCGGCTCGATTGGCATGAGCCAAATCACAAGAAATACGAACAGCCCCGTTTGGGTATCGATGGTTCGAGCGAACGATGCCTCCAGCATCACCGTCACCGGTTCCGCCGAGTGCCGCGTTCGCACGAACGTCGGCTCGTATGAGTATTCGCCCATGGGTACGAGCGGCGGTTCCGTTAACGCTGGTGTTTACAATTACCCCATGCCCACTGGGAACGACAACATCTACCAAGCCTACATGTACTGTTCGGCGCAAGCGGAGTCCAACTCCGTCGTCGCATAAATTATTGACCATCAACCGTCTGTATTTCTTGTTTTGATAACTATTTTTTATTTTTTTTCTCCGTACGCTCAGCTCGTCCTCCGCCCATCGCGCCTCACATCTCCGCACGTCTCCATGTCCCTCTCGCGCTTTTCGCGCGTCGTTTTCGCGTTCGCGCGTTCGCGCGTCGCCCACGCGGCGTCGCCCTCGACGCCGTCGCGCGGCTTCGCGTCCGAAGCCGTCGCCGCCGCGCGCACGCGTAACATCGCCGTCATCGCGCACGTCGATCACGGCAAGACGACGTTGATGGACCGTTTAATGGCGTACGACAGTGATCGCGACCCAAACGCGCCGGCGACGGAGCGCGCGATGGACAGCAAGTCGCTCGAACGCGAGCGAGGGATCACGATCCAGGCGAAATACACATCCTTCGCGTACGGGGCGACGCGAGTGAACGCGGTGGACACCCCCGGGCACGCCGATTTCGGCGGCGAAGTCGAACGAGCGCTAGATATGGTGGATGGATGCGTCTTACTCGTCGACGCGAACGAAGGGGCGATGGCGCAAACGAAGTTTGTTCTCGGGAAGGCGTTGAAAAAGGGCTTGAAGCCGGTGGTGGTGCTGAATAAAGTCGATCGCGACGGCGTCACCAAGGCGGGATGCGATGAGGTAGAGAACGAGTTATTTGATTTATTCGCGTCGTTAGGGGCGGACGACGCGCAGTTGGATTTTCCAGTGGCGTACGCGAGCGCCAGAGCGGGAGCGTCAAGCCTGTCGCTGGAAGAGTGCCAGAAACAAGTGAAGAGCGGAACAGGGAGCATGGAGGCACTGTTGAAACTCATCGTCCAGCACGTGCCACCACCGAGTGGGGATTTGAAGAAGCCGTTTTCGATGTTGGTGAGCATGATTGATAGGGATCCGTTTCTCGGGCGCGTGGTGACGGGACGCGTCATGAATGGTTCGTGTAAAGTCGGAGACAGAGTGCACGTGCTGAAAAGGAAAACGGGCGAAGTGCGCGAACTCGGGCGAGTGCAGAAGATGTTTACCTCAAAGAGCTTGAATCGCGTCGCGATTGATGAGTGCGTGAGCGGGGATATCGTCACCATCGCCGGATTGGACGAGGCGACGGTGACGGATACGCTGTGCTCGGTAGATGTCTCCGAACCTCTGGAATCGACGCCGATCGACCCGCCAACTTTGCGAATGACTTTCGGTGTTAACGACTCGGCACTCGGTGGTAAGGAAGGCAAGCAGCTCACGGGGCGGCAGATCGAGGCGCGCCTCAAGGCTGAGGCAGAGACGGATGTCGCGCTGCGCGTCGAAGGAGGGAACGACGAAGGCATAGAAGTTCAAGGCCGAGGCGAGCTCCACCTTGGGGTGCTCATCGAAACCATGCGCAGAGAAGGATTCGAACTGTCGGTTTCACCGCCGGCGGTTATTTATCGAGTCGATGAACAAGGGCGTAAGACTGAGCCGTTAGAGGAGGTCATCGTTGAAGTCGACGATGCAGACGTCGGGGCAATTATTGAGGCCGTGTCACACCGTAAGGGAGACATGGTGGACATGGAACCGAGCGCTGGGCAAACTGGTCGAACGCGCCTGATATTCATAGCCCCGTCGCGAGGTCTGATTGGTTTTCGTCAAGAGTTCATCAATAACACCCGCGGCACCGGATTGATGCAACGTGCGTTTCATTCTTACGGTTTGGCGCGAGGGCCGATGGAAAAGGTTCGTAAAGGCATGTTGATATGCACCACGAGCGGCGTGGCGACGACGTATGCGCTCGGGGCCTTAGAACCGCGCGGGACGCTTTTCATCGGTCCGCAAGCTGAGGTGTACGCCGGGATGATTATCGGCGAGCACACGCGTGAAAACGACTTGGAAGTCAATCCCACCAAGGAGAAAAAACTCACCAACATTCGCGCCGCTGGAAACGACGAAACCATTCGCTTGGCGCCGCCAAAAATCATCAATCTCGAAGAAGCGATTGGGTACGTGCAAGGCGACGAACTCATCGAAGTCACGCCCACGGCGATTCGTCTTCGCAAAGCCGAACTCTCGAGTTCGCACCGCCGACGCTCCGCGAGACAAGGCTCGCTCGATTAGACTCGCGCCTGCGCTTTTAGTAACGCTTTTAGATCGCCGCTTTTAGAACGCCGCTTCTACCGAATTTGATAAACATCTTTTGATGCTTCGGTCTTTCGATTTTCTCTCCTTTCTCCATCTTCCGCCTCACACTTCACGTTCGTATCGACCGCTCGTCGCGGCTCGCGTCCGCGACGGCTGGCCGCCGGCGGCTGCCTGCCGCATACCTCCGCATGCTCGCCCTTTGCGCCGGCGCTCTCGCCCTTCGCGCTCGTCCGCGCGCAACCGCGCATCACGCTTCGTCGTGTGCGCTCGCCATCGCCATCGGTCGCCATCAGACGAAGAATCAGCGTTCGTGCGCGACGCGCGCGAACACCAGAGACTTGGGTCGCGAACGCGCGTCTGACTTGGCGAAACATTATGGCGAAGCCCTCGTCGGGGACGACCCATTGGTGCACATGGGACGAACAAATAAGACCGCGATGAAGCGCATCGGTGCGTGCGCGATCGATCGAAATCGGTGAACAACAGACGGACTGACCGCGACCGCGACCGCGCGCGCAGCGTTGGAGAAAAAGTCTTTAGCGCGAATGCTTCTGTCGCTCCCGAAATCGCAAATCTCCGCCATGGCGGTGCTTCCGCAAGACGTGAAAGAGGCGGTGATGCAAGGAAGCGGTATGGCGTCGCACATCGCGATCAAGCGACACGAAGGGTTGGTTGCCAAACGCTTGCGAGGGCTCACCGACGCGGAGATCGCCGCCGTCGCGGGACAAGTGAACGAGATTGAAAGCGGGACGTCCGGTGCGATCGATCCGCGCGTGGAAACGCTCGCGTCGTCGTGGCGAGATCGATTGCTGAGCGCGAACGAGGAAGAGAGAGGGACGACGCAAAGCGAACTGTTTGGCGCGCTCGCGACGCGCGAAGGGTGGACGTTTACTCGGCAGGAGCTCGCGCAGAGCGTGGAGGCGGCGAGGAAGGAATCGATCGACCGCGCGTCCTCGATCGCCGCGCTCGATGTCGCGGTCGATGCCGAGCTCGCGACGATGTCTCCCATCGATACCGCGAGCGCGCTCGCGGAGACGCGTGCGTTCATAGCGAATAAGCTCAAGGCGTCGAGCGCCAAACCGAGCGTCAAGGCGTCGAGGAAATTATTAAAACTCTTGCGCGTCATCGCGAGCTACGTCGTCGCCGCGAGCGCGGTGTGATTTCCGTCATTCATTCACGTTATTTTCCTTCCCTAGGTCTGAGTTAGCACTTCGCGTTCTTTGTAAATTAACATCGCTCGTCGCGCGAGGTCAACCGAGTCAACGCTCGCGAGATGCGTCAGATTGCGACGCGCGCGATTCATTACTTTTCCTTTTTCATTCCTCACTCACACATCTTCGAGCGATGATGAATAATCAGCCCGTGATGGTGATGAACCAAAATGCTCGACGCGAGACAGGGTCGATCGCGCGAGCGAATAACATCGCCGCGGCTAAGGCGGTGAGCGACATCATTCGCACCACTTTGGGACCGAGGTCCATGTTGAAAATGATTCTCGACGCTTCGGGAGGTCCGTTCGCGTTGTCCATCGATGCGCACGCGCGCGGTATCTCATCCATAGTCGATCTCACTCGTTCGCCGCGAGTTGGCCTTCGGAAACGCTCGTGGAGAGTTCGGTCAATGGTTTGGATTAGCCGCTGATCTACGCGCGCGACGGCTGGGGATCGCGCGCGTGGACTGAGCGAACGCATTGACTGACGACTTTGCTTTGGACGTTTCCAACAGGCATCGTGCTCACGAATGATGGGAACGCCATCTTGCGGGAGATCGACGTCACGCACCCGGCGGCGAAGAGCATGATTGAATTGTCACGCACGCAAGATGAGGAGACGGGTGATGGGACGACGAGCGTGATCATCCTCGCTGGCGAAATTTTACATCTTTCGCAACCGTTTTTAGAGAAGGACATTCACCCGACTGTAATCGTGAGAGCGTACATGAAGGCGCTCGATGCCGCGCTGAAAGTGATTGATTCGATTAGTTTTCCAGTGGATGTCAACGATCGAGCGGCGATGTTGAACATTGTGAAGAGCTCGATTGGAACTAAATTTACGTCTCGATTGGGAGATTTAGTTCCTAATTTAGCGCTTGATGCGGTGATGTGCGTGTCGCATAAGAATGCGGACGGAACGAGCGATGTAGATATAAAGAAGTACGCCAAGGTGGAGAAGATTGCGGGCGGGTCGATTGAAGACAGCACGGTTTTACGCGGGGTGATGATGAACAAGGACGTCGTCGCTCCTGGACGCATGAAGCGTCGGATCGAAAACCCAAGAATTTTATTGTTAGATTGCCCGCTGGAGTACAAGAAAGGAGAAAATCAAACCAACGTCGAGATCACCAAGGAGGAAGACTGGGCGGTGTTGTTGAAAATGGAGGAGGAGTGGATCAAGGAGACGTGCGCAAAAATCGCTGAGTTTAAGCCCGACCTCGTCATCACCGAGAAGGGGTGCAGCGATCTGGCGTGCCATTATTTGTCCAAAGCTGGAATCTCGGCGCTCCGGCGCGTGCGCAAGACGGACAACAACCGCATCGCCCGCGCGGCTGGGGCGACGATTGTTTCCCGCGTCGAGGAGATTCGCGAGTCGGACATCGGCGTCGGCGCGGGTTTGTTCAACGTTGAAAAGATTGGCGATGAGTATTTCACGTTCATCGTGGATTGCAAAGATCCCAAGGCGTGCACTATCGTGCTCCGCGGCGCGAGCAAGGATATTTTGAACGAGGTTGAGCGCAACTTGATGGACGCCATGGGCGTCGCGCGCAACATCGTCCACGACCCGCGCTTGTTACCCGGAGGCGGTGCCGTGGAGATGGCTGTCTCTCGCGCTCTCGCCGAAGAAGCGACAAAGATCGAAGGCGTCGAACAGTGGCCATTCCGCGCCATCGGGGTCGCCCTCGAGGTTATCCCGCGCACGCTCGCGCAGAACTGCGGCGCCAACGTGATTCGAACCTTGACCAAGTTGCGCGCCAAGCACGCCGAAGGCGAAGCCGCCAAATCCTTCGGCATCGACGGTGACCGTGGCACGATCGTCGATATGAAGGAGCTCGGCGTGTGGGACCCGTACGCGGTGAAAGTGCAATCCATCAAAACCGCCGTGGAGTCGGCGACCATGTTGTTGCGCATCGACGACATCGTTTCCGGATTGAGCCAAAAGAACGCCGACGGCGCGGGCACCGGTACGGGCGTCGCCCCGGGCGCGAATGACGACGACGCCGAAGCGGAAGAATAGACCCCGACCTAGGCTCGCATGACGCGGTGTAGTAGTCACGCCTCTCTCGATTTCGCTCGCGTCTCCCGCCCGGGCGTCCTCGCCTCCGACCTCACACGCGCGCTCCATGCTTTCGCCCCCTCCCGCTGACGCGTTCGACGCCTCTCGCTCCGCCTCTGTCTTCGCGTTCACCGTCGCCGTGGCCAACGTCATGGCGCCGCAGACGTGGCGCGTGACCTCGCGCGCGACGGCCTCGCGCGTCGCCGCGTTCGAGCCGTTCGCGCGCGTCGCCGCCCTCGCCTTGCTGTCCTACGTCAACCATCTCGCGCGGTTTCGCCACATGCGCGCCGTGAATGCAATTTGGCGCGCGATCGGCGTCGACGACCGCGCTGAGGCGCGCACTCGGGCGCTCATGACCATCGCGCTCGCGACGGTCGTCGTCGAGCCGCTCGCTCGAGCGTCGCTCGCGACCCGCGCCGCGCTCGCGCGCGACTTCGCCAACGCACTCACGCGCGAGTTCACGAAAGATTCCATGTCTGCTCAAGCGTTGACGTGCGAGGACGGGAGACGTGGGATGATGGACGCGAACGAAGGGGCGTGTCGGGCGGCGCGCGTCGCGGCGGATTGCGTCGCGAACGGCGTCGAAGCGGTCGTCGCGGGCGGGTTTCACATCCACGCCATGACGCGCGCGCTCGGGGTGAAAACGTCGATTGGGTTGATGTTCATGGCGTTCGCCGAACGCGCGTTGGTTTTCGCGAGTCAGAGGACATCGGAGGTGAGGAGAGAGACGACGCGAGCGGAGGGCGCGCTCGGGCGGTTACGAGAGCTCTCGCGAAGCGTCGCCGCGAACGGGGAGGCGATCGCGCTCGCGAACGGATGCGCGATCGAACGAGCAGAGGTGATGGCGACGGTGGAGGCGTGGCAGGAATTCGTCTATCGCGGGCAGGTCGCGCAGGCGCGAACGGGGGTGGCGCGAGACGTCGCGAACGCGGCGTGCGCGGTGGCTCCGTTGCTGTGCGCGAGTTCATCAACGGAACGAGGACGTGGGGTGGGGATGTGGGAGATACAAGTCGCGATGTCGTCGTTTAGCGGCTTGCGCGCGGCGCTGGCGTCGTTGGTTGGCGTCCCGCGAGCGATGGCGGAGGCGGAGGCGCACGCGGCGCGGGCGGCGGAGGTGTACGACGCTCTGGACGCGGCGGAGGCGCGAAGGCTGGATTGGTTGGCGCGAATAGACGTCGGGACGATCGCGCGAGAACAAGACCAGAATGGCAACACACTCGTGCGAGTCGAGGGGTTGACCGTGTGCCGGCCGCGAGATGGAAACGAGATGATTCGCGCGCTCGATTTTGAAATCCGGCGCGGAGAAGCGCTCGCCGTCGTCGGCGCGCCCGGAAGCGGTAAAACCGCGCTCGTGAAATCGCTCCTCGGGCTGTGGTCGTGGGGATGCGGAACCGTTCGCATCATCAACCGCGCTTCGGTGTGTGTGCTATCGAAAAAGCCGTACATGCCCCAAGGTGGGTCACTGCTCGACGTGTGCACGTATCCGACACCCGCCGCGGACATTGGCGCGGAATCCCACGAACTTTTGAAAAAGCTCATCGTCGATCTCGGGCTATCGATCTACGTCGATCATCTCGACGTCTGCGCGCCGTGGAGTGATCATCTGAGCTTAGATGAGCAACAGCGGTTCGCGGTGTGTCGTGCCGTGGCGAATCGCGCCGAGCTGTGCGTCGTTGACGACGCCACGAGCGCGATGAGCGACGCGAGCAGAGCGGCGACGTACCGCGTGCTCAAGCAGTACGTCGGGGGCATTTTGAGTCTCGGGGACGAGCACTTGATTGCGACGTACCACACCCGAGTGATTCGCGTTCATGACGGTGGCTTCGGATTTTGGATGAGCGTGAACGAGGCTGACAGCGCGCCCCCGCCGGTTGCCACGCGCCGAATGGAGAGCGTAGCAAGCGCTCCGTCATTCGATCCACTCGCGATGGCTCTCGAAAAGAGAGTGGACAGAACGCTCACTCGACGAAATAGTCAAAAGAAATCGAGTGCGCGCGTTATCGCCGACCCGCCGAAGGCTGAACCGCCTGTGCCTCCGCCCGAGAGTCAAAACGCGCCGGTGGCAAAACTCACGAGATCGCTCACAAAAAAATTGAGCTTCGATCCGCTCAACGCTTCACCGGGGAAATCGAGTTAGATCTGGGCTGCTGTTGACTATTTCTGTATTATTCAATATCGCATTACTGTACATGATTGTTTGTCTAAACGAAACCAAAACCTTCGCTGCAGTTTTCTATCGCGTACATCAATCTATCGCGGAGAATGTTTTTGGACGAGTACTCGTGCAGATCTAGTTGGTTGAAACACGTGTGCGCGGATGGAAGCTTTTGATCATCCGCGTGCTGTCTATGAATTTGAAACTTTTGAGGCCCTTGCATGCCTTGCAGTCCCGAGAACCCGTCGAGGGGAACCTTTGATGTTCCAGTGGTGAACATCAATAGACGCGCGAGATCATCCTTGGACATTTCGCGCACGACGTCCCAAAACCATTGAATTTGTTTCGAGCCGACGGTGTAGCCATGGTACTCAGTATTTGCTCGTAAGTCTTCAATGTCGATATCAGGAGTGCCACTGATGAGCAGCTCGAGCTCGGCGGCGTTGAGGATCGAAATGGTTTCTCGAGGAATGATTTCCTCGAAGCCTTTCACAAACGCCGCGACTTGGTGCTTCACCGCGTTTGTCATTCGATGAGCCGTCACCAAGTTCACGTATTCAAACTTATTCTCATCCGTCACTGGAATGAGCCGACCGTCCTCGATCAAATCATGCACTTGCGTTTCGCCGAAGAACGAAGTCGTTTCACTGAACGTGTAATCAAAAACGCCGTCGATCGAGTTTTCCAACATCCACTTTAGACTTTTGTAGTAATCGGGATCGACGCCCTCGATGTCGTCGTACGTGAGCGGCAAGCCCAGGATGTGTTTGTATATCGGGCGCGTGAAATACGCGCTCAATAGGATGTCATCAAACATGGCTTTAGCCACCAGTCTTCCAACGAATCTGAAATACAGCAAGTGCTCTTCGTTGATGATGCTATTTGGATTTGGCTGGTAACATCCCTTGTCGTGCGAAAGCTCGAACAGAGCAATATTCGGGTTGAAAATTTCGCGCGCGAGAATCGTAAACCACTCTCTTATGAGTCCTCCTCCATCAACGCCTTCCTCATTCACGAAGACAATTGAAAGCTTGCTGCGCATCTCGGCCACACTGCGCATGCGCAGCTGATTGTAAGAGTCTTGAAGAATGTGCTCGCGTCTGATTTTAAGCTGATTATTTGAGCGACCCACTTTGTCGCGAAGCTTTTTAATTTGACTTCGCACGTGATTCCTCTTGTTCTCAAAGTCAATCAGCCGCGGGCTTTGCAAAAGAACTTTGAATGGTCCCGCAAGAAGCTGAGGCGAAGCCTTGACCATGCGATTGAGCACGTCCCTATGCGCTTCCACAAATTTCCACATGTCGCTAATCATCGCGGCAACGCTCGCGTTCTCGCCTTGCGCGAGCGTTAGAGCGTCGAGCGCGTGACTGGATGCGCGAGTCATCGTGCTCAGAGACGCGTGGCTTGAACGCAGCCCGAACGCAGGCGATTGTACACGGCTTGGAGAAAGAATTCCGGCCACTGAATGGCGCCTGTTTTGGGATCTTTCATCTTCGAGAAACGGTAGCAGCGAACTCGTAATCATCAGATACGCCGTAACGAGACTCTCCATGGTTCCATGGTGAAGGTCCTCAGGAGCAGCCAAAGGATCTCGACGAGGAGGCGAAACTTCCTCGTCGTCGCTAACTCGTTGCTTCAACTTCTCAGCATGCGCGGTTAAACGATCCCAGACTGGTGAAAGCATCCTATAGAAGCGCACAAGTTGCTCTCTCGATCGCTTGTCAAACGGGTTGGTTGTCGAAGTGTGCTCCTTATTCTCCTTGGAAATGTGCGTGAGCATGAAAATTAGGCACTTCGTCAAACGCAAAAGTACCAGCGGTGCTTCTAAACAACGCTTCGATCTGAAACGAACTCGATCGTCTCTCGTTTCCATATGCCAGCTCACGTGATGTTGGAGGGAAACTTCTGAGAGGATACTGGCACACTCCAGCGCTCGAACGTGCAGACTTTCAATTATCGCCATCGTCACTTCATGTGGACAAGCGGAGCTCAAGTGTTTCAGAATGTTATGTATCTTGTCGGTCATAGCAGAGGACAAATGTACAACGCCGAAGGTATTAATCACGCCACAGACGAGCTCAGGACACTTTGGAATCGCGTGTTGGTAAACACTCTGCGGCTCCCAGTGATCCGTAAACGCCTTACTCTGCTTGGACAAATACGACTCAAGGCACGATACAGTTGAAATGGCAATCTCATCGTCTCGGTACGTAGCGTAACTGACTTTTCCTTGCTGGAAATTCGAATCCCCAATGATTCTCAACAACAGAACAAGTATTGAAAAGTCTGAAACTTCCAAGCTCTGAGCCGATTCTTCTTTTGACGCCAGCTTCAACCAGTGCTCCTTATCACACAACGGTGTCACGCCTCTGCAAGCTTCCTCAATTTGCCTAACGCTCATGTTTGTCACAAATCGAGCGTTCGAAACATGTTTGTTGCGCGTAATCAATAGCTGCAGCAGCGTCAAGAATCGAATCCTCATCGTGTTCGCGTCATTCGTTCGCGTCTCAAGTCGATCGTCAAGTTTCGTAGAGTTGCAGCCATGATCCGAATCGAACACCATCTCAAAGACAAGACGAAGCAGAATGTCTCGATTGCTTTCTGCTACAGCGAGGCTTGCGCACACTTTGGTCGCAGAGTCTCGTATATCATTGTTATCAGTGCGGAGCAAGTTTAAAAGAGTACGGATGTCACTCTCGTCAAACCCGACAACGCACGTAAACGGTTTGTACTCTCCTTTGTCTACTTGAGCGTCGTTGCTATCTCGGCCAATACGATTAGTGTCGCGTGCCCAATTCGCGAACGAAGAGTTAAAATGCCGCATGAGCTGAGAAGATGCGCCCACCGCAGGAGGCAGAGCGGTCACCACTGCGGGTGTGCGAACGCCAATGAGTCTGCTCGCTGCAGCAGTTGTAGTACGAATGATTTCACTCTGAAGATCGGGAGGCAGGGCAACGATAAACTCTGCGTCGATAGGAGAGATTGAAGATCGTGCCTCAGAGTCCTGCCCGACGACCGCGAGCGCTTCAGCGACAAGTCTATTGGCATTCACGAATGACTCGCGTAAATCAACGGGGAGCAGAGCAAGTACCGATGGATCGATTCCGAGCTCAGTTGCTGCAACTCTAAGACGTTCGATCGCCTCTTGCGGCGCCGGCAACGGCTGCTGATCGCTAACCGTGTTGATGCCGACTTCAGTTGTCGCGACAGCCTTACCCGCCGCACCAGTTGGCGAGCACATTTGAGATTTTGTCCCTTCTCCGAACAACCACGAGATATTGCTCGAAATCGACTCGCCAACGCTCATACATATCGCATTCGACCAAAATCTTGAACGCGCATGACGGCCGTCTAAACTCCAGGGCGCTTGATCGCGAACTCTGAAATGGTTGGGCGACTGCGGCTGATATCCACCCGTGCCGAGCCATAATATAGCCTTTGCAGATGAAAGCGGATCCAAGAATTCCATCATGTGTCCTGGACGAACAGCAAGCCTGGCCATCTCGCCACTGATAGAGGTAAGAACATCTTGCAGTGAGCGTGTACGTGCATTCGCGTCCACTGGGGTAGTAAGAGTAATATTAAGTGCCTGACCAACTCGCTGCACATTCACACCGTTAGCGTGAGCTGGAAGCGGTTGCGCAGCGCTTTCATCTGCTGAAGCCGCCTCTGCCTCTGTCGACGATGTCGCCCAAATGTTCGACGAGCGCCGTGTTGAAGGAGGAACGATGCGGGGAGGCATCGGCCGCTCCGTACCATTGACTAGCGGAACTGTTTCCGCCTCAGCTACGACGCGGATACTGCGAATGTTCGTAGACGCTCGGCGATCAAAAGTTTGTAGCTCCGAAATTGATCGAGCTGCGCTCCTCGGGTCCACGCCACTCATGATGGTAGAATAGTCGGTCGCTAACCATTGCTCTACTTGAGCTATACTTATCGAATTGATCGACTGACCAAAGTTAAATGGGTGTTGCGTAGGTGGGATAATGCCTGATGCGATTGACTCTGACGTTGGCGTGTGACGAAGCAAAAGTGCAGACATCGCAGGCTCTTCAAAATCACCTTCCTCATCGTCGTAATCCTCGTCGTCTGTCATGGGCTCGAACGCATCGTAAGCGTCGACATCGTCATCATCGTACAAACCATCGTCCTCTCCGCCACCCTCATCGTCTTCGTCCTCATCATCTTCGTCCTCATCTTCGTCATCGTCTTCGTCTTCACCGTGAGCCGTGCCCTCGCTTTCATTTTCTTCGTCTTCACCATCTTCAATATCGTCATGAAAGGCATTTTCAATCTCGTGATCTTCGCTTTCGTGGTGCAATGGCCTCGGCTCATCGAAGTGCTCATCCTCATCGTCTTCCTCCATGCTGTGGTCCTCATCGTCCTCATCGAGGTCGTCATCATCACTACTCGAGTCGTCGCTGGTACTTGAGCCATCATCGATGCCATCGCCTGTGTCCTCATCAACGGACATGTCTCCAAGAGTCGCATCATGGGCGCGCGCAAAAAGTTGAGACAATTCAGATTCTGTGAGCTCCCGGCCTTCATCATCACCCTGTGCGCCGTTATCATCATCCATCTCGCTGGCTCCAAAATTGACGGGCACATCGGCGACTACACGCTGATTACGTCCAGAATTGAAAACACGAGTTACTTGAACGTGACCTCGAGCCCCGCCGGTGAGAAGAGACTCAATCATCGCTACGGCGGCTTCATTTCCACCTTCGCCTCCTGAGATGTTCACGTTCGCACGAATCGCATTTCTGATCCGTGTTAATCTGTCTCGTCGCTTTGATCGGGAAGAACGAACGATGAGTGATTCAAGCACGTAGAGTGTCACCCGCAGAAACCCCTGATTCACATCGGGAGTTGCTAGCTCTGTTTTCCGAATCAATGCCACGAGCTTCTCTGGCACCTTCAGTTGATACATCGTCTTGACGACGCCTTGTTGTAAATTGAAAACAGCTCGATTTTGAATCTTTTCACCGCTTTGATAACCGCGAGCTAGCCCGAAATCCATAAGTGCATGCAGAAGGTCCATCAGAGCGTGGTACGGAGCTGTTTCAGCTCTAAACGCATCATCAGCAAATATTTTTAAGATGCCTTCAATGATTCGATATCTAGCCTTGGCGTTCGTCACACACACGGTGGCCAAGAAGAAAGCTACATTTTCGGCTCCAATCCAAACTCCGGGCGCCGTGGAATGCTGAGAAATAGGGAGCTGACTACTCATGATTTTTGAGAAAAGTCCGGCCGATTCATCAATCTTAAGCAACATCTTAATGCACGCAGGGTTAGCCTCGACAAGTTCGGTCAAAAGGCGGTACGCTGCCGCCTGCCGTTCAAGTTCGTGCACTGTCGCGCTTCGACGAATGTCTTCTACGACGACGCCCACGAGCACATCTACCACAGCGCGCAAACCTTCAGATGGCTTTCCTTCCGGAAATGACTGCAACTCCTTGACTTTAGCTTGCGGCACGACGTAACATCTATCAGCGCTGGTATCATCGTTCGAGTTCGTTATGTCCGCCACATTTTTGAATGCGTTCACAAAAATTTCAAAGTCTCGTTCAATAACTTGCTTCATGGCGGTGGTAAACGTTTTCAAGGCAACTTTGTGATCCCGTCCAAGAGGCGGCTTCGTAATGCTCTTTACTATTTCTAGCTCCACTGCAGCCTGCAGCGATCTGGTATCGTTCGCGACGTGTCTCATGATGACCGAAACACTTTCCTGTTCAGAGTTCCAAAATGAATAGAATAACGTCCGCATGACGGTCTGTCCTTCCTGGATTGATTCACCAAGTAGGCGGCTCGCCACCGCTTCGTGACGAGAAATATTAGCCAGCAGATCTAGTATAGCGCTTGTAACTGAGTTACTTTTGAATTCGTGCCCCTTTTCTTTCTGCTCGGCAAAGATGTTATCGAGACACTCGATGCAGGACTCAGTCACATTCAGCAGATCTGTTTCAGAGAGGAAACCAAACTTCGCAAACGTCCCATCACCACTAACCTTTTGCAAGCATGCCGACGTATTGATGCAGTTCGTCATTGTTACGAACGACATAGGCAAATCCGCGAGACTTCGATTTTTCATCTTGCGCACCGCAGAACAGAATCGACCGAGCTGGGATTTCAATGAATGCGAATCACCCCACAGCGCTCGTCTGGTCGCGTCATCGCCTTGTTTCGCCAGGGAAGAAATGAAAGCGTACAGTTTGCACTCATACACGCTGTCCGTCTCCCTTCCTGTGATTCTATCGCGCAAAATCTCCTTGACGGCGAGCTGAATAATATGTTCCCTACTCATGCCACTCAATTCGTGCTGATTGATAACCTCGAATATCACCTGTGCGGCTTTCTCGGCACTGCACAGGAACATCGCATACAAGGTGCTCACCACGTTTCGAACATCCGGCATCTGACCACGCTTGACCGCATGAGGCCTGTTGAGAGATGATTGCGATGTCGCATCACTAGGTTGATTGGAAGGTTCTTTGTCGTTCGTCGTCGCTTCAGGGACGGACATGGGTTCCGGTATGTGAACAGGAGCAACGTTAGAAACCGAATCCATTGGATTTGTGAACAAATATTCCATAGCGCTCTCTATGCTTCGACCTCGAACCGCTGTTATGGCATGGTGTGCGTGACCCTCACTGAATCCCATTTCCATTATAGCGCGCATCATGTCAGGCGACGGCACGTAACGAGCGGGCGCTGGCGTTGGTACCGGTCGTGGCGGCGGCGAAGGACGGGGCTGCTCAACAACTGCAGCCGGTACAGTACCGTTTAGGATGTGAAGAAAACAGTTTAGGAAGCTGTCTGCTGACTCTGCTGGCATGAACTCAAAGAGCGCAGCATGCTTAGGATCCCAGAGGCATTGTAACGACACATTCAGAGAACAGTGTATCCAATCCATTGCCGAACGATTGGTGTAAAACGCATCCGGGATGTGTGAGGTATCTGGGGTACGAAGATAGGCGCTCATATCTGGGAACTCTAAATGCGCTTCAAGCGACCCTGGAGTGTCGCAAGCGAGCGCCAGCTTGAACGGAGCTCCAGCGGCTACATGTTTCACATCTGCGATGGAATCAAACATCTTGGCGAAACAGCGCAAAGACGTATAACACTCGGCAACCTTCGCAATCGAGGCGTTTTGGTGTGCATTTTCTGAATTTCCCTCAGTCGCGACCAAGTTATGGTGAGCGCACTCCATAGTGCTTTCAAAATGCCTCAAAATCTCTGCGAACAAACCTGAGCGCGCAGCATAATTGATCATGGCCCCATTCGGTGAATTTCGTCGGTCATCAAAAAATGTTTCATAAGTCACAGCCAGTAAGCCCTGCAGCGCACGTTGATACCAATTAATTTCCTCTCTCGACGCATCTTTTGCGCACTTTCGATCGAATAGGTCACTAAAATTTAGCTTTAAGTTGAGCGTCATTCGCCAACACAATTCGCTAGTGAGTGCGATAAAGTCTTTTCTCGATGGACCCAAGTCCTTCCGCCGTCGCATGGTCGTGGAGAGCTTTGCAAGCGCCGCAAAAAGCGCGCTCGTCGTCCGCATCAGATTCTCAGAGCAGTTATAGAGCCATCGAAAAGGTGAATATCGCTCACGGTCAGCGTCAATCGACGCACTTAAATCTCTCAGTATACCCTCAATTTTAGAAGCGCTACTGAAGGCCTTGAACGCGGCGGGTAAAGTGATTTTGTCCACCACAACCAGTAACATAGCTGGCATCACCACCACTAGCGACGTCATCAACTCACAACTTCTCTCAAAGCCGACAATCCCTGAGCATATTTGCTTCACACGTGCGCACCACGCCGTCTCATCGGAACGTTCATCACCGTCACTAGTGCTGTAAATGTCAAACGTTCTGTAGCGCTCCCAATCCACGCTTGGGTTAAACACCAAATCAATCAACTGCTTATGCTCGTTATCGAGCGAAATTGCGCACTCGTTTGCCATCCGAGTCATATAAGTGCACATAGTTCGACACGCCCGCTCAGCCGTCACGGACACATCCGGTGGCGAATTAATTGCAAATGAATTCGCATCCGGGGGATTGACGAGAGATTTACACGCTATCATGAGCGCCTGATATCCCGAACACTTCGAAAATAAGACTGGCGCTGGACGGCATATCAAGTCAATCATAATCTCAAAGGCGCCTTGGTCGAGTAGCGGTTGACACAAATGCGACGTTTGAAACACGCCGTCCATAAACCTCGCAACGCTGTGCAATCTCTTTGTGGCGTCCATCTGCTCCACAACTTCTTTACTCGCAAACACAAAATTCGTAGAGCACGACGTGAGCGTGGCATCTCTTAAAATGGACAGAATGCACTTCACACCTTCGTCTTTCAAAGCGGGGCTGTGACGAATCAGCTCATTAAGAGCACTACCAATAATCTTTGCTGTTTCGGCATTCATGACTTCCGGGACATCATTCATCATTCGACGGAAACACGAGATCGCTCCGGTTGCAATCACCTTTTCTTGCCCGCTCTCATTTAGCGATATTGCGTTAAGTGTCGTCGGTACAGCGCATAGCACTTTGGACATGTTCTTACTCGCACTCAAACGCCACATTCCCGTGGTGATGAAGAGCAGGTACGCATCAATTATGCCCGCACCGTCCAAAGTGGCGTAACACGTCGGCTCATTGTGAATGATGTCGCAGAGCAAGTTTGCCGCAAGCGAAGATACTCCAGGACCAAACACTAGAGTATTTCTCAGAATGATCGCCAGAGTTTCAGTCAGCGTCCCATCTGCTAGCCCTGGAACCCGAGAGCGAGATCCCCCAACGGCGAAGCTAGTGTATGCCAAGGTTCGCATGAGAGCTTTAAGCAAAACACGTCTAGGGTAAGAGACGCTATGCAGCATCTCTCCAACGCATGGCGAAGAGCGCCCCGAGGTTTCTCCGCCGTCATCGAGCTCCATACTTTGAGCTTTGCGCTTTCTGTCTGATTCGCTGCAAAACCCGCTCATCTTGAGTTCTTCGAGAGACGCTAACGATTCTCGACGCAAGCGCGCCAATAACATCTCAATGCCATTTAATTCTCTGAACTGCGCAACTTCATTTTGTGAAAAATCCAGATATGACTCAATCGTGTGCACGACGTCGCACAATATCGGTAAATGCTCAGGTACGTCATCTTCGAGTAGCTTTACTAGGCAACGCATGATCTCGGCGTCCTTGATCGCAGAACATCCAGGCTGAGATGTGCTCAAAATCCCAATCAAATTCATCAAACATCGCACTTCGCTAATCAGCTCGAAATGCGGGCGTAATTTGGACTCAACTAATTGACTAACCAGATCTCCAACAACCTTGCTCAAAATTCGTAACGAGTCACTTCGTCGAATCACTTCGCACGCTAAATACCCGGTCTGGCGTTCGTTTACGTATGCGCTCAAGACATTGATAGCGTCTTTTCGAGCCTGTGACTCGTCCAAAGTCGACACGCCCACGCCTACGAGATTTCTATCGGTATCCAACAGCTCAAGAGCGGTTCTGACCGTTTCTTTGGTATGCCCGATCACCTGATGTTGACAATGACCGTTGGCACTGTATGGGTTCATGTCTTTCGTCTTCGTATGGAGCACAATTTGAGCGCCGATGCAAATCCATGCTTCGCGCTCTCGTCGTTGAAAGCTCTCGTCATCCGAGGGCGCGAACAAAGTTCGGACGTGATGCATGAACTCATAGTACGCCGCGAACACGCCGATGGCTAGTTCGGCGATTTCATCGCTGTCGTTCAAACTTTTAATTGCCCCATACTCTGCAGCCAAAAACTTCCCCGTGGGCGTACTTGGATGGAAAAATTCCACCATCTCCACGGACGCCGCAGTGGCGGAGGCAATGGTGAACTCGTTTGTAATCACGCCAGACCTATGCGAATCTTCAAAATTATGCATATCTAGCACAAAAGTCGTGATGACATCGTATCTGCGTGCGCTGCCTTCCCCGACGTCCCCGTCCACTCGCCGCAGTTCAAACTTGATTCTAAACTTTTTCCCGCTCACCGTTTCAGCCTGGCGCGTTCCCGAGCACGCCCTAGACGAACGACGCGGAACCGACGCGTTCCCGAGCGCAATCTTCACGCCCTCGAACCCAGTCGTCGAAAAGTACTCATTTTTCGTCGGACGCCCAGCGATGAGCCTCCTCGACATCGTCGCCAAAAGTCGCGCCGCGCTCGACGACACCTCGGGCACGGCGAGCAGCCAGGTCACCGCCGCTCCGTGCTCGAACAACTCCTTATTCACGCAGTTATCGCACACCTCATCCATAAACCTCAGGATCCAACGCACCGCGGCGAAAACCTCCGAATTCCCCTTCGCTCTCTCCTCATCAATCGCCGTCCTCTCATCTCTCGAGCGCAAAAGCGCTCGCTCCGCCGCGTCGCGTCCGACGTTCTCCAAAACCATCGCGCATCGCTTCAACGCCTCCGCCCAGTGCCTCACGTCCCCTTTCCCGTACGACCAAAAAAACGTCTCCATCGTCGCGAATCCTTCGGGAAACGCACATCGCTCGATCGCTCTCGCGCGTTCGCGCGTTCGCGCGCTCTGTCGAGAAAAACGCCCGAACCGCGTCGTCCACCGTCGTCAGTCCATCGCCTTTCCTCCTTTTCCCTTCACGACGAATGTAAACCATCGCTCATTCGCCGTATTCTTTCCTCAACGCCCGTCTTCGTCGAACGCGCCTTTCTTTCCCTCGTCCTCGCGTTCATCATTCCATCGTTCCATCATTCCATCCATCATTCATTCCATCGTCGTCTTCAGTCGTCTTCAGTCGTCGCGCGCATTCGTCTTCAATCGCACCGTTTCCTCGCTCGCTCGACGCCTGACGTCGTCGGCGTTCGTCGCGCGATCGATCATTCCTTCGCCCCGCGACGAAAGCGTCGTGCGTGCGCGTTGTCGTTCGCGCACAGCGACGCGCGATGGCGACGGCGCGGTCGTTCGAGTCGGTCGCGCGACGACCGTCGATCATCGATCGGGGG